>Ga0129327_10000535_pt1 | contig 22720 bp, 21 predicted proteins | sample CPBDNA_6_FD_111799 | JGI IMG/M metagenome (GOLD analysis project Ga0129327, IMG submission 111799) | Freshwater to marine salinity gradient microbial communities from Chesapeake Bay, USA - CPBay_Spr_31_0.8_DNA | ecosystem: Environmental > Aquatic > Marine > Coastal | place: USA: Chesapeake Bay... | reverse complement strand
ATAACAATACAAAATGCTGCTAGTAGACTTAGGTGTGATTGTAACGCTTTGTGCTTCAACGTATGTACGCCCAGCAAGAGTTGCCCCATATAAAACGCTTGCGCCTGTTGCCGCTGTGCCAGTGATACCAATAGTAGCTTGACCGCTTTGTGCATTTGCTTGTTTAAAATCCAGAACACTACCAGTTGGCAAACCAGCAGATGTGACTGCGGAAAGAGACTGATTGTTTAATTTTATAAGTGCCATATCTGTCTCCTATCCTGCTATTTCCATAACGGTAATTGTAGATGTGCCACCAATAATGTAAACTCCGTTAGTTGTGATATGAGGGGAATTCACGGTAAGATTAATGCTGCCAGACATTGAAGCAAACTGCACTTTATAAGTGATTGCGCTTGTTGTTGCGGGGCTGTCTAAATAAGTATGTGACACACCATTCATTTTATACCCGTGATTACCGGAATCACCACCAACGGCAAAAGTTGAATTTGTTTGGAGGCCTGTACCCGCAGTGCTTACTACCATATTTGCGGCATCTCTTTTAACAAAGAAAGCACCATAAACATCTACATTACCACCATAGTTTATATCGCATCTAACAAGTATGTCGCTTGATGCGCTGGTAGGTGTGATTGATACACTTAAACCTGTAATATCTTGTGGAGTGCTGCTAGCTGTATCTTGCTTGTCTGTTTTGGTAGCACTCTTAACTTGAAGAATAGAGCCTGTTGGCATATCTGATCGAGTTAAACCAGCTAGTTTTGCTGATGTCACTGCACCATTACCAATCTTAGCCGTAGTAATAGCACCATCGGTAACGCTACCCACACCCAACACATCACCAAGAGCCACAACAAAGTCGATGCTATCGCTGCCTGTCAGTGCGCTGTCAAATACTAGGTTGCTGCCTGATACTGTGAACGAATCTTGCGGTGCTTGGATAACACCGTTGAGAGAGACTAGCAGTTGATTGGCAGTCTCTGGATAGTATGCCGCAGAACCTAGCGTAAGAGCGTAGGTATCTGTAGCAGAGGCAGTAAGGGCATCCAGCTTGTGGAAGCCACCGCCTACTGGGGATTTTCCTATATATGGCATTATGGTTTCTCCGGCCAAGATACATCATGTATTGATGTGGCACTATCTGTTATATCTCGCAATGCTTGGCGGTATGCTGTCTGGGCAGATGTAGCATCAGCCGTGTCCGACAGAACCCAATGGTCTGTTTCAGCCAACAGCTTGTTACGCTCTATTCTTAATTCTCGCAGTTTATCTTCCGCGTACAATTCTGTGCGCTTCGTTTCTATTTCAGATGTTGTTGGCTCTGTAAGGTCTGCATTTAACCACTCAACGGTATAGCTAACCATATCAGCGGCAGTGTGAACTACAAAGTCCTGTAAGTTTACTGCGCCATCAACTAAATTTTCTATTGCTCTAGCTACACTCATCCTTTTTTAACTCCGTAAACCGCTAATCTTCCGTAATTGTTCACTGGGCCTGTACCTGAACCGTATCCACCTGTACCGTTTGTCATAAAGAACCGAATGCCCCTTGCCGCAACTGCACTAGAAAAAGTGACAGCCATGCCGCCGCCATATTCATAATAATCTTGACTAAGGCTAGTGTGCATATGATGACGGTGCCAATAAGAGAATCTAGGTAGAGAATATACATTTCTCAGCCACACCTCTCCTTCAAAATAACCTGTAGCATCCCCTGTATTTGCGCCTAAAAAACAAAAGCCTTCTCCAAAAGAATTGACATACCCTACCGATCTGGGGCTTGCATACTGCAATTTCTCATAATATGCTACCGCACTAAATGTATTTGAACTAAATGTGGGACTGCTAAACTGTTCTGTTGCGCCAGCTACACTAGCCCCCCCTGTTTCTAAAGCAAAACTGAGGTCATTCACTGCCGCATCAGTTGATTGACAGTAATATCTTACACAATAATTTTCATACTGAGAGGTAAAGCAATTTGCAATGTCCAAGTGGTTAGTTCCAGAACTGAAATCTGAAGCTGTTTTTTCATTGACTGCAATAAGTTCAAGACCAGCACCACCACTAACGGTTCCGGTGAACGCAAAGTCATCAGCTAGGTTGACGCTTTCAGCTTGTATTTTCGATAAAGCCATATTTCTACTCCCTCTTTAGGAAACTGGTCCTATCAAATGACCTGTAAAATAATTATAATTTGAATAAACTGTTACGTTACTTCCAACAAATGCTGTTACTTTCTGACCAGCATTTAACTGCAAATTTATTGATATACTTGCGTGGGAAAGATTGGTGGCTGTCAAATACTGTGCGGCTTGGTCTTGAGAAGAGTTACCAGTTAAATATGTAAGCGCATTATCTACTTTAAAAGATAGATTAGCATCGCCAGTATTTCTTAATACGCTGGCAGCAAAATGATAAATCCCTTTTATTGGCGCAGTAAATTCTCCAGTGCTTGCAGAATAACAACTTCCTAAATTGTGTTGAAGATTTAGAAAAACCAAATTTCCGTTGCTTGTGTTATTTGCCAAAGCAGTTGCAAGGAAACTTACTGTATTAACAGGAAACGTAACATATCCACTGCTATCAATACTGATTGCGTCAGTTGTGCCGCCCTTCAGCGTAATGTTTTGCATATCAAGGCTAGTAGCTAACTTAGCAGCAGTAACTGACCCATCAATAATCTTGGCGGTGCTAACAGACGCATCAATAATCTTGGCAGTGCTAACAGACGCATCCGGCGTTACTGTCGTTTGCAAAGCCAGTGAATTGTAGACAACATAAATATCGTCTGTTGCTGCTACAGTGTACCCATTGAGTGTGACTGTAGTTCCTACAACCGAATACGAGGAAGTAGGTTCCTGACGGACGTGGTTGATGTAGAGGTCAATAGCCTCTGGACTAGATACAGCGTGGGTCAGTGTTAGTGTCCCACCTGTTGCGCCAGTCAGGTCTTGCTTAGAGGGAGCCTGAGAATACCCTTCGGTTTGTTGATTACCTATGTAACCCATAGTTTTCTCCCTTATGTTACTGCGGTGCTAATTGCATCAACCGCACTTACCCAACAATCAAGAGAGCTTACGTTTGAACTTTTCACAAACAACCTATCGCCAGACTCAACAACTATCTTTGCGCCACCATCAAGCAACTGCAAAGCACCACCTGCTGCAATAGGTGCGCCTTTGATAAGGTAATGTGCATTATCAACAACAACTGTGTTACCCATGCCATCACCATGCGCTGTGCAATAGTAGTACAACGATGTCGGTGTAGTGTCGGATATGACAATGGTGGTCTTAGCCCCAGCTTGTCCCGCTGTACCTGTAGTGGTTACATCAGTTGTATATGATGAACCACCAGCCGCAGTCTTGAAGGCAATGGTATGACCAGCGTTTGTAGCGTCTGACTGATCAAACACATAAGTAAAGCCTTTGTATAATGTAATAGCTGGCTTGGTTACACCACCTAGTACAAACACACCACCAGCTACTGTAACTGCATAATTAAAATAATCTCCAGCACCTCTATCTAGGGCTGCGCTGGTTAGAAAAGCATCAACCGTAATTGCGTTTGCTGATGTATTCGTCATATGAATACCTACGAGTGCATCTACGGAATTAAAATCTGAGCCATTTGGGATATCGGCTGCGGTTGTGCCTACACCTGTTAATTTGTATCTTATAAAATTCTGTGCCATTTATTACTCCTAAAGGGCTATTGCCATTGCAATGGCGAAACCAGCAGTTGCGCCAACCTGTATTGGGTTCCACGATGTTGTGCCTAAGTCATAGACAGACAGGTATTTACCCACGTTGTCGTAATACAAAGCACCGTCAATTAACGCATTATTGTCATTGTCTAGGGCTGGTGGGCTGCTCTTTGCTCCAAGGAATTTATCATCAAATGAGTCAAAGTTAGAGCGAGCGAGTTCGGCGTAGTACTTGGCTGACATGCTAGTACCCTCAACAGCAGTATTGGTTGCATAGCTTGCACCGCCACCTAAAGCCCATTGTTTTGCAGAGCCACTAGTATTTGCAGGTTGATTGCCAATAGAATATTCTTTAGCTGAAAACTCAGAACCATCTACAGTAGTAGCAGTTTCAGTAGCCCAATCTTTAGCGTTACCAGCACCAGCCGTGTTACTTACACCGCCAGTATCACCAATAGCCCATGCTTTAGCTGAGTAACCTAGATTACTTTCCGCATACCCATCAGTTTTAACTGCCCAGTTCTGAGCGTTAGTTTCAGATAATCCCGCCGCAGTCTCACTATTACCAGCAGTTGTCGCTGATGCTGATGCTACACTTTGGTAATGCTTTGCTGAGTAGTCTACAGTTGTGCCATCAGACAGTGTGTACTGTGAGTTAACTGGATGTATAGCAAGCTTAGTAGCATCAGGGATGATGTTACCTGTTGCTGTGGTCACGGCTGCATTAGCCGCCACAGTCGCTGCTGCTGTTGCTGCTGCTGAAATACCATCAGCGTAAGCCTTAGTAGCTGCATCCGTATTAGATGCAGGTGTACCTACGTTGTTGATGACGCTACCACCAGCATCCCACCGATTGGCAGGTGTTAGTGTAATTGAATCACCAGCGGTATCAATAGCTTCCTGTGCTGCGTGGAAGACCTGAATATTACTATCATCCAAGTCTTCTTCAGTAAGTACAGAGCCAGAGGCAAAGTCAATAGCACGTGATACCAAACTAGTAGTACGTCTGACCTGTACCAGTGAGCCAGATGCAACAGGGGATGTTAGCTGTACGCTAGAGCTAGAAGGAAAAGTAAGACCTGTCTGAGCCACACCATCTACTGTTACACTAATCTCAGACTGAGCAGTGAATGTAAAAGGGATACTAAAAGTATCCGTAGTATTATTTGTTGGTTGGTAATTATGATATGAAAAAGCCATGTGTTTTCCTATTAATTTGCTAGTTCGTTAGCAGCTTGGTTTAGTAATGATCTTGCTCCATAGAGTGAGGACATAGGTAGTAGTCTTAGTAGGGAACGTATTTCGGATTCAGTCATATCGCCCTCTGCTATTGCTTTACCTGAGCCTAGTATCTTTTGAAGAATACTTATAGAGGCTGGGGTAATAGCATAGTTGTTGCCATCCATAGCACCTGTAGTAACATCAAAGATAAGACCAAAGGTAGATGCTGCGCCTATCTGACTGAGTGCGCCTTCTACCAAACGTCCTGTAGATAAGTTTTCTTTAATGTACTTGTCTCTATCACCACGGCCTTCTGCATTAAGATATACACGTCCTGTGTACATAAGGCTACCCATGAACACAGAACTAAGTAAAATCTTAGTAACAGTAGTAGCATCCCCATTAAAGGCTCTTACACCTAAACGCATTGCCTGTTGTTCCATAGCTGCCAGTGGGAAACTAAGGAACTGAAACACAGTCTTACCCCACTCACTACGTAAGAAAGCATTGGTAGAACCTATACTCATTTCCTGTACGTTTTGCGTGGTGTCACGGTAAGCAGCTACTTGAAAAGCATCTAAGGCATCCTGTGCATTTGCATCCCAGTTTTTAGTATTTAAACTTTCAATAATTTTCTTATCTTTATCTTTAAATGTAGAGTGTTTTAAAATTTGACCTCTAATTTTTAAAGACATATCAGCATCAATACCTAACTGCTCTAACTTAATCTTAGAGAAAGGGTTGTCATTCTTACGTGCTGCCCTAGCCCATGCTGTAGCAAAGTTTAACATAGACATTCTACGTAATCCAGCAGTAACTGGTGTTAGACCAGAAAGTAATGCTGTTGCTTCTCTTCCTCTACCTAACCATTCATCTGTTTTAGTGATCTTTGCATCATCTGTTATATCCATAGCGTCACCTTCAAAACGGCTAACGCGAGTGAATTTTCCAGTAAGCACATCAGTCCCAAGTCCAGTCAGTTCCTCTAATTCTCTAATCATAGCATTATCAAGTTTACCGTCAGCAGCAACCTTTATCATATTACGGTACTGCGGCATACTTCTAAGGAGAACAGGCAAAGAGTTTTCCATAAGTACGTTAGTCAATTCCATGAGTGCTGCCATCCCTGACATACCCATGTGCATCATAAAGCTTACTTCACGTGTTCTACGTAGTATCTGCCTAGTGCCAAAAGCTGGATCACCTGCCTTAAAACCTAAGCGTCCTGTAATGCCATCATACATAAACTCAAGAGCTTCAATTTCTTTATTAAGAGTATCGGCGTTCTGATTAATTGTTTGAGCTTCATTACGCATCTTAGTGATAAGGCTTTCTAGAGAACTACCTGCATCATTGGTATCAATACCATTACGAGCTAGTCCAATAGCACCTGACATCTGGAAGATGTAAGCGTTGCTTAAGTTCTCAATGTCTTCTTCCAACAGATCAGTAAACTTTAACTGCTCTATAGAACCATCATCAAGACGCACATCAATAGATGTGTTTTCATCTAGGAGTAAGCGAGGGCGAGAACGCTTATGTCCCTTAACTCTTGTGTTCTTTGTAAGGGTGTCTATAAGCTGATCTATCTGAGCATCAGGGATGTTCTCATCCTGCATGGCTTTACGTAGGTCTTCCATGTTAAACTCAAAAGCTCTATGCATGGATGTAAATCTACGTGAAAGGAGTGTCTTAGTATAACCACGTGCCATATCACCTATAACATCAGGTGATAAATTCTTATCAATGTCAGGCTGTGCATTACGGATAGCTTTCTCAACTAGCTCCGTTACTGCTACTTCTGTCTTATCACCAAACTTAGTACGCAGTGAGGAGATACGCTCATCACTAAACAAACGTGGTAGGTAGTTAGGTTGTTTATCTAACACCCCTGCTGTAAAGCCACCCACGTTATGCTTAATAGCCATCTCACCTAGCTCTTTCTGCTGCTGCATAACTTCCTTAGCAACCTGACGTACCTCAGGGTCTATAGCATCGTCAAGACCCCCACGTATTGCACGTGATACTAGGATGTTAAAGTCTGTTAAGTCTCTACCTGTACGCTTAGACCAGTTCTTGCGATTAATAAACAAGCTTCTGGAAAACTTACTACGGTAGATATGCTCAAGCATTGCCTTGTATTCTGAGGCTGATGCTCCTACAACAGTGCGGTCTACGTTACCTGAGCTATTAAGGCCAAGCCTATCAGCAGCAGCGCGAACAAAACCATTCTCTGAGTTCTTGGTGAGATTGAAGACAGATAGTCTCTTACGTAGTGGGGCAAGAAACGTGCCGCCAAGCTGTTTAGAAGTAGCTCTGGCTTCAGCCTCTGTAATCTCTCCAACAGACCTTGGAACATCTGTAGCATCCACATCATCTAAATCTCCCCTGCGTTCCACTTCAGCAATGATACGCTCTGTAAGTCGGTCAACATTGTTAGCATCATAGAAAGCTTTTTCATCAACCGTAAGTTCTTCACCTAGTGCTACCTTCTGTGATAGCTCCTGCACCTTTCTATTTCTAGCAAATGCAGTAGTAACACCCCCTACAGTACCACCCAGTACGCCGCCAGTAAGACCAGCAAGGAGTACATCCCCGCCTGTAATGTCATACTTTAACCTTGCACGGATTGCTTCAAAGGCCGTTGCTTCACCTGCTCCAACAACCGCACCAAGTTTAGTAGCACGGTAGACGTTGTAGCCACGTTTAGCTGTAAGACCAGCAGCCGTAGCTGTACCAGTAAGGGGTGCAGCAGGGCCACTAGCAGCCGCTACAGCCGCTGTGGTAGCACCGATAGTGGCAAGCTCTGTGGGGTCAAACATAGCGGCTAGAACGGTAGCTAATGTACCCTTCCAGCCAGCTTGTTCTAGGTCTAACCTGTTCCGTTGAGTTATCTGAAAGTCCTTTGACATCTGCATAGCATAGTCATAGCTAACATCCTTAGCAGCCTCAAGGACTTCTTCAATAGCCTCAGGACTATCCAAAGTTCCTACCAGAGCGTCAGTTACCTCTGGTGTCAGGTTTTTTACAGGTTGCTTGGTTATCTCAGTAAAGCGGTAACCGTTGCGTAGAAGAGTAGAATCAATATGCTCTTCCTGTCTAGCTGTGGAAAGAAGATTGAGGAAACTAACATCCTTGTCAGTCTTCAATGCCTTCTCTCTTTCTGCTCTTAGTGTAGCTTCAGAGACAGTAGGTACAATCGGAACAGGTTGTACATCTGTTACACCGAAAGCTCTAGCAGTTTCTTGAGAGAGTTCGTCAGCCATAGTTTTTCCTTTTATCTAAAGATATTATCATACATGCTAGTAAAGAAGTTCTTAGTTTTATCAGCATATTTACCTAAAGTACCATACTCCATTTCTAGTAAGCTTGGTAGCTGATCTCTTGGTATATCAGTAATGTTACTTAAGCGTCTAATACGTAAGTCTTTCTTCTCTATATCATAGGAAGAAAGTTTTACTTTATCACCTGTGTTACCACCTAAGAAATACAACTGCCCATCTTTAGATTCAACTACAACACCTACATGAGCATTAGCTGTTAGCTTTTCACCTTTACTTTCAAAGTAAGCTTTTTTATCTGCTGGTGTATGTATTTTAACCATAATGTCACCAGCTTTAGCCTGACTCACATCTACTTTATTACCCACTTTTAAGAAAGATAAAGCACGTACTTGATCGTAACGGTCTTTAGTACCTATTTGTTTCTGTACATCTACACCAGAGTCACGTAGTACTTGTGAAAGAAAGGCGGCACACCAAGCTGTTGAAGTAGCTAATTCTAAAGCAGATTTGTTGGGATCGTATTCACCACCAACAGCATTATCAAAGAAACCTTTTACAGCTTCAGCTTCATTTCTAACCTTTTCTGAAATGCCAATATATTTCATAGCTTCTTGTACAGGGTTAGATGATGTAGCAATAGCTACTACACTTTCAGCATCAGGTAATTGACCTATCTTTGTAGGTGTAATTGTAGCTGCCTGCGCTTCTGGTATAATACTATTAAAGAGTGCTTTACTCGTAGAAGATACAGTTTCACTTATATCTGCACCCACTTCATCAGCTACTCTCATAGCTCTGTCTTTAGTCTGTGTAGCCCACTTAGTAGCTGTAACTTTACCATCTTCTGCTACATTGTAAAGCATATTAAACTTAGCGTTAGCAAGAGCAGTAGCCTGTTCTATAGAACCTTCAGCATACTGTGCAGCTTCCTTAATTGACTCCATAAACTTAGGCCACTGTTTGGTGACGTTAAATCTACCTAGCTGATAACCCATCTGGATCATACCAGACTGTGCAGACTCAGGTAAGTTCTTAAAGCCATCTACTACGTCAGTGAAATAGTCAGATGTCTTCTGTACCTTTAGGGCTACTACTGCTGTTGATTCCTCAGGCTGTACATTATTTACATCCTTAATTAAGGCTTTTTCATCAGGCTCAAGGGACTCAATTTGTAAGCCATGTCCTACAGCTTGTTTACCCATATCATCATAAGGAGTATACTTAAAACCCTCATCTTTCATAATGGTAGTGGCTGCTGCTGTAGATACAGGATTAAGTGTAGAAGCAATCTTGTTAATAACCTCAGAAGCCTGTGGCCCTGCATCGCTAAACATATCAGTAAAGGCGTTCATAAGATTTATCTCACCAACTCCTGTACCCTGCTCTGCTCTTTTAGCAGCCGCTGCTTCAGGTGTTACTGTTTCTCTAAGTTTACCTGTTCCCTTAAGCTTGTCTAACTGTTCTTTTAGGAAGTCAACTTCTCTGCCAATACCTTCGGCTGTAGGACGCATACTCCAAATCTTTTGTAGTATAACATTGTCTACACTAAAGGCTTTTCGTAAGTCTTTAACAACAGGTGATTTTACAAAATCTTCAAACGTACCTGCTTCACCTACTTTACCAGTACCACCAAAGTAATTTGTTATGGTTGGTGATCCTACAAACTGAGCATCATCAATTGTCCCCATAACACCAGAGACATACTTATCATCTTCAGAAGTACGCTGGATACGTTCAGCTATCATAGCTCGTGCTGTCTCAGGGTTTAGGGCAACTGATACAGGTAACTCTCCAAGACTTCCTACAGTAGTACCATCCTCATTAATAATAGCAACAGTAAATTTATTAGGATTAATGCTACGAGTTAGTACTATACCAGCACCACCCCTAGCTTCTATAGCATTAATTGTAGATGGTCTTTGAGCTTCTTCATTAATATATGACTGTAACTTAGCTACTTCATTACCATTACGATTTACATTAGTATTAAGAAGAGGCAGAGCGTGTTTAGAGCCTATGCTACTTTCTACAATAGCAAAGTCTTTACGTGCATCTTTTACTGCTAGGATAGTGGCTTTATCTAAGTCTACACCCATCTGCATGTAAACGTCTACACCCTCTTGGATATAAGGTAACATACTTCTTGTGTTTGTAAGTTCGTCAAAGTCGCTTATATCTGTTATGCCTCTATCTAAAGCATCCTGTATTTCTGTAGTACTGGCTTTACGTGTAGGTAAACTAAGATCAATAGTACGCACCATCTCCAAGGCTTCTCTAACTACACCCATAGATGGCCCCTCTGGGCCTCCTACACCAGCCTTTTCGATGTGGTAGTCCAAAGCTCTCATAAGCTTTCGCTGATCTTCAGAGAGTATATCCTTACTCATATCAATGTCAAAACCATCCATCTTTTTATAAGATGTATAGGCTGCTGCTGATAGAGCTACGTTTTCATCTGTTAAACCTATCCCAGCAGAAAACGCTGCCAAGCCTGATAAGATAGCATTTTTATCCTTGGCTGGAACTCTCTGTAGTGGTACATACAACATACGTAGGGCATCACCCTCTGACAAGTTCTGCCGTACAGCTTCAGCTTCAATAGCCGCAACAATGTCCTTTTCACTGACGGACTTAGAAGTACCGTCTGCAAATACAATATCGCCGCCTATTGAATTAACTTGTTTAGTCTCTAAGAATTGAGCTACTTGCGATTGTACTTCTGATTTAAAGTATGCGTTCTTACCAGCCGTAGCTCTTTCAGAGTCATAAGAAGCTAGGTCACGGTTCATAGCTTTTACAAGTTTCTGGTAACGACTAACTTTAGTCAAGTCTCCCTTATTACCTATGACAGACGTAGCCCACTGATATGCAGCATCCCTACCATTTTCTCTAACACGTGGAGCAATAATACTTTCCATAACATAATCATTAATCATAGACTGGCTATAACCATAGGCTTGAGAAGCTTGTCTTACAATCTCATCAATATTCTTCTTCTGTAAATCTAGACTAAATTGACGGTTTGCTTGTAGTGCGGGATCACCATCTTCATCTTCAAAATCTTTTGTTCCATAACCAATATCTTCACTGATACCAATAACTTCATCACCAACCGTACCCATGTTTTTATTAAAGGTATGTTTAAACTTAGCGGGATCATACGTAGTCTCAAACCAAGCAAGGTTACCCATCTCAATGTTACCCTTGACAGCCTGAAATAGTAGGTCATCACCTGAGTCTTGAGCTTTCTGTAGGAAGGGCTGCATAATCTCAGCACGTCTAGCAGTTATTTCTTCCTCTGACATCTCTAGGTAGTCAGGCTCGTTGTTCCTGTAGTCTTCCCTAGCTTGTCTTAGAGCAGCACCCACAGAAAGTTTAGCAGAAAAGGTACGTGCAGATGCAATGCCCTGTTCAGCCTCACGCTGTAACTTTAACTGCTTTTGTTTTTCTACTTGTGCTAGTGTTTCTGCTGCTGGTGCAATAGCACGAATAAACTCACCCAAACCACTCTTAGGTGCAGGTTGTTCAGCAGGACGTACATATGTTTCTACTGGACGAGCTACGGCTTGTAGCCTTGCAGAAGGCCGCAACCGTTCTACTTGTTTTCTAGCCATAAGCTATCTCCTTTAATGACTAAGGCCACGGCCCTGATTTTGTGAGGCACCACTAAAATAATTATCACCCTTACCAGACCTACTGCCTGAGGTATAAGTTTTACTTGGTTGATCTACTTTACCTGCATTGTAAGCAGCAGTAGCATTAGCCGCAGTTCCCACAGCCGCAGCTAGGAAGTTTGGCATTACACCCTGTTGTAGAGAGTTAGTTCTACTCTGTGCTTCCGCAGATGCACCACGCTTTTCAAGCTCAATCTGTTTCTCTACATTCTCAAGGTTTCTATTGATTGTCGTTACACCACGTAGCTTCTGTGCTTCGTAGTCCTGTAGTAGTAAGTCCATACTATTACCAGTAAGACCTGACTCACCCTGAGCAACCAGAGCAGCACCCTCGCCTTCCAGAGCTTTAATGCTTAAGGCTAGCTTCTCTTCAGAGGCAGCTTCTGCTTCTTGAGTAGCTCTCTGGTTAAGGGTCTGTACTTTTAAATCTCTAGCTTCGTTAGCAGCCAAGCGGTTAGCATCAAATCTTGATTGTTGTGCTTGTGCTTGTGCTACACCTTCTTGGTATTGAGCAGCCCCTTGTGCTACTGTAAGCACAGCCATAGTAACTGGGTCACACATCTTGTATCCTCACAAATTCTAAAAAGGGTTTGTTTCCTACACCCCAAGTTTCATGCCTTTGAATAAACGTAAATCCTACAAACTTTAACCAGTTAATAGCTACACTATAATCAGCATCACAGGCATTAGTTAGGATGGGATATTTCTTATTTGTTTCTTTTACCCATTTGAGAGAACCTCTAAGAAAGGGTAGCCAGACTTTAGTTATAGGCGGTGCAGTAAGCAACCACGGTATGCCTGTTAGGTTATCTAAACCTACGACACCATAGATACCTGCAATCTCACCTGTTTCTTTTACAACAATAGTCCAACACTCCTCTGACTCATCCAGTCCCTGCTGTAAGGCTTCCTTAACATCGCCATGTGAAGCAAGTACTTCTTCAGTGTCTTCTGGTCTTAAGTTTGTTGCCAGATGATCTACATCAGACTGAGTACTTGCTCTCACATAAACTTGCATTACATTCTCCTTGAACGTAGTTGGAAGAAACCTTCCCATTCTGCTGATTGGAATACACAGGGTAAGTGACTATCACTTTCAAGTGTTACTGAGGTTTCACTAGCGTTACCAATAACTCCAAAACGATATGTTCCAGACTCAATAGCGGCTGAGTTAAGAATATTAGCAGCACTGCCAACTACACGCCCTGTAAAAGTACGTGTGTAGGCTGTACGTTTGAGGGGTCTTAGTATTACATTAAAGAAGCCTGTCTTATTGAAGACCACAGCATAATTTCTAAGCTGTAAGTGTCCTGTTGTTATAGCTTTGTTGTCTTGCTTAATTACTGGTTCAGAAAACTCATACTTAAAAGTAAAGGGGATACCCGCAAACACCTTTTCAGAGTTAGCTAGTTTAGCTGCTACTTGTGCAAGAGTAATAATTTTACCTGTTTGGTCAATATAGATTGTATTAGCATCTACATAAGGTATAGCAGTAAGTCCACCTGTTTCCAACCTAACACGTCTATCTAAGTGTATAGAAAAGCTGCCTGTAGTGTAAGTAGTAGCTTCATCTACTGATAGATTAATACGTTCTAGAAATAGGTTTGTACCTCGTTTAATTAGGATATAGATATCAGCACGATTAAAGGACATGCCTACTACATCACCACTAAATACCCAACGTGACCAAGAAGCCTGTAGCTTTTCTCTACCAGACCAGTAGTATCTATACACGTATAGGGCTGTAGGATCATTGTTGGTTTGCGCTAGTATCATATCCTCATTTGATGAGGCTTGAATATTAATAATCTCACCGTTAAGATACTCAGGAATATGTGAGCTAATCTCTGTAGCATCATTCGTATCAGTGTCACTATCTACAAAGTACTCCCACATACCTGACCACGCACCACGCTTAGAGGCAAAGTAAACATACTTACCCGCTGCTGCTGGTCTAGCTCGTAGGCTTGTTTCAAACTCTGTAGTATTAGATACGTCAACAGTCTCAGGGGTTAGTACAGGATCACCTGTTACCTTGAACTGAGTTAAATCAGAGAAGAGCAGCAGTGCTTCGTTGAAGGGTACTGCATGTTTAAGAATACTAACCTTATTAGAGGACACTGCCACATCAATGGGGTCACTATCAATAATGGTTAGCGTTGACTTGCGGAAGAAGTCAAAATTAAGAAACTCACCAGCACTACTAAATATGACATTTTCGTCAGCTAGTACTCCAAGTCTATTCTTATGGAAGAAAATATCTGCTAACTTAAACCCTACAAATGAAGGGAATGGGTTAGTGTCATCATCTCCTACTTTTCTATCTGCAAAAGCAGCGGGATTAAATTCAAAGTTTCCACTAACAAGTTTAGAAAGTTTATGAGGTAGAGTAGTAGGGTCTAGTGCAATTTCAATATTAGGCTCTACTGTTTCTTTCCAGACACCGTTACTAAACTTAACATAGTAGTCATCCTGTGCCTTTGAGTTGTCACCTGAGACACCAATAACAAAATCGTTTGGCCCCTCTACAGGAAGTTGTTTAAAGTCGGGTGTCTCATCCTTAAATACTTTAAGATGATCTCCACCGTGAGAGTCACCCACCTCTACTACAAAGTCTGTAGCATCGGTAGACTGGACGTGTATAACAGAGCCATATCTTGTCAATGTTAAACCTGATACTGCTGATGCGTTGGTAATAGCATCATAGTAAGAAGTAGTAACAACACTTCCAGAGAATGTATTTAAATATGTAGCAATCAAGTCAGTTGATGCGCCACGTTCTGCGTTCTGTGTTAGTGCTGTAGAAGCCTGTGTACTAGACTTAGTAGCAAATTGTACTGTACTTGTGCTGCCACCTTTAGTAAGCTTTAATCGGTATGTAGAAGCATAGTCAGCGTTCTTTACATATACCAATGCTTCTGGATTACGTGTTGGGGATACCGTAGCTGCTTTAGCTACTGTAGTATTCTTGTTAATAATAAAAGTTGCGTCAGCAATTGAGACAGCAGCTAGTTCTTCATTAGGGTTTGTTAATCCTGATAGGTAGGACGCAGCATTATTGGTAACAGTCTTAGCTACACCATCTTTGTCAAACACCCTAATAGTACCAGCAGTATCCACAACCATAGAGTAAAACTCATTCTCATCCCTACGGATAGTGTGGATAAACGCTTTGTCTAGGTTTGAAATAACTCCTAAGTCAGCAACATGCTGTGAGCTTGGGCGTTTAGACAAACCTGATACAACACTGGACAGACCATTCTCTTGTAACTCAGCCTGAGTATTTAGGCGTAGTGAGGGTGGCTGCTGTGATACACCGTTAATAAGGTTTGGGATTGATTGACTGATGAGTGCCATTAGATTGTTCTCCGTCCCTGCCTATCAATAATACTAAAGGTGTCATAGTTGTCAAAGATGTTGTGGTCATCTGCTGCTTTATCAAAGTCTCGCAACTCAATAAAGGCACGGTTCTCATCTTCCTGTTGGAAGGAGTGTAGGGTATCTGAACCTACTACACGGTCTTGGAAGATGCGAGTAGCACGTAGTACAATGTAACGCTTTGCTACTTCTGGTACATCGCTGAAGACTAATTGTACTACAACATCAAGGGCTGCATCAGTACCTACATTAAAGGTATGATTAGTCCTATCGTACATTTTAAGGCCACGCTGCACTAGATTAGGCGCATTGGCTTTTAGTGTTGAGTCTGCTCTAAGAATATCAGCAGGGAGAATAATCTCACCATTAGTATCTTTAGGAAAACTCTTGTTTAATTCTGTGTTAAAGTGCCAGCCCATAGACTGTACTTCTTTGTCAACTGTGTTAAGGATAGTCTCTGCAATCTCTGCTTCAATCAAGCCAGAGGAGAGACTACTAACTGGTGCTTCGCCAATGGCAGAAAGCATAATGTTGACTGCATCTAATTGTGTTGTTCCTGCCATGTTGTTTACCTATGATACCTGTGGACAGTTCCATCGTTTCATTGATGCTATTGCCCTGTCATTATTTTTAGCTCTTTTACGTACACCGTTCATACGCCCACAGAAGGAATTTTTCCGTCCCTGTTCTTTATCTGATTTTGGGTTAGGTGCGGGGGCTTTTAGTTTAGAACCTGTTGCCTTGTTGTATTTAGCTCTACCTTTTGCAGTAAGTCCTGCGCCTTGTTTGGTAGAAAGTTTTTCACCCTTCTTTATTGATAAAGCTACACCTGTACTCATGGCTTTTTCTTCTTATACTTCATGGTAGCACCAGTCTTCTTAGCCGCAGCCTTAGCCTGTGCCATACCCTTCTTAGTATACTTGTATTCTTTACCTGCTACATTTGGCATATCATTCTCCAAAGAAAAAAGGGAGTAGCCGTTAAGCTACCCCCAGTTTATTTAAGCGTTTGCATCAATCAATGCGATACATGAAGCAGGACGCAGGACGTTATGCCCCATTGCGTATTTTGCTACCATCAATGTACCTTGACGATTAATTTGATACTCAGACTCCATGCCCAAGTCAAGCAACTTAACAGTAGCTACTGCTTCTGGTGTAAAGACAAAGCCTTTAATCAGAGAAGCTTCTGCCACCATGTCGCGTCCGTCTACAGCAGCAGTCGGAAGGTCATAGTGTGTTGTGCGGCCTGAACCAGCAGTGTTTGCCAGTGGTGCGTTGTCTGCTGTCTTACCTTCATCAGCGTTACCTGTTGTGAAGTTCTTGTACAGAGCAGATACGTCAGCATGGTTTGACATGATTACAGGAATACCTGCAATAGCTGGAACCATACCTGAAGCAACAGAGCCATTACCACCAAAGTCACGGTTCATGTAGGTCAGCTTAGAACCATCAGAAACATCCATCAGTGCATAGTACTGTGCTGGTGGAAGGACAACAACTGCATTTTCTGAAGGAACATTAGCAATGTCCATAGTCTTCTTGGCATCAAAGATAGCCTTAGCCAGCTTTGCAGGGTCAAGTAGGTCAGCAGTAGCTGTACCAACAGTGACGTTACCAGTAAAGTCTTCTTCAGTGAAAGCCTTGTAGTCTTGGATAAGACCAGCAGCGGCTGTTGCGTTAGTTGATAGTGCAGCCTTAACAAGCATACGTGCTACGTTACGATCTGCCTCGTTAGCTAGTGCAATACCAGCTTCCTTTGAGTAGATTGAACGTACATCGTAGTGGTTGATTGCCTCATCAATGTTAGCAATGAACTGGCTTGAGATAAGCAAATCGTCAATTGTTACGATACGCTCACCTGCACGAATAGCCCCACCTGTGATTTCGTTTCCGGGGGTCAAGTATTCAGCAGTTGCACGGCCTGTCATTGGGAATGAAGCAGACTTACCTTTAGAGATTGTACGAGTACGTACCTTGTCCATAAGGACTTTCTTTTCCTCATAGGCTGTTAGGACTTCTCCTGCATACAGCTTGAGAAACAGGTCACGTACATCACCTGTATTATTATTTTGGCCTTGGAAGCTTACGCTATAGGCCGGATTTGAAGCGGCTGATGCCATTTTAAATTACTCCTTAGTGAGTATAATGTTGAGTTGAAATACACTCTGCATTACACTACATCCTTTCTCCAAGATTGTCCCTCGCAAGGGGTCAGGGGTAATCGTTTGTTATGTTTAGCTTCGTGTTAGTTAGAGTTAACAATCCTTTGTTCACCCTACAGTGCGGATTGCACATTCCTGTAAGGTTTTGGGATGTAATCCCTTCTAGGCACACCGTAATGTAACTAGAAGGAAGGGGGAAGCAATATATCCCCCAACCCCATGCAACAATGTTAGAACAGACTAGACCGTGCCAACTTATCAGCAATCTGCTGTCTGTAGGCGGGGTCTTTAGCGTATCTAGGGTCACCCATAGCAGCAGTTAATTCTGCATTACTAGAGAACTTCCCGCCTGTGGATACTGCGCCTGTACTACCTTCAATAAGGTTAGGTGCAGCCTCAGAACGATACCGTGCATTAAGACCTTGAATAGCAAGCCTAATCAAGTTAGGGTCTTGCGTTTCCATAGTTGCATTAAAAGCATCAATTTCATTGTCAGGTAGAGCATCCGCTGCCCAGCCTACTAGTTCTTGATACTGTTCTGAACCCCCTACTAGGGAGTGCATTTCAGATTGTACTTGTTGGGACATAGCTTCTTGCCCAGCAATCCACTGATCTACTACAGCTTCAGGAAACCCAGCTTCTTCCAAGGCTGCATAAGCATCCTCAGACAGTCCACCCAGTTCTGCGTACTCTTGCTGTAGTACGTCAAAGTCAATGCCGTTAGCACCAAGAACCTCTGATACTTCAGAGGCACTGTGGTTTGTTACGTCTTCATCAACTTCTTCTTGTTCTTCCTGCTGAGGCTGGCCTAGCTTACCCTCTAATGCAGAGTATGCCTTAGCCATTTCCTCAACTGATTTAAATTTCTCAGGTAGCCACTCAGGACGTTCAGGGTCTTGTTGAGTTCCCTCTACCTTAGCTAACATTTCGTTTACATGCTCCTGAGATTCAGCAGCAGGTTCTTGATAAGTGTTTACGGTTTCAGCCATTTAACTCATTTGCTCCATAGCTTGTTGTACTTGTTCTGGGTCAACTGCTCCCGCAATTGCTGGTGCTGCTTTCTGCAATGCACCTGCCCCCGCCTGTTCCAGCATCTGTTGTTGCATCATTTGCTGTTGCATCATCTGTTCCTGAGCCTTCTGTTCTTCTGACTTAATAAGTCCAGAGGTATCAATACCAAGTGATGCAGCTAGTCTATCAATGTAGTCACCTAGGTTCATTTCATTAGCAATAACTTCTGGGCCTAGTGGCTGAAGATACTGTAAGAATGAAGCTAGTTTGTTCAAGTCTTGCCCACGGCCTAGTGCTTCAATACCTGTTACTACTGTAGGCTTGACACTATCCTTAGGCATCTTAGGCATCTTACCCTGCTTCTGAAGCAAGTTAAGAAGTAGATTAATCAAGGGTAGCTGGAACTCCTGAGACAGAATAGAGTATACACCACCAAGGGCTGTCTCTAGTTCCTGTGCCATGAAGCGTACTTCTTCTGCTGTCACTCTCTCTGCTGATCTTTGTACAGAGGAGTTAAGTAGGAAGGCAGCACCAAGTCTGTCGTTAATCATCTGCATAGTCTCAAGAGCTACACGGAAGTCACCACCCTTCTGTACCTGTAGGGTAGACACATCATTACTGTCACCCTGTAGGAACGCACCGTTAGGTGCGGCAGAAAGGTCTTTAGTCTTTGTAGTACCGTTAGGACGTACAAGAAACAACACCTTTGCTGAGGCTGCGCTGCCCTGTACGATAGCTTTAGTCAAAGCTTCTAGGCTGCGTAGGTCACCAATGTATTCCTCAATGAAGCCACGCCCATAGTCTTCACCATCAATACGAATAAACCGTAGTGGGATGAAGGGGTTTTGATCTTCCTTAAACATACCCTTAGTAGACTCAAGCAATATCCCAGATACTTCTTGGATAACCTCAAAGCCTTTGGGTGTGCGAGTCACTCTTGTATATAGATCATGGCTCTTAACTGGTGTTTCTGATGGTGGTAGTTGTTCACGTACCTCATCAGGTAGTGTCTGAGGAGCCATAGTCTCTTTGGTAATAATCTCTAGTACCTTGCCCATTGCGTCACGCTTAACAACATAACGGTCTGGTCTAAATACTTTCATCCCACCTTCCTTTGGCATATATACCAGCGCATTACCAGTAACGATAAGCAGCTTTAGTGCCTCAAAGGTGGGTACACGGATTGACTTACCTTCAATCTCTTGCATTGCCGCACGTTCAATACGTGCTAGACCTTCTTCTACCTGACCACGGTTATCACCTGCAATCTGTTGTAGATCAAAGTCATCAATAGTCAACCTAAAGAATGGGCTGTTAGGTGGTAGTAGGGCGAGAAGAAGCTTAGATGCAAGGTTGTTTACACCCCTCGCTCCAATGCCCTGATATGGTGTCGCATAGATAGATGAACTACTATGACCCTCTTCAGGCAAAAGAGTAGGAATAGTAAGCCTCGCCGCCTCACGGCCTCTTTCTAGGAAAGTATCTCTCTCTCCATTTAGTTGGCTGTAGCGTTTAGCTACTGTACCTACATCTTGTTCCATTTATTGTACCTCATAATCAACACTTGTGATCTTAAGTCTTAGGTATATTTAAACCAGTACCACCAGAAGCACCAGCTACCTGTGCTGAACCCTGACCTAAAACGAGAGCCTTCTTGCCCCTACGTCTGCGGCGTTGTACACCTGCACCTGTTTCTACTGTAGTTGCTACTTCTTCTTCTTGTTGTTTAGCTGCGGCTGTAGATGGTGCAGCAGTAACTGAAGCAGGTTTACTAGGTGTACCACGTGCTTTTGCTTTACCACCCTGTACAGCATAGCTTGCTTTCTTAACTTGCTTTTTTACAGCACGTGCAATTTTTCTAATTGGTTTCTTTACAGCACCCATGTTATGATCCCTGCCCTATCTGTAGTCCCGAACCAGTACTGCCTGTTTGTAAGGATGTATCAGTTGTAACTTTTAATTGTTTCTTACCCTTTTGCTTCTTCTTAATACCCATTGCTGGGGTTTCTTCGTCAGCCATCTCCAAGTCAGGTGTCTTCTGTACTGCTGTAACTGGACGTGCTACCTGTGGTGGGGGTGCTGGCATTTTAGGTCTGAACATTCCACCCATATTTAAAATTCCTCATAATCTTGGTTTTGTAATTCAACTAGTTTCTGTATCACGGACTGTTGCCCCCTAAGGAACCCAAGCTCCTCAGGGGTAATTTGATTATGCGGAAGTTTGTTTGGATACAGTTCTAATAACGTATTTAATAGTCCGTCAGTGATGTTGAAATCATTACCTAATACTTTCATTTATCAAACTTTCGCTAATAGGGGTACTTTAGATATCTACCAACTCACATGCACCTGCTGTACAGGCTAGTGTCTGACTACCAGATGTAGTATCTTCCTTCTCATACAGGGATAGAGCAGCCCAGTCAATAGACTCAGGCATCTGCTTCTTAAGTTCTTTGTACTGTTCCTTGTCAATCTCTTGATAGGGAGCCTGTGCATAACTGTGGTCACTGTGTGGTAGGAATGAGATACCTGAACATATGTCAAAGTTCTCATAGACCCACGCACCTACTGCCATCCACTCTGCATCCTTGACTGTGATAGTCACAGATGGTTTGTGTTCACACCAGTGTAGTGCGTAGTTCTTCCATAGTTCTAACTGCTGTAATGCAGTCATATCGTTACGAGTGACAGCACCTGAGGGTGACTTAGTAGGGAAGCTAAACACTGTGGTAGAGTCTGGCTTCATCACACATGGTTCAGCAGGGATACCACTGTCCTTCATAAACTGTGTTAGTGGGTCTTTGTTGTCACCCCTCACAGTACGGATGTAGTACTCACTATGCCTTGCGTGGATACCAGAAGCAGTATCAGTTAGCTGCGACACAGTACCAGATGGTTTAACACAGGTGATAGCAGCAGAAGCAGGTACTCCAAGCTTGTCAGCATAGATACGGTTGACATCAATGGCCTGTGCCTTCAACTCTTTCAACCACTTTTTACTATCAACAGTCTTAGATAGTAAGTAGTTGTCCATGATACCTGTTAGTGATACACCAAGCAGACGTTCTTCTTCTGTATTCTTCTGCCAAATCTTACGTAAGTACGGCATCTTAGTGAAGGTAGACTGTGCTGTGCCAAGGATGGTAGCCAGTCGAACCTTACGCCGTAAGTTTTCTAAGTCATCACCCTGCCTAACAACAACCTCTGTTAGATTACAGAATTGGTACGGCCTCAAGATAATCTCAGAACAAGGGTTGGTTCCCCACTCATGTCCTGTCTCTCTACGTCCATTCATCTCTACGTGCTTGTCGGCTGCTACACGTGAGAAGATGCCACGCTCACCAGACTTAGACTCTACTAGGGATAACCACTCACGCATGAACCCTTCCATGTCAGGCTTGTCTGTGTAGGCTACAGAGTTATTAGCCAACGCACGTTGACCCTCGTTCTCCCACCAGCTACCTGACTTGGCATGTGCCATGCGTCCGTCACTGAGGTTAGACAGACTAATCATAGCTGAACGGCGTACACCACCCACAACTACAACCTCACCGATCTTACACATGATGTCGTGACACTCAATGCTAGTTAGTTTACGTCCTGCTGCACCCTTAAACTTAGCCACAACAAACTTAAACAAGTCATCAAGAGGCTCAGGCCCACTAGCTCTACCACCAAAGGTCTTAAGCCTAGCACCTGCTGGACGGATAGCAGACAAGTCCCACTTAGGGATGTCACCTGAGTAGAGGTGTGACAGTAGCTTATGCAAAGCCCTAGCCCAGCCTTCCTTGCTGTCCTTAACTGCAATGACATCATCACTAATGTCTAGTGCATCAGGTACTTCAGGTAGCTTTGCAATAGACTGACGCTCTACTGAGAAGCCTACACCTGTACCACACAGTAGGATAAACATAGCTTCATCAAAGGCACGGATGTGATCTACTGGTAAGTAGCTACAGTTGTAGATGCAGGTGTTGTCACGGTCTGCTGCTACACCTGCTGTCATCAAGGCTCTCATGCTAGGCATGACCTCAAGGCTAATGATAGCTTCTTCAATTTCTTCTAGGTCTTTAGCTGGTAGACCAGTGGTAGAAATGTAGTTGATGTATCGCTGCACTGTCTCAGGCCATGTCTCTCGCCTGTTCTCTTCTTCTAGCCATCGTGCATACCTGCTAGTAGCAATGAATGTTTGGTAGTCTGTTGGTAGGTAATTGCTACTCATCTGTTGTCACCCTCTCCGTGTAGTGTATTAGCTTCTTGTCGTTTCTTTAGTTTCTCTACGT
>Ga0129327_10000534_pt1 | contig 22721 bp, 12 predicted proteins | sample CPBDNA_6_FD_111799 | JGI IMG/M metagenome (GOLD analysis project Ga0129327, IMG submission 111799) | Freshwater to marine salinity gradient microbial communities from Chesapeake Bay, USA - CPBay_Spr_31_0.8_DNA | ecosystem: Environmental > Aquatic > Marine > Coastal | place: USA: Chesapeake Bay... | reverse complement strand
AATTACTATAATATACTAAAATTTATGCAATTAACCAAGATCAATAGCTACATAAAATCCTTTTTTTTGATGTCTTATATGTCAAAGAACTGCTCTTCTAAAAAGATGTGGGGTGTCAATAGCTTTTCAAAGTATCCCCCACCATCAACGTGCACCTGTCAACTATTTTAATACATCACCCATATTTATTCTAAAAAAAATCGCAAGAAAAGAGCTTCCAGAACTTGGAGTTCTGGAAGCTCTAATAAATAAAAAGTATCAACTCTCCGCTTCCTAATTCCGCATACAACACTGCGGGCGCATGTGGCTATTTGTCTCTAGATAATAAGGAAATCCATTGCCACTACCAGGCTGTTCAAAATAAAATTTAGTCCGTTTATTATCATAATTCCCGATTTCATTCATCGTCGCTGCATCGTATAATCGACCATTCAGCATCGTATATTTAACAGATTCTGAATTTTGAATGTTATCTAAAGGGTTTTTATCCAAAACAATTAAATCTGCTAATTTGCCTGTTTTAATAGAACCCAATTGATGTGACATCCCTAAGTATTCTGCCCCATTAATGGTCGCACATTTTAAAGCTTCCATATTCGACATGCCACCTTGCTGCAACATCCATAATTCCCAGTGTGCGCCTAAACCTTGTAATTGACCGTGTGCACCCAAGTTAATTTTCACGCCTTTATCTGCTAATTTTTTCAAACTCTTAGCCGTTAAAATATGTCCATTTTCATATTCTTCCATTGGTACCATCGTTCGATGTCTCGCACGACTATCAATCATATTTCTTGGGGTAAATGCCAATAAACGCTCTTTTTCCCAAACATTGGTGGTTTGATACCAATAATATTCCCCTGTAATACTCGCATAATTAACCACTAAAGTTGGGGTATTATGCGCTTTGGTGGCTGCCCAAAAAGTGGTTACATCCTTGTATAATGGTACAACTGGAATATTATGTTCTACACCTGTATGTCCGTCCATGACCATACTTAAATTATGCTGGAAAAACGAACCACCTTCTGGTACGACTAAAATGCCTAATTCTCTGGCAGCTGCCATGACTTGTTGACGTTGATTTCGACGAGGTTGGTTATAACTTTTGACAGAAAAAGCCCCAAACGCTTTCGTTCTTCTTAGTGCAGACTTAGCATCTTCTAAGCTATTAATGACCGCTTTAAAATCACCATCAGCCCCATAAATAATTGTTCCTGTACTAAATAATCTAGGGCCAACCATTCGTCCAGCTTTGATTAATTCGGCATTAGAAAAAGCCATTTCTGTATTCACAGACGGGTCATGTGAGGTCGTAACACCATAAGCTAAATTCGCATAATATTCCCATTGTTTTTGTGGGTTTAAACCATAGCGAAAATTACCACTATGTGCATGCACATCCATGATACCGGGCATAATCGTTTTGCCTGTACAATCAATCACTTTTGTCCCTGCTGGAATATCAATAGTTGCGCTAACAGCCACTATTTTATTCCCATCAATCAAGATGCCTCCATTTTCTATCACCTCCTCCCCTTCCATTGTAATGATTCGGGCATTCGTTAAAGCGATTAAGCCGTTAGGTTTATCACTATCTACTTTTAAATTAATTTTAATCCCAACAGAATCCATTGGTGGTAATTTATCTAAATCACCGCCTAAAAATTTAAACCTTTCGGTTAAATTATCTGAAAAATATTCCTCGCCTAACGTCCAACATAATTTTTTGCTGTCTGGCGTCCAATGAATATTAATTCCCGCATCTCTCGCCACTTGCGCTACAGGCACCACTTTCGTCTTAGAAGTCAAGCCTACTTTTTTACCCGTTTTAGGAAAAGGCGCAATGTATACTTTAAATAATTCGGACCAAGCCACCCATTGATTATCAGGGCTAATAATATACCGCTGCGTATATTTCCCATCAAAATGCTCAATTTTATCCTTTCCGTTTAAATTGACGCTTTGCATACTCTTTGTTAAACTACCAAAGATATACCCACCAGCTTGGTAAAAAATACGGTCGCCTTTTGTATTAAAAATTGGATATTCTCCTTGTGGGGTCACAAATTTAGGAGCTGCACTTCCATCCGATGGCACCGTGTATATCCCCGGTTCTTTGCAATGCACAAATCCTTGATGACTATTTCCGCCATCTTTTCTAAAGACAATCATTTTACCATCAGGAGAAAAGGCAGGTGTCCGATAAATTCCTTTTGCTGTGGTCAGTGTTTTACTGATTTTATTTTGTAAATTATAAATGCGTACCGTTCCCATCGCTTCGTCTTCCCAAGTGACATAGGCAATAGAATTTCCGTCGGGAGAAAAGGCAGGTTCTGATTGAAAAGCCGTTTCGCCTAAAGTGCCTCTTTGTCTAGCATTCGTCTGCATCAATTTTTCAGGTGTACCATTCGGCAAGTCTTTTTTCCATAATTGACCTAAAGCGTTAAAGATAATATATCTGCCATTTGGTGCGGTTACCGCATTTCTAATCGCTTTGACTAGCATTTTATCTTCGTAGGCATCATTTTTAAAACGCACCGTTTCCGCTACTTTAGTTTTTACATCCACAGAGAACGGAATGGGTGTTGGGGCTATTTTTGCCCCTTTAGCAATTGCCACGGGTACTCGCCAAATTTTTCCTAAACCTTGAATAATGATATCTTGGTCATTAGGCGTCCAATCAAATCCAGTATAAACGCCAAAAATAGCCCAAGCTTCTTGTTGGTCTTTACTCAATTTATCAAATAATGGAAATTCTTGCCCTGTTTCTAAATCATGGATGTACAAAACTGTTTTAGTACGGACTCTTTTTAAGAAAGCTAATTTCTTGCCATCATTAGACAACTGTGGTCTAAAAGCCCCACCTGGGCCTCGAATAATTACCTTAGATGCTCCTTTCTCTCGATCATATCGTTTAATCACATAAATCTGACTATTTGGGTCCTTATTATATTGGAAAAAACCACCTGGATACATGTCTTCACTGTAATAAATATATCGCCCATCAGGAGAAACGACGGGTTCATTGACATCCTGCTGGTCATTTTTCTTTTTAGTTAATTGAATCCCACTTCCGCCTGTAATATGGTACATCCACAACTCCCCTGCTCCTAAAGAACGACCCGAAGTAAAGTGTTTTCTAGCAATAATATAATTGCCATCAGGTGTCCAAGCACCATTATTTAACAAACGAAATTTCTCTTTGGTAATTTGTTTGGCATTCTCTCCATTGACATCCATCGTCCAAATATTATCCCCTCCTCCGTGGTCAGAGGTAAATAAGATTTTTTTACCATCTGGGCTAAATCTCGGTTGTAATTCCCAAGCTATATTTTGTCGAATCGCTTTCGCTTTTCCACCAGCAATGGGCATCGTGTAAATATCGCCCAACATATCAAAGACAATGGTTTTCCCATCGGGACTGACATCCAATCCCATCCAAGTACCTTCTTCTGTGGTAAAATTGACATTTTTCCAATTCCATCCTTCGCCTGGAGGGTCGCTAACCGTCCATTCCTTTTTCTTTTTATCTTGTCCAAAAAGGTTAAAATTTAAGGCAAGCCCTAATATTAGTATGACTAATTTAATTCGCATGGTTATTATTTGTATTAAGAAAGAACTGCGAAAATAGGAAAAAAATGGAGATGTATATAAAATGAGTAAAAGGGAAAATAAAAAATGTAGTCTAACTTTGTGCTAGGAAAAAATAGATTAGTTTAATTTTTTATCATTTAGAGACCACAGAGAGCCGAAGAACATGGAGTTCATCCCTCTGTGATAAAAAATTATATAGTTCTTACTTCACCACCTCCATCACATCCAATTGAATATCATCCAAATAAACAGTCCCAGAAGTATTGGGTAAAATTTGAAAAATCAAGGCTATTTGCCGAACGTCACTGGGGTAATAATCAAGGTCAATTTCATACTTTTTCGCTACTAAATCTCCAGTAATACTCGTTGTGTTTCGACTGGTCGCTGCTGCTGAAATATCCAAAGCATCTAGTTGACCAGATAAGGTTCTAATAAGCATAGCTACGCCTTCTCCTTCCATGTTTTCGGTCGCTATATTTGCTCGTAATTTTAAACCTAGCCCTTCTTCAATGGTTGGATTATCCAGTCTAATGACCCAGCTTCCTGTTGCCCCATTAGGGATTTTTTCCTTAACGGTTAATTGAATATTTTTAGTTTGAGAAATGGGATTGGTGGTAATTGTTTGGGTGAAATTAGTGGTGATTTTCAAGTCTGAAAACTCTAATTGTCCCATTGGCGTATCGGATTCTACCTTTTCTTCAAAAAAAGGCGTCGCTTTTCGTTTAATTCTTCCCCAATCAGGGATACCAGTCGAGACTCTAAATAATTTATCGAGGTAATAAGTTCGTTTTCCTTGAGTATATTTATCGTAAAATTTAAAAATATTGCACGTATTTCCATCACACATCATCGTTCCTGGTGAGCCATTTGGTAAACTAATATTCACATGCGTTCGCCTTAAAATTGCATGTCCTAATTCGTGAAAAACCAAGCTTTCTCTGCCTAAATCCTCATGAAATCCCCAGCAAAAGAAATCTGGATTTATTTCTACCTTTCGTAAATCTGTTCCTTCAAATCTAAAATGACCTAAACCACATACCCCTTCATCCGATAAATCTCTAAAAACAACTTCTAAATCCTCATCAGTCACCTCTATTCCCCTCAACTCCGCTTCCGCAAAAAAACGGTCAACGTATACTTCTAAATCTTTTTCTACAAATTTATTTTTGCTTTTATTACAATTGGTGAATAAAGGAATCAAAAAACATAGTAGGATTAATTTATTTTTCATCTTGTCGGGTTGTGTGGGTTTGGTATCTATCCTCTAGTAACTTCCCGTTACTGGAGGATTTAGAAGCAATTTCCTCAAAATATTCCTGTAAAGAAATGAGTTTATCAGCTATCGTTTTAAAATATTCCAGTAACAGAAAGTTACTGGAATATAGTGCAAATATTACTTAAAAGTTGCATCTATATTAGTGTAAATTTCATCGTTCATCATTCATCATTCATCGTTCATCATTTTCACCTCGCCCATTCAGGAAACGCCGTTAAATCTATTCCCCATATTAAAGGCATTAGAAAATAAGTAAATAACACAATGATAATAATAGAAAAAATATTTAATAAAAACCCAACCCGAATCATATCTTTAATTTCTAAGAGCCCAGAACCAAAAATAATGGCATTCGGTGCAGTCGCAAAAGGCAACATGAAAGCACAAGAAGCCGCAATACAAGTCGCCACCATCAATCCATAAGGATGGACATTAATGGCAATCGCCAAACCAGCCAAAACAGGCATCATTAAGGTACAAGTCGCCATATTTTGAGTAATCTCGGTCAAAAAATTTACGCCCGTTACAATCACTAACAAAATAACCCAATAAGGCACAAAATTGAGCAGCGTCAATTGTTCTCCTAGCCAAGTCGTTAAACCTGATTTCTCAAATCCTGCTGCTACGGCAAAAGCGCCTCCAAATAATAATAAAATACCCCAAGGCAATTTTAAGGCGGTTCCCCAATCCATTAATTGCTGCCCTTTTTGATTGGGCGCAGGAATCATAAATAATGCCAACGCGCCAATTAAGGCAATATGCGTATCATTTAATGCAGGCAAAAAAGGATTGATTAAATAGCGGCGACTAATCCAAGCAATTGCCACGGTGCAAAAGATAATTAACACCCGTTTCTCTTCTTTAGACATCTTCCCTAAAGCAAGGAGTTGTTTTTTTATGATTCCCTCATTTCCTGTAATTTGAACTTGATGTAATTTAAATTTATTGCGACTAATATGCCACCAGCAAGTCGTTAATAAAATCAACGAAATCGGTAAACCAAATAGAAACCATTGGTCAAAAGGAATTTCTTTTCCATAAAATTCTTTGACTGCTTCCGCAAAAATTAAATTAGTTGGTGTGCCAACCAAAGTTGCCATTCCTCCAATAGAAGCGGAATAAGCTATAGCCAACATTAACGCTTTCCCAAAATCTTTAATTTTATCCTCCTGACTTTTTTCTAAATTATCAAATTGCTGAATAATAGAAAAAGCAATTGGAATCATCATCATTGTCGTCGCCGTATTGGAAATCCACATAGACAAAAAACCTGTCGCAATGATAAATCCGCCTAATATTTGTTCTAAATTAGTGCCTACTTTTGAAATAATGGTTAAGGCAATTCTTCGGTGTAAATTCCATTTTTCCATCGCTAATGCCAAGATAAAACCACCCACAAATAAAAAGATAATTGGCTTCGCAAAAGGTGCCACTACCTCATTCATGGACATAATGCCCATCAGTGGATATAAAATCATCGGCAACAAAGAAGCCATCGGAATAGGCACCGCCTCTGTTACCCACCAAATAGCAATCCATATCGTACTAATCAACACCAAATACGCTGGTTCTGGAATGCCTGCTGGCGTTCCTAGAAACAATAGGATAAAAAAGATAGCTGGACCAATAAATAGGAAAAATTGCTTGCGGGTCATTATGAGGTTATGAGGTTTATGAGATTGATGAGGCTATGAGACAAAACCCTACTGCCTACTGCCTACTGCCTCCATCCATTTAGCAGCATCAAAAACCATTAACTTACCTTTCATCATTCTAGTTTGTTCGGTACTAATGATAAATTGTCCATTTTTCCAATAACTAATCCCTTCTGCTTGTGCGATAAAAGGCATATTAATTCTTTTGCTTTTTCCACTAAAAAATTCCCGATTCGGATAGTCCCAAAATAGCCAAACAAAAGCGCCGAAATTGCCTACGTTTGGATCTAAATTATATCCTAATAAAGCTATAATTCCTTTCTCTTTATTCGCTGCCGCCCCCGTAATCATTCCTTTGGTGTTAAAACGGTTTTTTAACTGTATCTCTTGTGTTGGCAAGTCATTCGCAAGACTATAAAATCGACAATGTTTGTCTAAATGATTTTTAGAAAAAATATACAGGCTATCCTCAAAAGCTAGGAGAGCCTCACAATCAAAATTATGCTTATAAGCAGGTGGTTTGTAATCGGTCCTATCAGGGTAAGTAATGTCCAATTTAGACCAAGTTACTTCATTTTGTCCTGCGATTATAGCTGACTTTTCCGTTTTATAAATCGCTAAATCTCTCCGTTTTCCTGCATTATTCCCTAAGTCACTGACATAGATATATTGACTATCTTGGGTCATATCTTCCCAATCTCTTGCAGTAGCATCCTTAAAAGTAACCGTGCGCGAAACTTCCCCAGATTCAACTGCTAACTCGTAAATATTAGGGTCATCGCCACTATCGTTATGTGTCCAAATTTTATCTTCCCAATAGATGATTCCTGAGCTTTCATTCACCTCTGATGGTAGGGTTTGAATAATTTGCACCGTCGAATCTATCGGAAACTCATAGTAAGATGCAGGCATTTCTCCATTATTAGAATGACAAGCCGTCAATAAACTCAAAACAAAGACAAAACCAATACAATAGCTAATTTTTAATATTTTAAACATAAATAATTTTTATAAAGTATAGAATTCCTTAATTTAATGACCTTAAAAATCCTATAAAAAAATGCTTTAACGACCGTAAATTAGTACCTTTATCCTTTAAATTCAGCCAAAGATAATAGGCTTTTTATAGATTCAAGGATTATTCGTATTTATTATTTTTCAACAATCTCAAAGCATGCAAAAAATTCCTTACGGCATTAAAAAAATTGCCTCCATGTGTGTCTTAAAACATAAGAACCAGTTCTTATTACTAAAACGAGCTAATGAACCTAATAGGGGTAAATATGTCCCTGTTGGTGGAAAATCAGAACCGCATGAAAGTCCTTATCAAACTGTATTAAGAGAGACTTTTGAAGAAACGGGCATTCAGCTGGGCAAAGCTAAATTTTGTGGTATTTTAACCGAAACTTCTCCTGTTAAATATAATTGGATTAGCTATATTTATTTAGCAGAAATCCCTTATCAACCTGCTCCTTTTTGTGATGAAGGTATTTTAGAGTGGATTACTATTGAAGATTTACTAAAAGTACCTACGCCTCCTACTGATTGGTGGATTTATAAATATATTTTAGCGGGTAAGTCTTTTGTTTTTAGTGCGGATTATGATGCAGATTTGAATATGTTGTGGATGGTGGATGATTTGATGGGGATTAAGGTCGCCTAAGCTATATCCCATCCGTGGCTATTCGGGAATCGAATCAATAACAATCTCAACCGCACCATCAAACTGCACTCCAAGCTTCAAGGCATCTTTATCAAATTGAGCTTGCTTAACTTTTATTTGAGCAATCTTCCCTTTTAAAAAGGCACCTTCTTGGATTTTATAATTAGCAATTTGCATTTGTAGTTGAGTTTGTAGCATCGTCAAATCTTCCGTCAAGGCGTAAACCAGACTACCTTCTAATTTATTAATCAAGAAACCGCTCAGTAACCATTTAGCCGAGTCTAATAAAAAGTTTTTAGTATCTAAACTGAATTCAATATCCTTAATTTCTAATTGATTTTTTTGTTGATTATAGGTAGGAATGCCTTTTAGAGAAAGCCAACCAGTAAAATCCCCACTGATACGAACTTGAATAATTATAAAATCTTCGGCTTTTTCTAATTTAAGGTCCTCAATAATCATCTTCTTTTTACCAAATCCATATTCGGCCCCTTTAAAATTTTTAAGGGCTATCTTTTCCAGTTCTGCAAAAGGCACATTAGCAATGACATTGATGGTCAATTGCTGATTGGAACTATTTTTTTGTAAGTTAAGCGGCAATAAGGGCGTATCTTTAGAAAAATTGGTTTGTTCGCCTATTCCTACTTGAGTAAACCCTTGAACAAAAAGGGTCGTCTTAATCGTATCTTTTTTCGTATGAAAAGGAGCAATAGCTAAATCCGTCGGCGTAAATTTGAATTTAGTGTCATATTGTTCAAAAACTAAAATCGGTTTCTGTAATAAATGCCACGCTTGGGAAGCCATTTGTTTTAAGGCAAGGCTTTCATTTACCTGTTTATCTATTGCATCCGTTAATTTTTTGGACATAAAACTAAGAATACTATTTGCCACGGCTTTAACAGGTACTTTTAGTCCCAATACTTTTGCCTGAGGTTCTTTAATCCATTTGTAGTTAGACAATTTTGTTAAAGTGGTAATAGTCCAATCTGAATTCAAAGAATAGTCAGTTTGGAAATCTAAGGCAATGTCTCCTTCCGCTTCTAAGTCGGTTAGAAATAATTCCTTCTTGATTAAAATATGGAGTGGCACACGGTATAAAATAGCGGTATCTCGAACATGGAGCTGAATAGCATCTACTTTCTTAACGATAATTTGCAAACTACCTTCTGTTATTTTATCATCAAAAAGAGGCCCTTCTATTTTTTCATTTAAGGTCTTTTCTAAGGCTTTTCTACTTAATGAAATAGGAATTAAAAAGCTAGATAATTGTTTTTTATCGGCAATAATTGCTTTATCACGCATCAATTAAGGTTGTTTTTTACAGAAATGAGCAAAGAAACGCATTTATTTGGCTACTCGTTTCACCAAGTTAGGAAAAGCCAAAACTAAACATTCTGTAGGGAAACTCCTTATTAACGAAGAGCAATTTCTACGAATAGAGGCAATTTACAGATAAGGTGTGATTAATATTGCTAAATCTGACGCTGCTATTTTTTTCCATTTTGTTGATAAATCACCTCGCCATTGATAACAATAGCGGGAATAGCCTTCAAGTTAAAAGCAACAATTTTGTCTACTTCCACAATTTCTTTAATTTGAATATCTTTTTTTTATGCTCCGTAAGAGCTAATAAGTGCGCGCTGATGGAGCGAAAAGCACTATTTTCAATGCCTATTAATTGTATCATTTTTTTCATAATTTATCGGTGTGAATTTATCAAAAAAATACGTTAAAACTAGGAATTGGTCACTCGAAAAAAAATGATATAGGCCCATAAAAAAGATGATATGTTTCCTTAAAAAGATGACCTAAGTCCTCTTTTTCCAAATTAAAAATAATAACTATAGTTAATTCATTCATTTAAAAGACATTAACCATATAACTTTTTAATCTAAGTATCGTACAAACGCAAGGAAAAAGAATTATAGTCTGTTTAGAATCTTAGGTATTTAAATTAAATACTCCGTTTTCTAACATTTATTATACTTCTTTTACTAAAAATATAACAACGAAACAAACATTCTTGAGCCAACGCAAAGATTTTTCTACCCTAAATACCTCCCCCTATAGGTTGTGTTTTGGTTGAATAATCGACAACACTTGAAATTACCTAAGAAAATTTGTGCGGCTTTGAAAAAGAATTATACATTATGCTACCTTGGCAGTTTTCTACTGCTACTTTGTTGGACTTCCCTCCAATCACAAGATATACACTTCTCTCAATATTTCAACACGCCTATTGATATAAACCCAGCATTAGCAGGGGTAACCAAGGAGGATACTAGAATCTTCGGCGCTTATAAAAGTCAATGGGCTTCTGTGCCTGTTGGCTATACGACCTTTTCGGGGGCGATGGATACCAAATGGGTGCCTTCGGGCATGAATAATGGTTATTTTGGTCTTGGCTTACAGTTCAATAACGACGAAGCTGGAGATGGAGATTGGTCATTGACAGATTTTAGTGGGATGTTATCTTTCATCCAACAACTAGGAAAAGGCGTTTTTGCCAGTGTTGGCGGAAAAATAGGTCTAGGACATCGTTCCTTTAAATTACAAGACCTTACCTTTGATAATCAATTCAATGGAGAGTTTTTTGACCCAACTATTACGCCCAGTGAAAAATTCACCAATACCAATACTACTTTTTTTGATGCAGGCGTAGGTTTCAATTTACATCTCCAACATGATGATATGCGGTCTAAATTAGATATTGGACTTGGATTGCATCACCTCAATACACCTTCACAAAATTTTTATAGTAATAGCACTATTGATATACCCATTCGACGAGATTATTATTTGATGGGCGTGTTAAAAATTGCGCAAAATTTTGATTTATTAGCCAATGGATTATATAGAACACAGGAGCAATATCAAGAAATAGTAGTCGGTATCGCTCTTCGTATTCATCTAAAAACTACCGCTACAAAAGAATTAGCAATAGATTTTGGTGGTCATTTAAGAACAGGTGATGCCATATTACCTTATGTTGGTTTATTATATCATCAGTGGCGATTTGGTTTCAATTACGATATTAATACGTCACCATTTGCTACGGCTACTGGTAACAATGGCGGTCCTGAATTTGTAGCTATTTATACCATCACTAAACCTAGAGCGGCTTCAAGAAAAATTTGCCCGCTTTTTTAGTAATGATTAGGAGAGGTCAGAAGTCAGACCTCCAAAAAAACATCAATCTATGAATAAGTTATAAACAATTGACTATGAAAAAACAAATTTTACTAATCATCAGCTTTGTCTTAGTTGCCTTTTGCAGCTATGGGCAAACATGGAACCAGTATAAAAAAGAAGCCAAAAAAGCCTTTGATAAACAAGATTACGACCTTGCATTGTTCTATTTAGACACGATGCAAAAAATTGATAGTGCCAAATTTGACCTATTTTTTCTACAAGCCGAAGCAGCCAAATTTTTTAATGCCTTTGAATTAGCAGAAAAGAATTATAATAAAGTACTAGAGAACGAACAGGCAGAGCATTATGCAGAAAGTACTTACGGTTTAGCCATGGTCTTAAAAATGCAAGGAAAATATACCCGAGCAATTAAAGGATTTAATGACTATTTAGTGATTATCCCCGATACGACCGCTAAGCTTCATCAGGAAGTCAAAGCACAGATTCAAGCTTGTACATGGGCAATAGATTTAACTAAGATTTTTGATAAAGATTTAGAGATTCAACAATTAGGTTCAGCAATAAATACTGATTTTTCCGATTTTTCGCCCTATTCTTATCAAGACAAATTATTATTCTCTTCTCTCCGATTTGTTGCCCAAAATAAAAAGAAAAAAAGTAATAAAAAATATTCTAAAATACTACAATATCAAGAAGGTGATGGGCCTGCGGAAGCTTTTGATTTAGGACTATCGGATGAAGAAGCACACGCTGCACATATCACTTTTAATAAAGCAGGCAATCAATTATTTTTTAGTGTTTGTCATTATGAAGATGGCAGCAAAATTCAATGTGACCTGTATACTAGAAAAAAGGTTGACCAAAATAATTGGGGACCAGCCCTAAAATTACCACCAACAATTAATCAAGAAGGCACTACTACAACACAACCTGCTGTCGGTTATGATGAAAAATCAGGTCAAGAAGTGTTGTTTTTTGTATCCGATAGGCAAGGGGGACAAGGCGGGACAGATTTGTGGATGACTTACTTAGATGAAAGGGGGCAAACCATTAATCCACAGAATATCAAGGCTTTAAATACCGATAAGGATGAAATGTCTCCATTTTTTCATAATTATACGCAAACCTTATATTTCAGCTCTAATGGTCAAATTAGTTTAGGCGGGCACGATGTGTATAAGTCAGCTTTGCAGGATAAAACTTGGTCACCTATTACCCATACTGGATTCCCTTTAAATAGCAGTTATAATGACGTAGATTTTGTGTTAAATAAGCTTGGAAGTGAAGGGTATTTTGCCTCTAATCGGGAAGGCACTCGTTTTTTGGATAAACAAATATCTGCCTGTTGTTATGATATTTTTAAAGCAGAATTTAACTCTTATTTACTAGATTTAAATGTGTTGACTTATTTAAGGTCAGATAATGGGGAAACGGAACTATCTGATGTTACCGTAACCCTTTATGAAGTTTTTGAAGATGCCGAACAAGTCAGACCCTATAAAATTGAACCAGTAGGCAATCGTCATTTCTTTAGAATTAACAAAAATAAAAAATATCGAATTGTTGCTGAAAAAGAAAATTATTTCCCCACCAGTTATGAATTTGATACCAAAGGGCCTATTCAAGATGATTTAGTCGTCGAAAAAGTTTATTTGCAACCGCTAAAATTGAACGTATTAACTTTTACAGATGAACCACCCGTAGCTACTTCAGGGGTTGATGTCAAACTTTTTATAGTTGATAAGGATAAAGAAACCGAGGTAGCCCTACTTTATGCCCCAGTTGATAGTAGCCATTTCTTCCCATTATTATCCAATCAAACTTATAAAATAGTTGCGCAAAAAGAAGATTATGATGATGCTGTAGTTTTGTTTAACACTAATACATGGGATAGTAAAACCAATATTTTAACCAAACAAATTATCTTACCATTATCCGCAATAGAAAGAAGAATCCGTCTGTCCAATCCATTTGCCTTATATTTTGATAATAATTTACCACTTCCAAATTCGACGGATACAACCACTGATATTTCTTTATCCGAGGCCATAATCGTTTACAAAAAAAGAAAGGAGGAATTTCAAAAAGAATATGCAAAAGGTACAACTGGATATGAAAAACTGGCTAGAGAAGCACAAATAGCCGATTTTTTCGATGTACAATTAGATACCAATTATACGACCTTTCTAGACTTTACTAATTCCACCCTTAGACGACTAAAATTTGGTCGAGATATTAAAATAACGGTAAATGCTTATGCCAGTCCGCTGGCTAGTGAAGTCTATAATTTAGCCTTAACCAAGCGTAGAATCAGTAGTATCTTAAATTTCTATAGAAGCTATGCAGGTGGGCAAATGGCAAAATATGTGGATGAGGGTAAAGTAACTATTGAATTAGTTCCGTTTGGCGAGTCCGAAGCACCTGAAGATGTTAGTGATAATCCTTATGATAAAAAGAATTCTGTATTTAGTCCATTGGCTTCCCAACAAAGGAAAGTCGTCATAATTGGCGCGGAATCAACTAAAAGAAAGAAAAAAAAATCGACAAATAGTCTTGAATAATTTCGGACAAATTGATTAAAGACAAATGAGTAAATCCCTGCTAAGAAACACTATGCTATTCCTCCTTTTTGCTTTAGGAGGGACGCAATCTGCCTTTGCCACCCATATTATAGGCGGAGAAATGAATTATCAATGCTTAGGCAATAATGCTTATCAAATTTCCTTAACCGTCTATCGAGATTGTTTTTTAGGAGAAGCTCCATTGGATGATACCGCTTATGTGGCCATTTTTGATAGACGAGGCAATTTAATAGACACTTTACCTATATTATTAGGGGCAGTAGATTCCATCCGTCAATTCGATGCCTGCCTATTAATTCCACCCAACATTTGTGTAGAAACAACTACTTATATAGATACTATCACTTTATTGCCCCAAGCAGGAGGTTATCATTTAGCTTATCAAAGATGCTGTAGAAATAGTACTATTTTAAACATTATCGACCCTTTAAACACAGGTGCAACCTATGATATTCTGCTGACGGAAGCAGCTATGTTGAGTTGTAATAATAGTCCAATAAAAAAGATAGAACCGCCCACTTTTGTATGTGTCAATCGGCAATTAGTCTGGGACAATTCGGCTACAGACAGGGAAGGAGATTCTTTGGTTTATAGACTTTCTACGCCCTTAGATGGTGGTATTTCTATTGATAATCCAAGGCCAAGACCCGCACTTCCGCCGCCTTATAATGAAATTGTTTGGAATACGCCAACTTATGATTTGGATAATATCTTAGGTGGCATGCCCTTAAGCATTAATCCCAAAACTGGTATTTTAACAGGAACCCCTAATATAATTGGGCAATTCGTAGTGGGCATTTGCATTGATGAATATAGAGATGGTCAGTTTTTGTCAACTACTCGAAGAGATTTTCAATATAATGTTATTCCATGCGAAGACGTAGTTGCCGAGTTTGATTTACCAGCAGAACAATGTGAAGATTTAACCATTTCTCCTATCAACCAAACCCAAGGCGAACCAGATGGTTTTTTATGGGAGTTTATAAATAGTCAGTCCCAAGTATTAGATACTTCTACTCAAAAAACACCCAGCTATACTTTTCCAGATACGGGGAATTATATCGTTCGTTTAATTATCAATCCCAATAGTGTTTGTGCAGATTCCACTCAACGAAATATTTCTTTTAAAGCAAACACTTTAATTCCTGATTTTCAATATAATATATTAGGCTGTGCAGATAGTTTAGTACTCCAATTTACGGACAAATCTAAAAGTGTTACAGGAATACTGAACGATTGGTCTTGGACTTTTGATGGCGCCATTGACCAATTAACTAGTACCGAACAAAATCCAAAAATCACCCTTTTTAATTCACAAATATTGAGGGTACATTTACAAGTTGCTACACAGGATGGTTGTCTCAATGAAAAGGAAATTGAATTAAACGCCGTAATTATCCCCGATAGTTTTTCTGTATCGGTCTTTGATACTTTAATTCTTTGTACAGGAGATTCTATCGAATTAAATCCAATTTTTAATCCAGAATTGTCTTATACTTGGTCTCCTCCAATTGGTCTCAGCGATACAACTTCCCCTAATCCCCTAGCTTTTCCTGATACTTCGGTAGCCTATGCGGTGGGGATTCAAGATAGTAGTAATAGTTGCCAACTCAGAAAAAATGTGTTCATCGAGGTAATTGATTTTGATAATTCTTTTGATTATACCATTGATACTTTAGAATGTTCTGATAGTGTACGAATCCAATTAAACCCAAACCCTGCCTATAATTTAGCCGCAGTAAAATTAGTTTGGGAGATAGAAAACAATGGAAATCAAATGATTTTCAAGAACGAAAACCCTGTATTTATCATTAATAATGGGGAAAATTTTCAAGTCACGGGTACTGTTTCTGATGACTTTGGTTGTGAAAAAACAGTCGTCAATAATCTCCAATTTGATTTTGTTCAAGATGAAATTTCGTCTACCCTTTCCTTCTGTAGAGGGGATTCTATTGCCTTAAACCCAAATTTCAACCCCACTCATACTTATTTGTGGTCACCTGCAGCCTTATTTAAAGACCCTACTGCCTCTAATCCAACTATCGCTCCACGAAATAATACAAAGGTAAATGTTTCCATTAGTAGTCCAACCGCTAATTGTCCCATTCAACGGTCTATAGAAGTTAGCGTATTAAACAGCATAGAAGCAGCAGACTTTCAATTCAAATTGGCTGGTTGTATCGATTCTGCTATTCTAGAAATAACGGATATAATTGTACCGACCAAAAGTATTATTGAGACAATCAATTGGGAATTAAAAGGTAGCACAACTAATAAATTATCTACTGATTCTTTACCAACTTTTATTTTAAAAAATAGTCAAGCGATAGAAATATTTTTAACTTTAAATGGAAATAGCACTTGTCCAATAACTATCTCAAAAAGCATCCAAATCAATTTATTAGAAGACTTAGGTTTACCTAAAAGATTAGATATTTGTCAAGGAGAAAGCATTGCCTTAAATCCAGCCGCCGCATTTCCCGCCTATCTTTATAGTTGGCATCCCACATCAAATATTAGCGATTCCAATGCCATCAATCCGATTGTCACACCCAATCAATCCACTATATTCCAATTAAGTTATACTGATAGTACGGGGCTATGTACGGTAACTCAAGAAATCAATTTAAAGGTACGAGATACCTTATCTCCTATTACTGGCGATTTTATAGTGGCTTGTAATGCTAGAAATGTTCAAATTATTCCCAATAATGCCTCTACGCTTATTGGGTATGATTTTGGAGATGGTCGTATTGCTCTAGAATTGGGAGATACGATTTTCCATACTTACGAAACGGCAGGTATTTATGACGTACAATTGAGTTATGCGGATGAAAATGTTTGCAAAGATTCCATGACCCTATCAATTGATTTACCAAGAACTAATTTAGTCCCCGATTTTGAATGGAATGTAGAGTCCTGTGAAAATAATATAGCTGCCCTTGAATTAATCGACTTGTCAAAAACATCTTATGGTAGGATTACAGATTGGAATTGGGTGCTTAGTAATGGGGAGGTTTCGACAGAAAGAGAACCGCTTTTTCAAATTGCCACCAATGAAAATTTATCCGCTCAATTGGTTATTAGACTTGATAATGATGCGGCTTGTCAAGATACCATTAGCATGGAAATTCCACCACTTTTAGTTACAGAAACTTTTATAGATTCTATTATTACTTGCCTTGGAGAAACCGTTGCTTTAAATCCTGATTTTAACGAAAATTACGACTATACTTGGTCACCAGTTGAGGGATTAACAACAGCAAATTCAGCCAATCCAACCCTACAAATTAATACGAATCAACTATATAAAGTTCTCGTTTCCAATGAATTTGAATGTACTATTTTGGATAGTATTTATACCGCCCCTGCGCCAACTATCGATATTGAGGTCTTGGAAATACCTGTAGTTTGTGATACGATGGAAGTCGTTTTATTCGCCGAAAGCGAGCAAGCTGACCAAATATTTTGGCGTGGAGAAAATGGTGATACACTAGGGTTTGAACCAGAATTATTAGTCAATATCAACCATACGCAAGCCTTCACCGCTACTTTTACTGATAATTACGGTTGCCAAAATGAAGCAACTATTTTTGTAGATTTCAGACCTGTTTTAATAGATTATGATTTAGCTCAGCCGATTTGTCAAAATGAAATTAAAGCCTTAGTGGTTAATAATTTAGACCCAATGAGTACTTTAAAAATTGATTGGACACCTCAATTTGACATCATCCGTGGAGCCGAAACTTTAACCCCCGAAGTACAACCAGAAGAACCGACTACCTTCTCCTTTATCGTAGGAAATGAAGCGGGTTGTAAAGCGACAGGCGAAATTTTTGTAGATATTTTACCCTTACCAGTATTAAGTATTTCCGCCGAACCTGAAACCATTTTTGAAGGAGAATCTGCTCAATTATCCGTTACAAGTGCACCAACTTATGTATATGAATGGTCGCCAAATAATAGCTTAGATAATTCCTCAATTGACAATCCCGTTGCTAGTCCCATCATTACCACTGATTATGTCGTCACCGTAACCGATGAAAATAATTGTCAAAATACGGCTGGCGTAACGGTGAATATTAGAGAAGGTATTTGCGATTTTCCTTACATTTTTGTGCCAAGTGGTTTCACACCAAATAGTGACGGAGAAAATGATGTGCTTTTTGTCAGAGGTAATTTTATTGATAAAATGACTTTTATTATTTACGATCGCTGGGGAGACAAAGTATTTGAAAGCAATAATCAGACGATTGGTTGGGATGGCAATCGAAATGGACAACCTTTGCCTTCTGGTGTTTTTGGCTATTATTTGACGACTACTTGTAAGAATGGAGATACTTATCAGCGACAGGGGAATATTACTTTGATTCGGTAAAGGTTGAGTTTCTGTAGTGTCAAGAGTTGCTTAGTTGGAAGCTGTTCAGCATTTGGTATAAAGTTCGGCTGATTTTTGAGAAGGTGACAAAAAATCATAAATCATAAATTTTAAATCATAAATCATAAATCCATCTAGTTTTTACGGGACAGATTTATGATGTATGATTTATGAACTGTGATTTATGATTTTTTACATTTCGGTTTATTCTGCCGCTTTAAGTAGAACCATTTATGAACGTAAATAAGAAGCCCCATTAATATCCAAAATAGCACCTGTCATAAATTCTGCCCCTTCACTCGCCAAAAATAATATACCGTGTGCCACTTCTTCTGGTTTAGCGACTCTACCAACAGGACTTTGATTCCGAATACTATCGCCATCAGGACCTTCTAAAACTGACTTTGCCATATCCGTCTCCACAAATCCTGGTGCAATGGTCCCTACAAAAATATTATAAGGCGCTAAAGCTTGGGCTAAAGACTGTCCCATCGCATTCATCCCTGCCTTGCTGGCACCATAAGCTGGTTGTAATGGTTCTCCTCTAAACGCCCCTCTTGAGGAAACATTAACAATGCGCCCCCCGCCCTGCTTTATCATTTCTTGCGCTGCACAATACATCATATTAGCAGCACCTAATAAATTAATGTTAATAGTTCGCTGCCATTGTTCTTGCCAAGTCGCATAATCTACTTTATCAATCGGGTGATATTCAAAAATACCAGCGCAATTCACCAAAATATCTATTCTTCCAAAATGCTCCGTTACTTCAGAAACCATTGCTGCTACATCTTGAGGATTACCTATATTTCCTTGCACCAGTGTATGACCTGTTCCTGAAAGTGATGCTAAAGTCTCCATCGCTGCAACTAAATTCACTCTATAATTAACGGCTACTTTTGCGCCTTTTGCTGCAAAAGCAATGGCGGTTGCTCGACCAATACCTCTGGAGGCACCTGTGATTAGCACTATTTTGTTGTCAAATTTCATAATTTAGTAGGGTTGTGTTTAAATAATTTCCCAAATATATAGTTACTAATTTATTAAATGATAAACAAAACAACTATTTTGTCCAATCCTTTAAAAAAAGGTCAGAAACTATTGACAAAAAACAAGCAATTGTTTAGCATTTATAAGCGTAAAGCCGAGTATGTATCTATCAAAATATTATTTAATTATTATATGTTTATTACTTCAACTTCCTTCTTTTGCTCAATTAGGGCCACATTCTGCTACCATCCAATGGCAGCAAATAAATACTAAAAAAGTACGGGTCATATTCCCAGAAGGGTTTGACCAACAAGGACTTAGGGTTGCCAATCTAATAAATTATATGGAGCAAAATTCAAAACGCTCTATTGGCCAACTCAGTCAAAAGATTGAAATCGTCCTCCATAATCAAACCACTATTCCGAATGGATTTGTAGGAATTGCCCCTTTTAGAAGTGAATTTTTTGCAACCCCTCCACAATCTGCTAATTTTTTAGGTACGCTTGATTGGTTAGATGCTTTAACCATACATGAATATCGACATGCTTTGCAATTTTCCAATGCAAAAGTCGGTTTAACCAAATTATTTGCCATTCTACAAGGAAATAACGGTTGGGGCTTGGCAGCAAGCACAAGTATTCCCGGTTGGTTTTGGGAAGGAGATGCGACCATCATGGAAACGGCTTTGAGTAAGGGCGGACGAGGACGAGCGCCTTTTTTTACTTTAGAACAACGAGCCACTTTATTGAATGGTAGAAATTATGATTATCAAAAAGCAAGAAATCGTTCTTTTAAGGATTTAGTGCCCAATCACTATAGATTAGGTTATGCCATGTTGATGCACGGAAGGGCAAAATATGGCAATGATTTTTGGCAACCAATTTTTGATAATGCCGCTCGGTATAAGCCTTTAATTTATCCTTTTTCTAACGCTTTAAAAAGAGCTTCAGGCTTAAAAACTAAGGATTTATATCGGGAAACATACCGGAATATTAAAGAAAAATGGACCACTCAATTGGCAGAAGCGAATCTTATTCCGACTAATTCCATTGCTATACCACCTAAAAAAACGGTTACGAACTATCGGTTTCCATTTCCACAAAAAGATGGTAGTATTATCTGCTTAAAGTCTAGTTATCAGCAGACCGATGCGCTGATTCAACTCAAAGACGGACAAGAAAAAAAATTAACCAATATCGGTTTTCATATTGAAAAATATTTAAGTGTCGTTGGGCAGAAAGCGATTTGGACAGAATACGAGCAAGACCCAAGAAGAAATAATACCAATTATTCCAACATAGTTTTATATGATTTTAAAACAGCGAAAAAGATTCGATTGACTACAGAAAGTCGCTATTTTTCTCCTAGTTTTTCTCATTCTGAAGGAAGAATCATTACGGTTAAAATTACGCCAGAACAGCAAAACAGTTTGGTCATTTTAAATGCCAAAACGGGGCAATTATTAAAAATACTCCCGAATCCACGTAACCATTTTCTCTCTTTTCCAAAGTGGGCAGAAAATGACACAGACATCATTTACATCGCCAAACAAAATAGTCAATTGGCCATTTTTAAATATAATTTAATTAATAACCAAACTACTCAATTAACAAATTGGACACATCATACCATTGCTGATTTACACCTAAAAAATAAGACCATTTATTTTACGGCTTCCTTTAGCGGGATTGATAATATTTATAGCCTTGGTCTTGCTAAAAACTCAAAAATAGCACAGTTGACTTCTGTAAAAATCGGTAGCTTTTTTCCTGCACTTTCACCAGATAATCAAAGCTTAGTTTTTAGTGAGTTTACAGATATGGGGTATGAATTAAGTAGTCAAAATTTAGCAGCAGCTAGAACAGGAAAACAGGCGGTAGAAATTGTAGAACCTCATTTACAATCCTATTATGCCGCTATTAATAATGCGGAAGAAGGCGGAGATATTTTACAAAATGTACCCACAGCACCTTATCCAATTAAACGATATAAAGGTTTTTTTAAAGGAATGCGCTTACATAGTTGGAATTTCGCGCCTTCTTTGAGTTTACCAACTTTGGATATTCAAATTGATAATTATTTAAATGATTTTTCTTTTAATGTCATTGGGGGCTATAATACCAATGAAAAATCACCTGTTTTTGTTACTTCTGCTACTTATGGGAAATGGTATCCGCAATTAACTGTTTTCACCAGTTTGACTAATCGAAGTGCTACATTTTCTCCCCAACAAGATTCTTTCAAAATTCAACAATTTGACCAATTATCTGTCGGTGGGCAAGTCAGTATTCCATTGACTTGGATTAGAGACAATTATGGGACTTCTTTAAGAACTTTTGGTGGGTATGTTCAGCGGTATTTGAGTGATGTTGCCTTCGGAGACATCTCCCAAGCAAATAAATCAATTGGGACAGTTCAAATAGGTATCAATGTTTCTAATCTACGTCGAACGGCGCTGCAAAATCTTGGACCAAGATGGGGTCAAGCCTTTAATATACTATACCAACAAACAACAGATACTCGAACAGATCGACAGATTAGGTTAGGCGGCGAGCTCTATTTCCCTGGTATTGGCGTTAATCATAATTTGAAATTAGGTATTGCTTATCAAAGAGAGTTGCTCAAAAATAGGTATCAATTTTCAGATGTTTTTGAATATCCAAGAGGTTTTACCAGTATTACGAATGATGAATTTTTAAAATTATCTGCCGACTATCAACTACCACTTGCCTATCCCGATTGGGGCTTATGGGGCATTACTTATTTCAAGCGAATTAGTGCCAACTTATTTTTTGATTATGGCCGGCGAAAAGTTGATTCTGCTGACATAATGGATAATCACAATTCTGTCGGAGTAGAATTAATTTTTGATAATAATTTTTGGAATGAGTTGCCTGTTACTTTTGGGCTGCGGAATTCCTATTTATTGACTCGAGATAGTGAGCAATATCAATTTGAGGTTTTTGTTCGGAATTTTTTGGTTGAGTAGTTTTGCCAACGGATTTTTGTTCCCAACGGATTTTATTTTATTATAGGTTAGCCATAGGAATTAAAAATTTAGCTTCCCTCTGATACCCATTTGTCCATTTTATTGCACAGCCTCTCCAGAGTTTAGTTAAAAATTGGTATTGTTATTGATTACATAATTAAAGATTAGGGTCTAGACCCTACTAATTTCCTCTCTTACCCCTATTGTGTTCTCCTTCCAAAGGAACTATCTTTGTATATATAATATTCCCATACAAAGTAAAACATATTAAAAACACAAATACTTCTATTTTTCAATCATAGCCTTTTTTCTATAGGTTAGGCTGTGCAAACGAGGCTAAAAAGTTCCCCAACTTTTTACAAGAAAAATCAAGCTGCTCTGGCCTTGTTTACACTTAATTTTAGGTGTTTACATTGGACTGTTTCCAATGCTTTTTTT
>Ga0129327_10000524_pt1 | contig 22926 bp, 8 predicted proteins | sample CPBDNA_6_FD_111799 | JGI IMG/M metagenome (GOLD analysis project Ga0129327, IMG submission 111799) | Freshwater to marine salinity gradient microbial communities from Chesapeake Bay, USA - CPBay_Spr_31_0.8_DNA | ecosystem: Environmental > Aquatic > Marine > Coastal | place: USA: Chesapeake Bay... | reverse complement strand
TCGCGCACACGGTCGTGTTCTTCTCGTTCGTGTACAGTTTGTTCTTTTTTTCGTTTGCAAACTTGGACAAGTTCACGAAAGCCATGCACACGCTGGCCGAAGACGCTGCTGGTCAGCCAGATTTGTCGTCGATTCGTTCGATTCGAAGAGCCGTTTCTGCGACGAGAGTTTTGCAGAAACTCAACGAAGTTAAGAAGGCCATAATCAAAGACAAGAAGCTCGCAGACGAGAGTTTAAAGGACATGCCCGAGCTGAAACGCTTATCGGCGTACTTTGAACTCAAAAACGCTATCGACGAACATGGTTTTAGCTACGCTCAGTATGGCTTAACCGAAGAACGCGCGATGGTGTTGGCGTCGTTGTTTGCCGACGTGGACGAAGACGCCGACGGCGAGATCAACGAGGAAGAGTTGCGAAAGCTGCTCACAGAGATGGCGAAAAACGAGCACGTGGAGTGGACGTCGTTGAATGCAGATTTCAACGTGGCTTTCAATCTCTTGGATACCGATGGTGACGGCAAGATTGATTTGGACAACTTTTGCGAGTGGTTGAGTGAACCGGAAAAAACAAAGAAAGAGGAAAGTAAGGCGTCGCCGCGCTAAAGCCAAGTAGAAAAGAGGTTGAACGGTAAAAGAGAGAGAGAAAGAGAGAGAGAGACAGACAGACGCACCCAAATTCACACATACACCCAAATTGAATAAATATACAAGTTCATACGTTTTACTTTACATTAGCATCTAAATATTTCTACGCGACTATCTAATCATTGAGTATTTCTCTTTTCGATTCGATACAAGTGAAAATTTCCATCCTCAACGCGTTTCTCGAAAACGAGATTTGCGTATTTTCTCACTTCATTCTCGAAGCACTCAATCATGACCCCTTTCTTCTCGTATCTATCTACAATGGATATGAAAACCACGCCGCCATCATCTTTCGTAAACATATCAATAACAGAAATTAAGGGAGGGATGATTCTTTCATCGTACGCTAACTCGCTTCCTATGACGATATCAAATCGCTCCAAATCGGTCGTCGGCTTACGCAGCGTCTCGCGCATCCATTTCATTTCGTCTTCTTCATCGTTACTCTTCAGGCTCTTTGAAAGTGAACCGTCAGCGATGCTCCCGTCCTCTCGTTCATCCATTCCGCATGCCTCTTCCCACAACAATCTCTTCACTATAAACCTTTCTCGATTGGATAACCCGTTCAACTTGCCGTTCGCTTCGAGGACGTTCAATAAAGACGGAACGTATTCAGTCACCACGATGCCATCTAAAACTTCCTCTTCTTGCTTAGCTAAGAACAAACCGAGCAAACCACACCCTGCCCCGAGCTCTAGCACCCTCTTCCCTCTAAATGAATCTCTTTTCGTCTCTTCTCCGCGCGTCTCTAAAAACCATTCGCACATACGCTTTTCTGACTCGTACACGTAACATCCCAACCCGCCGTCTTGAAAATCAACGGTATCGAGCGCAACTTCGTACTTCCCTCCAAATTGATACACCTCTCGTCTCCCTTTCTTCGCCTGATCCCCGGAACAGTTCGCCACGACAATCGACACGTCTTCGCTGAATTGCTCGTCCACGCAGCACGCTTTAATCAGCGAAGAAAACCTCGCGTGTTGTGTTATCCAACGCACTTTATCCGCCTGAAACGATAAAGATTTGAGCTCCTGCAAAGCGCTCTTTTTCTCGGCATCGGACGACGATTTCTCGAAGAATCTTTCAAATATGTGGTCCGACGGGTCCTCAATATCCTCCTCGTTAATCGCGTTGTTCGCGTTCAACATCTCGCTCTCAAAGCTCGGTGTTTGATCATCCCCTACCTCAGTTGTATCTCAGTTGTTGCGTTTGCGTTTTCTTTCCCCAAAAGCAGTTCTATGTAGGGGAAATTTTTACGAAGAAAAAAACGTCAAAAAGTTGACGCGAAACATCGCCGCGAAACGTAAAGAGAGAGAGAGAGAACGCGAGAGCGATTCGTGGTCGAGAGAGGTGGTGCGTTTGTCGTTCACTCTCGTTCCTCTGTTTTCGTCGCGTGACTTAAAAGAGAGAGAGAGAGAGAGAGAGAACATAAAGGAGAGATATGAATCTTCTCCGAACGGCGACGACGAAATTGTATAACAAAGTCGTCTCTCAATCGAACGAAGAAGAAGACGACGAGGATAAAAACAACGGTCCGTTAGACGAAGCGTTGTCGTCTGGTGCCGGTCGCGGTGGAGGTGGTGGTGGCGTTGCTTCTGCTTCATCGTCCTCGTCGTCCTTTATGACGCGCAATAAATTCGAGAGGAAGAAGAGCGCTTTAATATTTAACGAGAAAAAACCATCAAACGTCGCCAAAGAGGACGAAGACGTGAAAGACGTGATGTTTGACGAGACGTTAGCGAATGAACTCATGCTGTCGAAACTGTGGAAAGAGGTCGAGGTAAAAGCAAACGATGGTGATGCTGCGACGACCAGGGACGCTTTTCTGCGTTTGCTCGTCGCCGACGCGCGGAAGCGTTGGGACGCGAAGAAGATCGTGGACAAAGTGGAAACGCCGAGCGGGATAATCGCCGTCGGTGTTGGTCGGTGCGGGCACCCGAGGAAGGTTTTGGAGTTTGTTTTTGAAGAATTAATGCGCGCGAAAGAGAAGTTTTCTAGACAGCTGGAGGTGTTTAGTAGCAGCAATGAAGAATTAGATGGAGAGCCAGAGGAGGATGTAAATTCTGGACGCGCGGCGATTCGAGCGGCGGCGAGGATGTGTGCGAGCGAACGGAACCGGAGAATATTTTTAGAGATAGGTTCAGAGAGTAGTTATAGTAGAAGCATACTTGAAGAAATGAGCGCGATTGGAAAGTTTGCGGCGGGTAAGTTGCGAGGAATATCCGTGAACGAGGTGGACGCCGAGCACGCGAGTGGAGTCGTGAATGCGTTGTTTGAGGTATGTGTGGCGGGTTGCGAGGCGATTCTATGGTATTCAGATCCCGATGGAACCAGATGGGAAGAAAGAAAACATGCACCAAACGATGCATTTACTACGGTACCAACGCGTTACGCCAAACTTTTGTTTGAATCGAACGCGATGAGTGCATTGGTGGAAGTCATGAAGGCTGCTCGTATAGCGCGCGCTAGGTTTTCTGGAGGTCTTAGTAGTAGTGAACATTCAGCTACGGCATCATCGCTATCGATCCCCGACGATCAAATGAAAATAATTGCGACGAGTTTAGCGTGCGAATTCGTAGCTCTGCGTGCGATTGGATGTGCGGTGATGGGTGATGAGAACATGGTCTCGTCCGCGAATACGAACGGCGCGTTGGATGTCGTTCTCGAAGGGACCGGGCGCATGCCCACAAACTTATTAGAAGCAACTGTTGGAAGCTCGTTATCGTTGCAAACATCGCTTTTGAACAGTTTTGGCTCTCTTTCGCTTGCTTCCTCAACTGTGTCTAGGGCAATCTCGAGAAAGTCCGCTCGCGCCTCAGAAGCGAAAGATCGAGCAGTTGCCGGGGCCCTCGCGGTAGCCGTCACGTGTAGCGCAATCGAAGATGACAATGATGCCAACGTCATCATGGATTCCGCTTTCACTGCAGCCGCTGCTTTCATAACGAAGTCTGAATCGGATGAAGTAGCATCGCAGATTGTAAACATAGGTTCGTCAGCACAGTCTTTATCTATTTCAAAGAAGAGCGCTTTGAAATTGCGCGCGGGTTTGGCGAGATTCGTGATAGACGCCTTCAATCGTCATAGCACAGGAGAAGAAGAAGAAAATGAGGAAAAAAGTGATGCTATCATATCAAATGAAAATCGCGAAATTATCATCGATGCCATCATCGATGCTAAAGTGTGGGAGACTTTGTTAAACTCCGAAACATTCGGTGAAGTTCCTAAAATCGATGGCGGCGGGGAGAGCAACAAAGAGGAAGACGAAGAAACGCATCTCGCGCGCGAGGAAGCGATATTATTAGTTGGCTTAGCACTCGATAACAAGAGGCCAGGAGATGAAAACGCATTGCAGCATATTCTATCCGCCTTTTGTCAACGCGTCTTTCATCCTTCCGCGTGCGAAGCCTTAGCCGGAGCTTTACTGCGCATAGTGTATAGAAACAATCCTCGAGATTGCAGAGCTTTGGTTGAACTCGAAGCTCCGAATAGAATAGCAGCGGCAGTACATAGTCAAGTGAGAGTGTGGATGTGTCCACCAAATATGTTTGTCTTTGGGGATACCGAGGAAACAGAGAAAAACGACGCAAAGACAAAGTGTGCGCGAGCGTGTGCGGAGTTATTGCAAGCTTTAGCAAAAGAGACCGAAGACCCTGCGCTTCGTCTCGCCTCAGCGCGGTCTCCGTCACTCTTGAGCGTATTATTCGACGATTTTTTGTGGGTAAACGGTGAGTCTTTGGAGTTTGCTTCAAGTTTGGCGACGTATATTGCCGTGGAACAAACGCGAACGGCGGATTCGGAGCTATTCTTTGACATCGATGCCTTTTTCCTTTGGATCAAAGCGTTTTTTCAAGCGTTACCAAAAGCACGCATTTTTGATAGAGAAAGTGATAATGGTGAAAGCGGTGGTGTTTTGATCCCTCTTTTGAAATCTATTCGGAATATTGCCAAGAGAACGCCTCGGGCCAGCGTGCGCAAATGCCAAAATTGGGCAACTATTGAGAACGGCGCTTTATTTCTCACGTTGGCATCACTCTGCGACGGCGAATCCGGTGAGGTGGTTGCCTCTACCGCGCTCGAAACGATTCATTACGCAATTAAAACTAGTACCGATGCCGCGCAGACGTTTGAACAATGCGTAGGGTACGACGCCTTGATTGAAGCCATGAGAATTAACGAAAGAGGCAAAAGTTCGTTCGCGAGTGAAGTGACGCTTATGACCTCAATTCGATTCGCGTGTGACGACGATAATATCGATGAAAAAAGCTCTTCGCGTGCGTGTAAGATAACCTTGAGAAACCCGGGTGCGCTGCGAATCGCGTTCTCAATCGCTCGGAACAGCGAGCGGTGTTCAAAATCCTCTCAGCTGTTTCTGTTGCGGTTCCTTGTCGATTTACTCGAGAGATCCGTCGCCTCTCGAGAGTGCGCGACGAAAGCGGATGCGCTCACGCACCTTTTCGAATGGTGGTGTAATTATAATTTGGATGACAAAGCTGGCGATGTACACGATACCATCATTCACGATGCCAAATGCGTCGAAAACATTGCCAAGTGCATCGAATCTTGCGCTTCTCACTGTCTCACCGCGCTACAACTCCGACACGCGATGAAAACATTGAAAAAGCTTCGCTCGTCCGAATATAAAAGGTTACTTATTGATGCGTTGAAACGCGCGGCAATTAACGATGCGCCTCGAACTTTCTTCGATTTCGCTGGTGGCGCTTCTGGAGGGGTTCGCGTGAAGAAAAAAATTGCGGAGTGTTCAAACGGTGTCACAATTTCGATGTGGATACGCGCAGAAATTGAAGACGAAACCAACGAAGGCAATGCGTCGGCGGATCAAGGAATCTTTAGTCTCCTCACAGAAGCTGGTGTTGGTTTATGTTGCTCGTTGCGTCCAGATGGATCTCTGAAACTCTCGTCGCTTTTACCCAACGGTGAAAGGCACGATTGTTCGTTTTACGACACGTCGTGCCCAATTATACCAGGGAAGTGGACGCATGTGTGCGTATCCGTCAAAGGTGGTGGTCTTATTCTTGGTGGTAGAAATGCGAGCGCGTCGAGCGCAAACGCGCGAATCTGCGTAGATGGTAACGAATCTTACCCGCAAAAGTTGAAGTATCCTTGGAACCGAGCAAATGTGGCAACGAGCGTCGCGCAGAGTATCGCAAATACAGCTATAGGGGATCCGATTTTGCCAAACTCTTCCTACGATGGCAATAAAGGCACAGTTTCTTTGCACATCGGGGCCGCTGCTGGTATAGCGAACTTCGCAAAACCTTTCACGGGGCAGTTTGCAACATTTCGAGTTTTCTCCGAGGCGGTGGATTTCAGCGCGGCGCTCCTTCTCTACGCTTTAGGAGCGGAGTACGTCGGAGCGTTCATGCCAACCGAAGCCGAACCTTCCATATTACTCCTTCGTAGGGGTATATCAATGACAGCTGCGAGAGATGTTTTCGAGAAGAGTTTGCGAACGAGCTTGAAAATGACTATTGATGCGACTGCGGCGACTGGGAACATGCGCACTCGCATAAACCTGAATGTGTCTAAAGGCGAGTCAGAAAACAATGACGATGACGAACTTTGCGCGAGAGTTTGCAGCACAACGTCAGCTGCAGATGTCTGCCGGTCGCTCGGCGGAGCTGAACAACTCATCCCCGAGCTTTTAGAGCAGCAAAAAGACGATACTGACGATTTGAAAGTGCTTCCGGCGGCTGTTTCGCTCATCGCGGCTTTGCTTTCGGATGGGGGATACCCACTTCGCGCGCGAGAGAAAATCATCGCTCTAACCGCACATTCAATAACTCCAAATCGACTCTCTAAAGAGCTTATTCCAGCGTTTGATTGGTTAGCGAAAAGTTGCGCAGGTCAACAACCTCGTGTAAAAAACGGCGCGGTGCAGACACCCGAGTGGTTGGCGGCGTTAGGGGATGCTCGATCTGAAATATTCAATCCCATAAAATGGGCCAGATCGACGTGCAAGGACGCGCGCGCAGAGTATGTTGACTTTTTGAGAAGTAATTGCTCAAACGCGGAGCTTTTACGAGTTTTACCTGTTCGACGAATCGTTCGATCGCTGGAAAAGTTTTGCCCGGCTGAGGACGACGCCTTTCGCAAAGGGTTGTTTGAAATCCTCGAGAACATCCTGATGGACGAAACCATTGATATCGACGGTGTTTATTGCATAGACGCAATCGAATCTTTATGTGCGGCGGCTTCACGATCAGATGCGCACGACGGTTTCTTAGTCGATTGTCTCGCTTTTCTTCGACGCGCGTCCAAGACGCACCGCTTTTGTTTCGAGCTTGTTTCAAATTGCGGAGGATTTGCTATAGCGCTTGCACCGATGTTGTTACCGAGTACGACACCGTCGTTTTCGAGTAAACAAAACTCGAATTCGGCCATGGCAGCACGGATACTCCATTTGGCGTTTTCGCTTCCTGAAACGGCATCCCCAATCGAGTTAGCGCTCGATGAGAACGCCGGTGATGCGGACACTGACGGCGAAGAAAAGAATCCTCCTCTGCGCGGTCACACGAAGGCGATGGAAAATATTAGGAACGCATTGAGAAGCCTCGCGTTGAAAGCAACGCCGTCGAGTAAGAATTCCTCCTCGGCAGCGGAGAAGGATTTCGGCACGAGCAAATCTGAACGTAGAATGGATGTTGCCGCAGCGAATGGCGCAATCGATGCGCTCGGAGAAGCCTTGTTCGGAAAGAGTAATGAAACCATCGTCAATGACGATTCGAGTCAGATCCGGGAGGCTCTCGTCGAGTTAGCCATCGACGGCGACGATGTCAACGTAAAAATCAAACATCCGAAAGCGTTCGCGTATTTTCTTCGCGTGACGAAAAGCTGCAACATCGAAAAGTATGCACACGCTAAGCTGCTCTTATCGAGTTTACTAGAGAGTCACGGGAACAACGCGAAGGCGCTCTCGCAATGTAAAGTCAATATTTCAAAGTGTTTAAACGCCGCGAATGATCCGGAAGACGCTCGCATATTAAATCTCATTCCGGATGCCGCATCTAAAGAGAAAAAGGAACTGCCGATGAAAGAAGATGCCGACCAGATGGAAGATGACGATTGGGAAGACGTATCTGCGCCTCCCGCGTTTGCGATTCAAATTACACAAGTCGAAGCGAACATTGCTAAGTGTGACAAGCGAATAGCGGACGAACAGTTTGCCGTGGAAGAGAATGAAGGTTCGTTACGTCGTCTTTTATTTGGTTTAAAATCGAGATGGCAAAAAGCACAAGACCAGGTATTTGCAAGTGATGCGTCGACGGTGGGTGATCATCTCGGCGACGATGGATTTTATGTACTCGATTGCGAAAAAGAAGATTCTGTTGGACGCCGTTTACGAGTAAGAAGGGATAAAATGGATGCGTTGACGCGACAACTTTCGAAGAGCAACACTTTAGTGAATGCCGCCGTAGCCTCGAAAGGCAGCGGCGTTGAAGCGCAAGAGGAAAATTTGCCGATTTTGCAATCCGCCGCGAAGCAATGGAAAGACAAAATCGATGCAAGCGCCTCGACAGTAAAACCATCGCCCTCGGGAAACAATACAATCAACGAAGACGCGGACCTCGACGGCGATCTCACCGAATCCGATGAAGATGAAGAAACGATGCAAAAAGAGCTCGAAAGGCTTCGTGAAGTAGACGCGAACGAAAAGTCCAAGCTTCTCGACAAACAGAAAACAGCCGAGTGGCTGCATTCCAAAGCTGACGAAGCGAAACGCGACAAACACATCTTTTTTACCGTTTCGAACGTGTGCATGGTGTCGTCTTCAGATTTAGTTATCGAAGGTACTCTAGATGTTGCGAAAGACGTGGTCTTCTTTACCGCTAACCGCGATGCGGCGTTGGATTCTATCGACGACGATAAAGAGAACATAGTAAGTCGTTTTTGGAAGTGGCCCGTGAATACCATTGTAGAACTAGTCCACATGCGATGGCGTTTGCGTAATGTTGCCATTGAAATGTACACTAAAGATGGTCGCTCGGTCTTTTTCGCCTTTGCGAACAAGAAACTGAGAGTTGAAGCGTCGGTGAAAATCGCTTCACTCGATGCCTCCATCGTCATTCTTGACCGACGACAAAAAAATCGCACGGCGCAACTGATGCAAAAGAGATGGAAAGAGCGCGAAATATCCACCTTTGATTACTTGATCGCTTTGAATAAACTCGCTGGACGAACATATCACGATTTATCGCAATATCCAGTGTTCCCGTGGATCTTGAGCGATTACGAGTCGGCGACGATTAATCTCGAGGATCCGAAAGTTTATCGAGATTTATCGTTACCCATAGGTGCTTTAAACCCAGTGCGTTTGAAACAGTTCATCGAGCGCTTTAAACAGCTTGAGAGTGACCCTGATGCGTCTATGCCTGCCTTTCATTACGGCTCGCACTACTCATCTGCAGCGGTTGTCTTGTACTTTTTGATTCGATTGGAACCATTTACGAATTTATCGAGGCAATTACAAGGCGGTAAGTTTGACCACTCGGATAGATTATTCTCCGATATTTCGCAAACCTGGAACGCGGTCCTTGAATCTACCGCAGACGTGAAAGAGTTGATCCCGGAGTTTTTCTACCTTCCGGAGTTTCTCGAAAATAGCAACTCGAACGTGTTTGGGAAGCGACAAGACGGCTCCTTAGTCGATACTGTCGTGCTCCCGAAATGGGCCAATGGTAGCACGCGGACATTTATTCAAACTATGCGAGATGCGTTAGAATCCGACCATGTTTCGCATACCATTCACGACTGGATTGATTTGGTCTTTGGCGCGTCGCAACTAGGCGCTCGCGCAAAATCGAAGAAGAATGTGTTTTATTATTTAACGTACGAAGGTGCGGTTGATTTAGACGCAATTGAAGATCCCCAGGAACGCTTGGCGATTGAAACGCAAATCGTTAACTTTGGCCAAACGCCCGCGCAGGTGTTTAAACGACCACATCCAAGAAGAATTCCAAGATTGCGAAGGAAACGCGAGGCGTACGCTTCCGTATACGGAGCCTGCTTGAGAGTCTTCAACGGCGAAGAAGATACCGACGACGAAAACGACGATAGGTTCTCCGAACCGTTGAAATTACAAGGTATATTCCAAGACGCGCAATTTGACGGCGCCGCCATTGTCCAACTATCTTACGACCGCGATAAACTCGTGGCGGTTTCCTCGAATCGTAAAATTTGGACCGCGAGAGTCGTTCGCGAAGGCCATAAACTCGATTTCGACTTCCAAGACCAAAACGCGAGAGTCTCTTTGGAACCAATTAACTCGGCGAACAGCAGCACGAAAGACCAACCGTGCAGATCTATCGCGAGAGAAGCAAAAGTTCGTGAACAAATTATCGGTGGCGCTCGAATGCGTACGAAAGGCGATCGATCGTTTGAGGGTGAAATTCCGCTCAGTGCGAACGGGGTTACAACTCTCGATGGCGGCCGAGTCGCCGTTGTGTCTGGTTTTTGGGACGGAACGATACGTGCATACGCTGGCGATGAATTATGCGGGGAAATCGCCTGCTCGAAAGGCCACAGAGACATTGTCGAGTGTTTGGCGATGGACTTACTGCCGCACCCATCGAAACCGTGGAGATTAGATTTTGCCACGGATGGGGGACACACGTTTTCTGGAGGGAGCATATCTGCGGTACAACACCGCGTGTTTGCACCAAACGTGAACAAATCGAACATGAAATATGGGTATTTAGTTTCCGGCGGCGCAGACGCCTCCGTCGGAGTCTGGGAAATCGTAAGCACGCCAAACGGTTTCGGATTACCTGTGCTGCCCAAACTGCAAAAGTTCGGGCACTCAGACGCCATCGTCTCCGTATCTGTCAACGCGTCGCTCGATATCGTCGTCAGTGGATCACTCGACGGAACTTGTCTTTTGCACGACTTGAACGGCATCGGGTCTGGCGGCTCCTCGAACTCAAACACGAACAAAGGCGATCGAAAGTTGAACGATTTCTTCGAGGAGGAACTTTTGAGTGACGCGGTACCGTTACCATCGCCGTCGGATGATATCGACGGGAAGTATAAAGAAAAAGTATGCGTCCCAGTTTGGTGTTCGATCGCGTTCTCCACGGCGAAGATATTTGTCTTTTGGTCGATCGAGCATCACGCGAACGCAACCACCGGCGTCGCTCATCCTCCCAACGGCGGCGTCCTACGTTCCTACTCCACCAACGGCGCCCTCATCTCCTCCCTCGACGTCTCCCGAAAAGATGCCATAACCTCCTTCTCCTTATCCTCGGACGAAAAATGTATCTTTCTCGCCACCGCCAACGGTTTCGTCAGAGTCGTCGACGCCAAACAAACAGGACTCCAGGTCTTGCACTCGCTGAGAGCGTTTTCGAGCTTTAAAATCACCTCGGTGTGTGACGTCGGTAACTTGCTCTTTGCCGGTTTAGAAGACGGGAAGTTGTGCGTGTGGACGTAAAAGTAGTTTAGAAATAAACGTCTAGAAATACTAGTAGTAGAAATCTAAGAAGAAATAGAATGCATGCCACGCGACTCCTTTTTGTCTCTTATTTGAATTTGTCGAATTGCCCCAACGACCACACATAAAACACACGACACACACACATAAATACATACATAAATATCTTTATGCCCGCCTCGAGAAGAGCAGGGAAGAAACAGAATCGCAGTGATAAAAAGAGACATTCGTTGGACCATTTGTTGCCGTCTTATAAACCGTCTACTACTACACAGAAGAATTCGCCAAATCGAATTTTGAGCAATAAAAGTCCAATTCAACAACAGAAAGCAAACGCGAAGTTTAAGAAGAAGATGCCGACGACGACGAAGAATCCTCCTCCTCAAAAGCCGGCGGCGAGAACCTCTCGGAGAGGACAACCGCTCGACCCAGCCGTGGCGGCTTTTTTTGACCCGAAAACGAGCGTCACGGCGGAATTGTTAAGTCCAGGAGGCGGTGGTGCAGGAGGAGCAACTTTTTCCCTCAAGAAGAAGAGTAGTAGTAGTAGTACTACTACTACGAAGAAGAACAACAACGAGAAGAAGAACAAACCGTTGCAAGTGAAAAAGACGGTGGCGACGAAAGTGTTGGCCCCGCGAGGGGGAGCGCCGCCTGCAAAGAAGAAGAAGACGCCGGCGAAGAGAGGAGGGAGAGCGGCGCCGGCGGCGAAGAAGACGGCCGTTCCGAAGGCGCCGCAGAACTCGACGCAGTACATCATGGCGGAAAGAAGACGGAAATCGAAGCCGGAAAGACCGATTAAGAGTTTGACGTCGCCGAGAGCGGAACGGCTGGCCAGTCCGGGCGTGCCGCCGAAGAGTAACTTGAACATGTTCGGGAGCATGATGCCGCAAGCGATGAAGGAAGACGAGGAGGAGATGGACGACGGAGAGGATTTGCAAGAGTTAATTGGGGATATTTTCAACGAAAAACCAGTCGCAGTTGCGGCGAAGAGGAAAGTTGGCAACATCGGTGGTCAAGGAGGGAAGAATACCAAGTCTAACGCGGAATCGAACTTATACGACGCGCAGAACACTTTGATCGAGTCGCAGGCGAAGAGAATTGGCGAGTTGCAAAACGAAATCATCCGGTTAAAGATGAAACTGAGAGACTTTGAGGACGAGAAGATGATGGCGGATTCCAACGCCAGTCAGCGTCTGATGGAACGCATGAAAGGCTTATTCAAGTTCTAAAAACGAAAAGTACAGTACTCAATCTACTACTTGTACCTCTACTGGTACCTAGTGATAGCTTTGTTGTTAATTTATTATCTAAATGAACCGTATTTCTTCAACACGGCTCGCGCCAAGTCGTCGCATCCGGACGCTCTGTATATCAAGCTCAAGTTATACGCCGCTTCGACGCTTAAATCTGCGTTTTTCGCAAGATCTTTGTTCGTTTTCACAAACTCGTCTTTAATCTCTAAACACTTCTCGTACAAAGGCTGCGCCAAGTACATCAAATTGATTTGGTGTAAAGCTCTCGCGGCGTTGTACGTCGCCTCCATAGGTGATACATCATTTCTTTGTTTCGCCATCGTATTTAACTGACAAATCGCACGCAAAACTCTTGCGTTCTTTTCAGAATCACCAACGCTCAAGTGCGTTTGTACCGCACCGTGAATTTGTGAGCACGCGATGCCCAAACGTACGTTCGGTTCGTTCGGCGCTAAACGCAACGCTTCTCTCGAATGCATGTTCGCCACCGCCCATTGATCGTTCCAGCCGTGGATGTATCCGGACGCTAACAACGCTGGAACTTTCTCGTTTACGGTCGTTTCAGAGTTAGTTGTGTCGAATTCGTTTCCTGGGAACGTGAATGCTTTTACCGCTTTTTTCGCTGTAGCTAAAACTTTCTTGGCGTTGGTGGTGTTACGACACCCGTCGCGCAAGACGATGTTCCACATTTCGAGAATGTCCGGGTACGCGGTTACAACTTTGTTCGCTTGCTCGGCCATGCCGAACGCGTTGCCTTCTAATTGTGAAAGTTTTGTTCGCATGTAACGAATCGCCACGGTTTGTTCTTTGGACAAACCTCGAGGAAAAGACAAACCAACGATTTTGTCCAATATCGAACGCGCTTCTTTCAAACCGCCGTCCAAGAGAAGCGCGTGTAAGACTTGCACGATCATCACGAACTGCGTCGGGTGGCTGAAACTCGCCGTAGAGTCTCTGTGTTTGTTCAAGATATCAATTTGGTCCGTTATTTTCTTCATTTCTTCCTTGAACTCTTTCGCTTCTTTCTCGCGTTGCAATCGCTCCGCTTTGTCCTTTTCGGTCTCTCCTCCCTCGTCATCGACAACGCTATTATTATTCGTCTCTTCGTTTTGTTCCTCCTGTGGTTGTACTTCGCGTTTTTCGGCGGCGATTTCTTCCGAAGTCTTCGTCTCTTCACCCCGTATTTCTCTTTCAATCTCCGCAACCTCTTCTTTCGTCAAGAATTTCTTATCGAGCTCCCGATTTCTTTCCAAACGTTTGTTCTCGAAGCCTCTAAACGCGCCTTTCGACAACGGGACGAGTTCTTCCTTCCTACTACCGCCTCCGTTCCGACCGCCCCATCCGGTCTTTTGCTTCTTCTTTTTCAGCCCATCTTTACCTCCGGTTTTCTTTAAGTACGCGCTATTTCTCGCGTCCTCTATGTTTTGCAAGTGCTTCGCATCCGCTCGTAACTTTTGAATTTGCGCCTTAACGTCCAACGCTTCGTCCAAGATTTGTTGGACCGTTGGTAACGACTCTCTTATAAAGTCATCCATATTTTGTAACGATCGTCGTAATTCCGAAGCTCGTAATAAAACATTATCATCCACGCTATCGTTTACCAGTTCTTCTAAAGATGGCAACATCTCTTTTGCCTTCTCTTCATCCTTCAACTCGTACAAGAAAATCTCCGTCAATTGTACTCTCGCCGCCGAGCTGTGTTTTCTCGTGCTACAAATCTCTTCGTAAACTTGTTTCGCACCTTCCACACCCCTCGCTATTCGCGCACAATCGGCCATTTTCTCCCAAACGTCTGCGCTATCACGCGTTTTGTCGTATATGAGAAGCGCTTTGTACACTTCCATGGCTTTGTGTTGATCGTTGCCGTGTTCTCGATGCGCGTGCGCCAATCGAAACAAATTTTCAGAGCTCAAATCCGGAAATGGAAACACGTTCTTCTCTCCTTTCTCTGCTCGAGGTGCAGCCTTCTCTATCGCGTCCATGATGACATCCGTACACATTCTCCCTACTCTTAACTTTGCTTCGCAATTCCTTTCGTATTTAATCGCGTCTTCGTCTGTTTTGTGTTGCTTGTAAATCCCGGAAAGCATAATCAATGCTCTAGCCTTCATCGCCTCGCAATTCAGCGGGAACGTTTTCATCTCCTTGTACGAAAAATGGCCTTTTTCTTCCCACACTCGACGACATAACTCCACGTATTCGACGACTTTTTCCCACCAATCTAACTCGCTCACTAAATCAATCAAGAACAACATCGTTTTCATGTCCACTCTCGCGGCGTTCTTTCTCGCGTACCCACCTAAAACTTTCGCCGCGTTCGGCTTCAGGTTACACTCCATGCACAAACTCATGCACTTTATGTGCACATCGTACGGATCTATCAAAACATCTTTCGGTCCTAATGATTCTATAATTTGTTCGTACTGCGCAATCGCCTGTCTCTTCTCGCCAAACTCCTCGTACAAATCTGCGCTGTTCAACCTCAACAAATTCCTCTCCGCGTCGTCTAAAATCCCCTCCGACGCTTTCACTGCTCTGCTCAAACAATATATCGCGTGTCGTCTGTTCTCCAACGTCAGCGCCATATCCGCAATTCTCAACCACAACTCCACGTCTTTCTTACTCACGTGCGCCGCGATGGAATAAAAATCCATCGCCTTCGCCATGTCGCCCTTCTCTTCGTAAATCAAACCGAGCGTGTGATACGGACTCGCCTCATGCGGAGCGACCGTGATGCACTCGTGGCACTTCTCGATCGCCTCTTCCACGAAGTTCTGCACGTACAGCATGTTTGCTAATCCTAAAATTTTCTCCGCCTCTGCGCTCACTCGCATCTTCCTCGACACTCTCGTTCTCTTCACCCCGGGAAGGAACACTTTATTCTTCTGTCTGCTCATCGCCGTCATCGGTTTCATGCTCAAAAACGCTTTCGCCTCGGCTGACATCCCAGTCGCCGCGTCCCCGTCGTCCATAGCTTTTAAAACGTCTCGCGTGGTGTACGTCATGTGCGCGTTTTGTAACGCCGTTTTGCGTTGAATTTCCAAGTTCCTCTGCGTGAAGAGCTGCCGTTTTTTTTCCGCGATTTCTTCGTACGATAACGGTTTGTTCGTGTTGTCGTTGTCCTCGTCGTTCGCGTCCTCTTCTTCCTCCTCCTCTTCCAAATATTCTTCGTCTTCGTCTTCTTCTTCGTCTTCCTCCTCGTTGTACTCGTCGTCCGGCGTCCAGCCGGTCGTGAAACGAAACATGATGTTATTTTTTGAATTGGTTTCGAGTGAATTGTGAAGAAAAATTGAAGATGTCTTTGTTTACATCGGGCTACATGTTTTAGTTCTATAAGTCTCTCTCCTTCTCTGCTATCTCTCCATACGATGAATGTTTTAATAATATATAATTGGTTCTTTTCTTTTCTTTATGTTGTGTTTCAAAACAGTGCATTTCTGTTTCTCTGTTTTCAATTCTTCTTCGACCGACCACGCGCGCAAAAGCTCTTCTCTCTTTTTTTAGTTTCCGGCGAGGTACTTTCTGTACTGTTTTCGTCGTCGCTCTTCCACTTGCTCTTGAGCGCGTCGTCTGTACGCTTTCAAGTCCGCGCATCGAGGCACCGGGCACTCGTGCGCGACGCAGCCTTTAGAGTGAACTTGTAATAACGTCCAGATTTTTCGGCACAAGTGGCATCCGCCAGCCGCTTTGGTTTGACACTTCATCGCGTGTTGGAAGAGTTGTTTCACCTTGGCGCAGTTCGGGTTGTCGCACTTGGCGTTGGCACACGAGGAAGCGTGGACGAGTAAAGCCATGGTTCTTTCGATTTGTTGCTGTCTGGCTTGACGTTCCGCGTCGGTCATTTGTTGCTTTTCGCCTCGGCCTCGGCCTTGGCGTTGCAACGGGTGTTGATGACCAACACGCACGCGGCACTCTTCGCAAATATCAAAGTCAGCGCACTTTGTGCATCTGTAACCGGCACCGGCTTCGAGTTCGCGAGAGCAGACGTTACAAGTAGCCACAAACGCTGGTTCGGATGGGTTATTCAAGTGGTACAACACCATCATCGTCGTGTGCTTCGCGCGACGCAACGAATCGAATTGGAAGTGGTTTCCTTGACACAACGAAAGAAACGCTTGTCGCGTATCGAAAAACTCGGATTGCATGGCTTTGTCCTCTTCCTCTTTGACTTTCTCTTCTTTCACGGCCGGCAACGGCGGGCACTTCTGGCACACCAACTCGCCTCTGCTTAAGAACTTCTTCTCCTCTCTGGGCATGGCGGACTCGATCGAGTTACACTCCTCGCACAAACGCAAAGGATCTTTCGGATTTTCCTCCTTCGGAACGTACAAGTTTTCCTCCGCGACGGTTTTGCGGCAGTTCGTACACTTTGGCGCCAAGTGCGCCAAGATGAAATCGTTGCGCATGGCGGAAATCGTCACGCCGAGTTTTTTCATCAACTCGGAGTCTAAATCACCGTCGACAGACGCCGAGTAGACTTTTTTGTTTGCAGATTTTGCCGCTTTGCGCGCGTTGACTTTCGTGCCCGTCGTGAGCGTCTTCATTTGCTTCTTTTGCTCCTCTTGTTCTGCGATGATGCCTGGGATCCATTCTTCAGCAACGCCGGGAAAATAATCGCCATCAAAGTACGGATAATCTCTCGCCGATCGAACCTCTTGCAAAGAGCCACCTAAATTGTACTCGTCGTAAATGTTCGTCACCGAGTGCACGATGCCTTCCTTGGCGGCGCCGCGGAGCATCTTCATGTACCACTCGCGCAACTTGTCGCTTTTAGGGACTTTTTGCACCTTCGGGTGACAATACAAAATGTAATCGTCACCTTGGAACGGTGGGCACGCCCAAATAAAACACGAGGTGAACCCTCTTTGTTTGGCGTAATCCAGGTAGCCAATCAAAATTTGATGGTACACGAACGTTCTCAGTGCCATCGGTTCGCCGATGCTCGCGACGATACCTTCCGGGCGGAAGTATTTCACCGAGTCCAAATAAGACAAGTAAATGCGTCGTTTGTTCGGGTTCGGACAATCCTCGCCGTACTCTTGGACGTAAATTGCCATCAAACACACGTCCACGCCCTCGATTTTTTGAAAGAGCAAAATGACTCTATTCTTGTACAAAAATTCTTCCGGGAAACCGTCCTTCTTGAACGCATCCATGAACCGCTGTTTCGTGTCGCACTTCTTGTCGGTTTGCGATACGACACGAATGGTTAAATCCTCCGCGGTTGGCACCGTTTCGACCGGTATGCCCAGATGTTTCGCTCTTGCGACACGTTCCTCTGCCAAAGCATCCAAGACGCGCTTCTCCAAATAGTCGCCCAAAACTGTCTTCGTCAACGTCTTGGCCGGTTGCATGGAGTTGGGACGTTCAGACGTCACCGTTCGCTCTTGCTTCTCGATTTGCGATAAAATGCACGTAGGGCACGTGAAATGCGCTTCGCCGTGGGTGTTCTTCCTCCCGTTAAACAAGACACATATTTGGTGATACCAATTGTTGCAGAAATCGCATTGGACCCACGGCTCTTCTAAATCGTCGTCGTTCTTCTTCTTAATCAAAGAGTTCTTCGGGAAGCGTTGGCCTTCGATATCGATGTGGCCTTGGATGGTATTATAACACGGATTACACCACGTGTCCTTACGCATCTCGCCTCCCGGAATGTTTGGGACGTGGTAGTACACTTGACCTCTCTTGATTCTTCCGACGCACGAGTAACAATACATCGGCGGCGGCTCAAACGTTAACCGTTCGACGCCGCAAGCGCGGCAGGAAGACTCCGTAGCGTTGGCAATAATCTTGTCGGCTTCTGCATCGCGTCGTCTCGCGGACATTGGCGCCACAATACCAGGTATTTTCTCTTTCCCTTCCGTCAGTCGTAAAGACGCCAAATGCGTTCGGATCTCCTCCGGCGTGAAACATTCCATCAACGACGTGCCTTCGCCTCCTGGTTTTCTATCCGCGTTTCCGGTCCCTTTCACCATCAACGGCGGAGGCATCAAATCAAACTGCGCTTGCGCCGCCTTGGCGGCCGCTTGTTCAGCTTTCGTCATCTTCTGTTTCTTCCCACCACCTTGCGCCGCCGCAGCCTGTTGCTGCGCGAGCATCGCTTGTTGTTGTTGTCGCTGTTTTAACATCGCCGACCGAACTGGGCCGCACACCGGACAACGCGGATCTTTGCAGTTTTGGTGGTGTTTCAACAACTCTCTGGACGCTAAACATCTCGGGTATTGGCACGTCGGTAACGTGCACTTCAAGACATGCTCCCATAAGTGCTTTGCCACGTGGCAGTGCGGCGTATACGGACACTTTCCTTCCGCCGCTTGACATTTCGACGCGTGACGAAGGAAGAGCAACCATCGCTGTTGCTTGACAATGTACGCTTTCTTGATTTGCTCGTCGGTTGATCCGGGCGGCGCGGATGCCCCCGGACGGATGTGTTGTTGCGTTTGTTGCGTTTGCTGTGCTTGCTGTGCCGCTTGCTGTGTCGCTTGCTCCTGTTCCGCCGCTAATCGAGCCGCAGCTTGCGCTTTCGTTTCTTTCTTCTTCTTCTTCCCGCCCGCTGCGGCTTGTTGCTGTTTGCTCGTCGCAGCGATCGCTTTCGCTCTCGCCACTTGCGCTTTCTTCTCAGCCGCAGTTAACGGTTTATTGCTAGTTGTAGTTCCTTGGTTAAATTGCGTCATTTGCGCTGCGGTTAATGGAACGCCGTTTGGTCCGAGCATCTGCATCGGCGCGTTGTTCCCGCCGCCCGGCGACCCCGCTTCTTGACCTCTAATTAATCGCTGTCCATTTGCTAAGACGTTCCCAACCCCGTTCATGGGAACCATTTGCCCTGGTGGCGGCATACCACCACTCCCAATCAACGCACCAGGTGGCACCGCTCCGTTCATTCCCATACCGTTCACGCTTCCAATCAACGCCGGGTTCGGTTGGCCGCCGTTCATAATCTGTTGCTGTTGCTGCTGCGCTTGCGCTTGTTGCTGCTGTTGTTGCATCTGCGCGGCTTTTGCACCGGGCCTCGTCACCATAATCCTCGCCACGGCCTGTAACCTCGCCTCTAACGTATCTTTATCGCAATACTCCTCCTTCGTTCGCGCGCCTCGATACACCGCTTCTTCGAGACGCAACACAAAGTCCGGAAGCTTTTGTTGCCACTCTTTCGTCACGGACGGTTTGCGCTGTTGAAACAAACGTAATCTGTATTATTATACGTATTATCAAATGAAAGAGTAAATCAAGTTCACCTCGTCAGTTTATGTTCTAGTATCAAAGATCTTCAAACGCGTTTTTTAACATCCAATCGATGCGACGTTCGCGCGGCGAAAACAGCTTCTCAAAGAAGACTTTCACGCGTGTATTTGAAAACGAGTTTGGACCAAGAGAGAGAAAACCAAGAAAAAAAAAACAATCTCGGTTCTTTTCGCCGCGCGACTACGACCAAATAAAACGAATAACAAAACGTACATGTGTTGAATCAAGATTTTCCGTTGTGGAATGTCCTCGTCGCTTTGCCACGTCCGCCATTGCCCGCCTTTTCTTGTCGCCTCGGTCCCGTTGGATGCCATTTCCGATTACTCTTCGCTTTACGCCTTTCTCTCTTTCTTTTCTCTGTTTTTCTCTCTCTGTTTTCTCTTCTTTCAAATTTTTTGTTCGTCTCTTCCTCTTCTGTTCTTTCGTGGCCCTTCTTTCGCCTTCGAAAATTTCTACCCTGCCTTTCGCGCAATCTCACTCGACCACCGCGTATACTCTTCTTCAACGCGCGCGCGATCCGAAGTTTCTTTCCGATCTTTTTCGCTCCTAACGAGGCAAACGTAATCGAGCCGATCAAATACCGGTGGATTTGATCGGTTTTTTACGACGTAACGTGCTCAAAGAGGACGATGAATGGAACTCTGGTGCGCGGTGGAGATTGGGAGATTTTGATTTGTGTGTGCGTGCCTCTCCAAGCAGCACACAAAGTTTTTGCAGGGAAAAGAGGTGAATTTTTTTTCAAAAGACGATGAAACCAAAGCGACTGTTGCTTTTCTGTGCGCTTCTCTTTCTCTCTCTCTCTCTCTCTCTGCTTTCTTTCTTATAAGCGCTCTTCTCTCCGATGACGAGAAGAAGAATCATCGCGCGAGATTCTTCTTCTTCTTCTTCTTCTTCTTCTTCTTCTAAAGCTCGTCCTTTCCCTACTTTGTTGGGGAAGTTTTATTACTAAAGACGACACCGCGTACGCCTTTTCTTTCGCAGAGTGGGCGTGTGTGTGTTTTGGTCGTTTTGCTCTCTTCCTCGCGTATTTTCTTTTTTGGTTGTTACTTTCTTTTGGCTTTGGCCTGTGCTCTGCTTTTTACTTTGGACGAACGACGAGTTTTTTATCTCCAGAAGAAGAGACTCTTTTCCCCTCTTCTATCCAATGCGTGGGAAACACATTAAAGTTTTTATCATAACACACAACATATAAGAATAGAAAGAAGAAGATGATGTTTTACGGAGTATCATCGTCTGTATCGTCGTCTGTATCGTTCGTATCGTCGATGAGAAGGACAGCAGCAGAGAACAACAACAACCACGGCAGAAGAAGAGCAACGACGACGGCGCAGAAGAAGAATTTGAGGAGGGAAGTCGTGTCGTCGTGTGGTGGGAGTTCGCGGGGGTTGCGAGAAGAACGCAGGCGTCGAAGCGCCCACGCGAAAAGAAGAGAGAAGAAAATAGAGGAGTTCTCCTCCTCGCCGCTGTGGGTCGCGAACGCCGGGTCGTCGGCGAACGCCGAGTCTGAGTTTTACGCCGCTCAAGATGCTCGACACAAAGCGTTCCTCGTCGCCAACGAACTGAAAAAGAAGAAAAAAGTACCAAAAATTGTAAAGAGAACGGTTTCCGCGTTGGTTTTAGGCGTTTTGGCGGCGTTTTTCCTCGGGTTCGGAGGGTGGTTCTGGGTCGCTTTGATCGGTTTGTGCGCGTACGCGTCCGGGACGGAGTATTTCGAGTTGATGTCGAAAGTGAACGAGGAGCTGCCGCACCCGCCGCCGAGGTGGGCGGCAAAGTGGATAACCGCGTGTTCGGTGTTTTTGTGCGTAATCTTGCACGTCTCCGGGGGGAGATCGCTACCAGTGACGATGGCTATGGTTGCCGCGTTTTCCTGCGCGGTCGCGGCGTTAATTTCGAACGAAGAGTCGCACTTCATTGAATTCACGACGACGTTGTTTGGATTATTTTATTGCGGGTTTTTGCCTTCGTTTTGGATTAAACTGAGAGCGATGTCTGGGATTCCGTTGGCAATCGATCGAGCCGGGTCTATCGTTTCCAGTTGGCCATTGCAGCTAGGGGGACCGACAAGTTGGACTTTAGGCGTCTCCATCACGTTGATGACGGTGTTGTGCGTCGTCTCTGCGGACGTCGGGGCGTATTTCAGCGGTAAAAATTTTGGCAAAAAATTCTTCGGGAAGAAGTTGACGACGATTTCGCCGAATAAAACCATCGAAGGCGCCATTGGTGGTGGGATTTTTAGCATCGCGTGTTCCGGAATATGCTGGTATTTGTTGGGGATTCCCGAAGAGTTGTGGAGAACGTTAATTATCGGAGGCTTTATTTACGCGAGTTCAGTTTTCGGAGACTTGTTGCAATCGGTGATGAAGCGCAACGCCGGCGTAAAAGATTCCGGAAAGTTTATCCCCGGTCACGGCGGATTTTTGGACAGATTTGATTCGTACATGTTTACTGGCTCGGTGACGTATTACTTGACGCTCGCTTTAATAGTTGGATTGAATATTCGCCCGAAGTATTTCGGCGCGTAAACAGATTGTGTTTTTAATTATTACTCTTTGCGAAAGAAAAGTCATATCATACATATTCACAAGAACTATATTTTGCTATTTAATCTATGCTCTATTTATGTGTGCTTACGCGCGCCTACGATACATATGTATAAGCTAATTAAACTATTCTTTGCCTACAATTCTCGCTTCCTTAACACTATGTACGAGGTTGTTCCAAAATGCCATCGATCGAACGTCACCACGTCGCAAGTATCTCCTACGCTCTCCCTGACTATCTTTTCTATGTCCTTATTCCAAGCGCATCCCCACTTCTTTTCGTGCATATCAACGTGCGCGTCTAAGATGTTCGAGAGCCAATAGTCGTGCACGCTTCCTTCTGGGGGACGTCCGTGTTCCAACATCAATATCTCGCCGTTTGGTTTCGTCACCCTCGCGAGCTCCTTCACAACCTTCCCTGGATTCGCCGTGGAGCAAAGTCCAAACGTCATCACGACGTAATCAAAACTGTTCGATTTCTGTTTCATCCGCGTCGCGTCGTCCACTTCTGCTTTGATTTCAGTTGTTCCATCGTTACCTACCCGCGAATGAAGAAAAATTTTCTCTCTCGTTTCCTTCACCATCGCCCCCGACGCGTCCGTCAACACCACGCGCTTCAACATCTTCTCCCCAAACGGATACTTGTTCAAATTCCGCCCAGTTCCACACGCCGCTTCCAACACGTCTCCTTTCTTTGCTCTCCGAACTAAACGCGTGCGCAAGAAATCAATGCCGGTGAAAAACTCGTGAAAGTTCAATTCGTCGTCAAACGTTTTCGCCAATTTGTCGTACGTTTC
>Ga0129327_10000522_pt1 | contig 22990 bp, 29 predicted proteins | sample CPBDNA_6_FD_111799 | JGI IMG/M metagenome (GOLD analysis project Ga0129327, IMG submission 111799) | Freshwater to marine salinity gradient microbial communities from Chesapeake Bay, USA - CPBay_Spr_31_0.8_DNA | ecosystem: Environmental > Aquatic > Marine > Coastal | place: USA: Chesapeake Bay... | reverse complement strand
GAACGCCAGCTAGCATGGGCGTTTAGGCAGGTCAGGTGGTCTGCTGCAGATGTGAAACCCTTCCTTGACATCGTGAAGGAGTGTAGCTTCGAGGAGTGGTGTGAGGCTGTGAGGCAGCGATCCCCTGACGTTGGTGTGCTCGACAGAGACTCATTGGAGATCATTCGCGAGGCCTACCACAGAGTTGGCGACGAGTATGTGACCGGTAAAAATACTGCTTGGTTCAGCATCCATTTTGCAGGGGTGCATCTGAACTACAGCTGTCACATCCCCGATCATCAGATGCTGTCCCTGGAGACGATTGGTGTCCTACAGATCATCGTCAGGTGTGAAGCCATCACGAAGAAGTGCAGGGCCGTGGAGGCACAGTTGCGCGTGATCAGCATGGTGCATCGTGCAGGACCTCAATGTGCTGGCCACTTCTACTTTTTGAAGGACACGGTGGTTGAGCAGGGCTGCGCGCCCCACGTCACATCGGTCCTGAACAGGTACCTCAACGATGACCGCCGCAGACTTCGGTCTGCTGTCCCACGGCAGCCACAGCGGCCGTCACGTGGGTGGGGGTCAACACCGCAGCTGCCGCCGTCACTATTTAGGCTAGGGGGGGGGTCTGGGTGGGGATCAGGATGAGGCAGCACCGCCGCCGCGGCCACTGGATGAGGCAGATGACCGATGTGCATGGCACATAATGCGAGTGTCAATGAGCTTCCACCGTGTCTGCGTGAAGGACTGAGTGGACATGTGTGCATGCAACCGTGAAAACTGACAGAGTGAGTGTCCGATGAGGCTTCTAGAAGTATCCAATGAGCTTGCAATGTGTCTGCGTGAAGGACTGAGTAAATATGCCCATAGGATTAGTTTCTTATGCATGCAACCGTGAAAATCGGTTCCTGTGTCAATGGCTAGTTGAATGTGCTATGTAAGCAATGCCACCAATTGCAGTGTCTACTGCCAATGCGCATGATGCTGCCTTGTAGTTACCTTTTGTAGCGAGTAGAGCAACCAACAAATACATTGCGCTGTGTACAGGGCGCAATCCACCCCACCAAACCTCACCTCCTGCTTCGAAAGCGGTCTCCCGAAGGTTAAAGATGTATATGCTAGCAAATCCCACCGCAACACATGCAGCAAAAATGGCTACAACCCAATGTGGGACTCTAGCATTGTAAACGAGGTAAGCCATGGTAAACCTGACAACCATGCAAAGCACAAAGGCTGCCATGCGGTAATTCATTGTCATAATCACACTAATTAAAAAAGTTAACGGCAACAAGACAAGGTTGATGTTGTGGCATTGCTTTTAAGGCCCTGTCTCGCCTTTCCTCGGTGTTAGAAGCTTTTGCCACCCATTGCAACAGCACCCGCTTTGTTGCCGTATGACACGAATATTTCTGCTCCTGGCACTATCTTCATGCCTGGCTTCACTCGGATGTATATGTCTTGACCCTCGCCTGGGTGGTAAAATTCTACATTCACTTGACTGCCCGTCCCCCTGGGGTCGTTGGCAAACGAAGCACCACCCTTGCCATTGTGGTCCAAATTCACTGTTTGGGCACTCCTGCCGCCCGACTTCAAGCCATCAATGAAGCAGCCTTGTTTGCTTATTACGTGAGTTGCCTTTCCTGCACCCTTTAGTTGGATTGCCTCACCTTTCGATATTTTGCGCCCATCATATCGCGTGACCACATCATTGGAAACGAAAACATTTTTTGCGAACAAGCCATTCCCTGCTGATTCTATGGTGCTTTCTCTAACATCTACTCCATTTCCAATGGTGGCAGCCCTGTTTGGTTTTCTGGGTGCCGTTTGCGGGCCGTCGATTTTCTGATGGTGGTGGCACAGTCCACTTGGGTGCTTGGTGCACAGACAGCACCTGTAGCTGAATGCACTGCTTTTACTGAGGCCTTTGCATCTGGCAGATTTGCATGGGCGTTTGCAATGTGTCTGTCCTGCTCTAGACGGTGGCATTCCTATAAAGCTAAAACCATATTTTTTATTTGGCCAACAGCGCAGACTGAATGGGAGCTATTAAAATATGTAGCCCTAAAAATGCAGGCAGACTTGCGAGCGGCAAAGTTGTGTGCCATAGAGCAAGAAATAGGGATTGGCATTGGTGATGACTACATGTCATCGTGTCAAAGGGTGACTGTGAAAAACGCGACAGACCATGGTTGGGGGGCCACAGAGTCCATTGTGTTTTTTTGTGACCTTTTGGCTTCTGGGTTGCAGCCTCAAAGGCCACCAAGTCGCAAGCAACACATATTTGAGTACTATAGTGCACACCCGGAGATGTTGGTCAGCGACAAAACAAAAGCTTCTTTCGAGAAAATGAGATTGGAACAATTCCCTATTTCTTCTTAACTTTATTATTAGCTGTCGCCTGCACTTTCTTACCAGCTCCATCAGTCCTTGTGGAGCGCCGCTTGCGCATGGTAGTTTCACTAGGTGGGGGTGGGATGATGGGGGTGCGAATCGAGTGTTGCTTCGCTTCGGCATTCGTTAGAATGTCTTGGAATAGCTTTTCGTCTGAATGTTGGAGGTTACAATCGGCTATGACCATGAATAAACGGTTCTCATCACGGCATGTGGATGATGGGCCTTGGTGGAATGTGCTGCCGTCAAATAAAAAGCAAGGTGTTTCCGCGGGGCACCCTTCAACGCCCTCACTTGGACATATCACAGTGCCCATGTCGTCGCCTGCCATGTTCATTGCAAATAGATACACTGTGTCTGGGATTTCAACGTCTTGGTGCACACTCTGTGCCTTGCATGCATCGGGCACGATTACTTTGTGTGTTGTGATGCATTGCATGTCCTTTCCTCTTTCCGCCAATCTGCTAAACAACTTCATAGCCCCGTCGTTTTTTGAGATGATGTGGTCCCTAATGAGACAGGCGACTTTCTCTTGAATATCTGCAGTGTAGCGCTGTATGTGCCTGCCACCTAGGACTCCCTTTGCACGTGGTGGTTCATTTTTCCCCGCCAGCAATTCTTGTAGTTCCTCGAAATGATCACTGTTATGAAAGGCCTCGAACTCTTTTCTTAAGTCGTGGAATGAGTCTTGCTGCCTATGCACACTCAGTGAGATTCGCTTCCAAACTAGGAAAAAAAGAACGAGTGCACAGACAGCCACCCACCAATACATCTATGTCACCAGTGGACATGTTATTTGGGGCTTTAATTCAATCCACTTTTTGACTACTGACTTTTTGACTTTTTGACTACTGACTTTTTGACTTTTTGACTACTGACTTTTTGACTTTTTGACTTTTTGACAACCACACAACCACACACCCACCAAAAGTAAAACACCACCACACAAGCGCACTCCCTGATGCAGTCGTTGCGCGAAGTAAAGGTGCCTGTGGGGTGGGTGCTGTCAGACACCTCATGGGAAGACACAAATAGAAAGATGGTGCCCGGAAAGTCGCTATCTGCTTGTGGCGAAAAATATAGCGCAATCTCCAACGTAACACTCGCTGGTGATGCATTGAAGTATGCACTATTCAGACAAGACAACATGCAAGATGTAGCATGGTCACAGCACCCCACCTTCCAGATACCCACATTCAAAAATCAGAGTGCAAGCTTGTTGCAAATAATAAGCCACCCTGCCGAGTACCTGGCCCTGGGCTGCCTTTCCAATGCCAAGCCACCGCCTGATCTTTCCATCAACACCAGGGCATACGCTGCACTTGTAGAACACGATGACCAAATGGACAGTGTCCAGTTCTGCATCAACATACAAGTCACATGCCCCACACTTTGCATTCTCTTCACCCATGACAACCCCGCCACGGCCAGCATTATTGTGCCAACGCACGATACTCAAAGTCAACGCGTGAAAATGCATTGTCCGGAGTTTATTCAGCAAGTCAACGATGCACCGCCTTTGCGGTTACGACCTGAATCTTTCCCATCTTTTCACCACAGCAGCCAGATCAAGCTCAGCAAAGAAACACCAATGATAAGGTCTCGGGTTGATGCTTCGCAGCACATACAATCCACGCTTGTGAAGGCTGTGCAAAAGGCGGGCCTGGGTCAGGTGGGCAATGGATTGCCTGGTGTGCACCACTCCGCATACTACCTACTTCAGATACAATTGGTGGATGTGCACCCTGCACTCCTTGTCGATGCCGATGAGCATGATGAGCCTATTTATCGAAGTCTCTCCGCCTCCCAACTACATGGGGCAAGCGAAGTCTCCATATCTCACGGAACTGCATCTGCCTACCATGACACCAACGGACCAATGGACCAATGGATGATGGATTTCAACAATGGTGAGCCCACACTCTCTGTCGTCTTACCAACCCTTGTACACGAAAACATGTCTATTCAACAAGCCGAAGCCGTCATCAAGGAATGCCAAGTCCGCTTGCAAATCATCCAAAATGGTGCCCTCACTAGCACCGTCGAGCAACGAGCCATGGCAACGCCTCAGTACAAGTCATTGCTGGAGAAGCTGGAGCGTCAGGAATTCAAAGACAGGATTCTGCAGATCACACAAAATTGCAACACCATCATGGACGTCAATCAAGCACTGGTTGCATCCCTCGTCGATGGCCCACCTGACAAGCAATGGGACGACTTTATTCAGACGTACATCCATGCTTCAAAGCTTGCTGCTGATGAAGATGCATGCCCAATTTGCTGCGATAATCAGTCCAACTGCATCTTGCACTGCAAGCACATGCTTTGCAACCAATGCTGCACCAGAATCACCAAGTGCCCATTCTGCAGATCACCACTCAAGATCATTGACACCTTCGGGATTTGATCGCCAATAAAATAAAATGTAGGCTTTGTGTAAACGTATGTCGCCTTTTATATTGCTTATGTGCGCCATTGCATTGTTCTATCTACTGCTCAAGCGGTGTAAGGCCAAGGCGCCAATCGGGAAGGCTGTCGGCGTGTCACAAATAAGCCCAAATGCACACCGTGTGTATTTTGACGATCCCACGAAAATGGTGACTGTGACTCAAATGGACATTCAAGATGCTGTTCAAGAGGCGATTGAGTCTAAATATCTAGACGAATCAATATGGTTCATGATGGGAAGGGTGCATGGCAACGAAGGGCGAGCTGGATTCCAAATAGAAGGTGAGCTGGGGCCCATTCCCGAAACAGAAATGCCAAGCATGAGTGACCTAAAGGAGCCACATCAAGTGTTCAGTGCGGAAGTAGTTGCAGCTGTGCAAGGTGCTGTTAGTGACGTTTGAAACATTGAAACATGGGCTTTTGTGTTCGTTCAAACTGCGAAGGGTGCCCCCACATCGTATGTGACTCCTGACCCAAATCGATTGGATGGGTCGTCATAGTGTTCATCGTCATCTCCCATGTACCGGGTCATCTGTGATTCTGGCGTTACTGGGTTGACCCCCCAAGCGTTAGCGGCCGCCACTGTGCCCGTTGCCATGCTCTGCCTCATGTGTTGTGGTGCATGCATGGCTTGCTTTAAGCCCATGTGGGGGAATCGCATTGAGATCTTTCGCATCTCGTAGAAAACCAAAAACAAAAAGAAGACAATGCCCACTACTAGCAAAATACTGGTGAAGCTCATGTTTGGAAGCACTTGCTAAATAAAATTCACCGGAAAAGTCGTGCCTACCAGTCCCTAATTGCGTATTAGTCAAAGTTCACTTCATTACGAAGCGAGTATTTTCGAGGATTCATAAAATTTCTGGCTATATGTTATATTCACCATGGGTGTGGCACCAAAGCACGAATTTGTAGGTTACAACAATTGTGTTCACCAAGATGGGAGTGGTGTTGTTGACATGCAACAATCTACTGTTACTTTGGACAAATACAACTTACCCATAAACAGTGTGCAACAATGTGCAAATGAGTGTAATGCATCGGAAGATTGCTGGGGCTTTGAGTACTATGACACACAGTACATTGGAAGAGACATGGCGGGCTTTGGGTTTTGTCACTTGGTAAATGCATTCGAAAAAAACACGAAGGGTGTAAGCAATCGTGATGCCATATTGCCTGCGAAGAAGGTGGACTTAAATTCTGCCCCCGGTGAGCGCTTTGGAAAGGGGAAGGCTGGTATAAAGTCCACAAATTTGCTAGGCGTCGCATATGCCGACTCCGTGTCTCCGAGAGTCAAAACCAAAGCCGAGCTAGGATCGGGTGCATCATGTTATGCTAAGCAACAAAGCATGATCGAGACTCTCTCTAGCTCCCCGGACACTGCAGTAGAGGAGATGTTTATTGAACCAATTGAATGGAAGTTATCGGTTTGGCATTACATAGCAATTGCCTGCATGATTGGAGGTGTGCTGTTGGCATTCTTCATGGTAATGTTGAAAAGAAATAATATACAAATGCCAGTCATACAAGTACGAGTGGACGCACCAGCAGCGGTCCCACTGAAAACCCCACCGCCCCCCCCACCGCAGGATGTCTAACCATTGATGGTGACCCAATTACCATTACTGATCTCAGCATCTATGTCTTGTTGGCGGTCTGTGTGAAACTCTGGGTAGGTGTTGGTGGCCGTTGCACCCGTTGCTGTAGTGTATGTGACATTTACTTCGCCATTCAAATGATTGTAAACAATTGATTGTGGATTGTTTGGTCCCCAATCCTTTATCCCAGTGTGTGCAGTTGGGTCATCTTTGTCGTTATCAAGACCCATATCGAATAACACGAGCCCGTGTAACGGATTATCTACTACCATTGCGGTTTCTTGCCATTTTTCAGCCAACCTGTCCACCAATCGAGAGAAGAACTGGAACAATGGTGTGATGGTATATGGTGTGAGTGCCAGCACAGCAAAGGCAATTGTGCATAGTAACAATCGAACGGCACAAATGTTCAGCGTGCGTGTCATGATTCGTCCTCTCAGCTTGCGCCCTGTCTGTTGCACTCGATCAATCTGGTGAGCTGCAATCATAATCGCTGCTGTTTTTTATATACTGAAATTAAAAATGAATGATGAGATAGGCATATTGGGAACATATCACGAGTTATATGACGAGCCAGGGTTTTTCCATTTGCTGGTTACCAATGTGATTGCACAACACTGGTCCACCATGGCAGCCGACCAGCAAGACCTAGCTAAAGCAAATTTCCAACTAAAATGCGATATGGCTTGCAACGGTAATGATATTATTTCGAAGCAATTGCCGCATAACATGTATGCATGGGTGCTGGCTGGTGAAAAAGGTGAAGATGACATGGGATTGGTGAATATGTTGCGACAGCGTTGTGCCAATACTGACCCAAAAGAATGTACCACAGATGGTCCCACCACCCGTCCTGGTAAAATGCACAGGAAAAGGAACAGAGACAAGAATTTGTACAAGGATGGGGTGCGCACAATGGAGCCCAATGTGGATAGCAGTTGCACGAATGGAAACAAAGACAAAAGGGACTGCCCGAGTAGCATGCTGACCGATAAAGTAGTGTTAGGCATGGCAAGGGCAGCTGGGGTGGAACGTTTGGCTTGTGATGCATATTACACAATCCGACAACTGGGTAAGGCATACCTTCAATCCGAATTGAAAGCAGGCGATGATGCATCATTCACTTGATGGCTTCAGTCGTCTCTTGCCGGTAACGGTGTTCCTCCTATTAAGGATTTGTTGGACGAGATGCTCACCTTCTTTTTGCCAACGATGAGTCACGTGCACAAAAACGCCTTCGACGTGAACGTCCTTTCTATGGTATAGTCTAAACATGCCGGTAGAGGGAGCTGCGTCAGATGCAACCACATTGAGCCATTGCCCCCCCCCATCGTCGTATTGCCATTTGTCGCCCGCACTGGCAATGTAATTTTCATTGGTAGGATGTAAGGAGTAGGCCGGGGTGTGTCTTTGCTTGGGTATTGTGTTTTTGGGGGTGGGTCTTTGCCTAGGTGTATTGTTTGTGCGAGGAGTATTGTATGATTGTTCAGACACGAAGGGCAGTTGCACCTTGTCCATGGCACCATCGCATTTTGTAGTAATGTCGACTTGATAATAGCGCTCATATAGGTCGTAGCCGCCACCCCCGGACAACTCCTCCCACATTTTGATGCCCAACTCGCTGAGCCACTTGCATTCTTCCGCATTGGCCTCGTCGACGTACTCCTTCTTAGCTTTGCAGCAGATGTCGTAGGTCACGGAATATGACGAATCCAACTGATTCATGGACACTAATATTTTATGCATGCATTCAGCGGGATGCGCATTACTAGATGTGTTGAACAAAGGGAATAGCTTGTTGATTTCGTATTCAGTGTTGGTGGGGTTAGGGCAATACCTTTGTGTGGATCCCCATTCAAATTGGTTGCCTCCTGGGCTGTTCATGAGGAGCCTCATGACCTCAAACGTTTTACTGAACGATTTATTTCCATCGAGTGCCGCAGTGTCTGTCCCTGGTGATGTGTGCACCTGGTGCTTTGCATCATTGTCTATGTCAAACCATTGAGCTATTGGCTGGCACATGGGATGTATGTGCGATGCAACTTCATCATCATATATGCCCTTTAACACTCTTTCCCTTTCCGTTGGTGTAGTTCCACTGCACCCTTCCCTTTCATTCACAATGTTAGTGTTTTCCTCTATTCCTTGGTATGCGCAATATTTATTGTAAATTACATCCTCCAGTGCACACTTCTTGAGCTCATTAGTCTTGCATTTGTATTTTTCTCGATCTTGGTAGTGCCTATTGATGTGCCTATTGGCAATCATGCCACTGATCTTGTCGGTGTGCAATCTGGGGAAGACGGGCTTGACAATGTGCAACTCCGAGCCCATGTCCTGCACGATGCTTGATTTTCTCATGGCCATGTAATCCACATAGGACTGAGCCACAACACCATCATATTCTTCATCATTAATGCGGACGACTTCATGTCCATCATAGTATCTAGCAAGTGAGCTTCCATTGGAAGTGTTCATCGATGTGTTGCAATCGGCCATTCTACTACTACCATCGTCACGTATCACAGGCACCTCAATGATCCGACAGGTACTTTTGCTTTTTTCATGATAGAACTCGTTCTCTTTCTCCTCATCCGCCTGTCCATCTACTTTTTGTATTACTAGTTTGGAGAATCCCAACAAGTAAGCCATTGATACGCTGTGGAACCATGTTTGCTTCTCCTTTGTCTGATGCTTTGCGTCTGCATACAACTCATTTATGAATTTGGACAGTGCCTCGTGGCTGTGTATGTTGGGTCCGTAAAATGCCCCATCATCGAGGTATGCTCTGGTCACTTTAGAGGTGGATGGCATGTGCCTGGTATTGACTAGTTTCATGAGCATATCCTCGTAAATTCGCTTCATGGTTTCTTCTTTACACACCCACCACTCACTCTCATTGGCGGTGCGTTGTCCGATGTTGAGTCGAAAAACGAATTCTTCAGAACGCAGTCCCTCAAATAACGTGGGGTGCAATGGTGCCAAATCAATACCATCACTTGCTTCTCCATCATCGGAGACACTGCCGGTGAAGGGGAACAAAAGGCCGTGCGATATGTTCAGCAGTCTAATGATGGGTGGTGTGTGGATCCTGTCTGCAGACATAAAGTGCAAGCCTTGTGAGAAATGCTCATTATCATGCAGCCTGCCCCATGACAAGAACGAGGCGTCATTCACTCTTGTTTCGTTATGTAAGAGCCGATGTAGCTCTTTTTCAGACAGATTATTGTCCCCATTTATGGCATTCCTCAGCAGAGGTGAGAGCTTGTTATGTAGTGCGTTCCAATTCTGGCCATTTATAAACCCGGTGCGGCCTTTCTCCCATGTCAGTCTTCCAAAGGCTTGTGGCACGTCGAAGTATTTCTCAATATTGTAATTCAATTGAAATTCACCTTTGCTGTCGAAAAACACCTGGAGTGCATGAAATGCTTTCCAGTCTGAAGGGTCAACGACAAGTAGCACCTTGGACTGATGCACCTTACCATCCTTGTACAGTGGCAACGTTGCATCATGGCCATTGGTGATCTTATACCCATGCACACCCAGTTCTTGCAACTGCTCTTTCAATATAACGGCCAAGTACAATGGTTTGTTGAATTCTGGCCTCCTTTTGTGTGCTTGGTATGGCAGCACGGGGAGCAAGTCAGTTTGCTTGTGCCTTAGGCGATATTCCAGAAGGAAGCGCTGTGCAAGGTGTGCTGCAACAACCTCTTTCTGCTCTTGGCTGAGTGTTTTTGTATGTGTTTGGCAATATCTAGAGACATAATGAAAAAATAAGGCGGTGAACAGCTTCGCATGTGCTACATTGAGCTTTTCCTTCAACGTCTTCTCCTTGGTAAACAGCATGTCTTGTAGCATTGATTCTGCTTTCAATGCCCAAATCCTTGCTTCTGCTGCTCTAGGATGTTCTGCATCCACATCATCGTCCCACACGTTTCCAGTCACAAGGGCCCCACGGACCATGTATCCCATAGGCACTGAGTTGTGGTGCTCGAACATCCTTCTATATAGCCCACCCTTGGCAGCATGTTTTACGGCAGTGTGCTGTTTGTTTGATTTCTTTAGGTCAGAAATGGTGGCTGGTGAATGAACATCTACCCTATGCTTATCATCGACAAAGTCCAAGTAGAACTCAACGCCTGGTTTGATGTGGTATGCAACCTTCGGATCCTTCAAGACAGCTGAGAAGTTGTGTCTCTTGCGGGATGGCATGAAATCAGTGAATGTCGCCTCCACAAGAACATCATTGTTAGTCTGGCCCACAAGCACATTGGTGACTTCACCATTCTTGAGCTGGACAGACGGGTGGCTTGCGCTGACTCTTAATGTAAAATCCTTTCCCTTTTGCCAACCTTGTGATAAATGGTCACTGATGTCAGCTCGCAGTTGATTTCTCCGATAGATGCCACCAGCTTGTCCGATCTTGAATGCGCCAAGATCACACTCGTCAAACATGGAGTTGGACACAACATAAATTCCTGCTGCTCTGTATGGCACGTGGTTAGGGAGGTCAACCATTGAGAAAATTTGCCGTCCATCATCAATCCATGTGTCTTCAACGCCATATGCATTCATCTCAGTAGCGCTACCAGTTGTTAGTGGCATGCTGGTGATCGCATCATACTCAATCAGTTGCAGTTGCAAAGCTCTTACCCGGCGACTCATCAAAAAAGCTAGAAGCAGAGCTATGATGACTACTAAAGTGTTTATGAGCATTCTTACCATATAGTCCATACTTTTTTATATGACTATAGTCATGTTGCTATTGTTAGTGGTATTGATCATATGGCTACTTAATTGTGTGTTGCCACATGCAGCTGCACTAAGTGCTTCTGGTGACGGCGGTGACGAAGAAGAATATCACTACGTGGACTTGAATTATGACCCCAATCCAACTACTGATGACGGCAGTGACGAAGAAGATCACTACGTGGACTTGAATTATGACCCCAATCCAACTACTGATGGCGGCGAAGCAGCAGAATCAAGTGAATCACACGCCGAAGCAGCTCAAACAGCAGCAAATGCGGCAGCAGTCGTGCAGCTGAACATGAATGTAGCATTTGACACACTGCACCGCCGGCATCGCCGACAAGACACAGAGGAAGCATATGAATGGCTTCTGATGCAAGGCTATTTGCAGCCTGACAGATTAGAGACCATAATTGAACAGATTGACCCATCGGCTTGGAGCTGGAGGAACCGCGTAATGGAACTCGAGCCTTGGGCATGGGACGCTTTACCTATTGCACAACATGACTTCAGTGTCGACATGCACAAACAGCTTGGCGATAGATTAGGTCGTTTCATGAAAGCAGCCAGAGCCATAATGATTGCACACTTGGTGCATTGGAGAACTGTTCAACGATTGATGCTGAATAGAGGTGACAAAGGAAAGGGAAAGAAAAGAATGCGTGAACGTTGAGAGCAAACAAGAAACTCAAGTGAATGTTCACGTTTGCTTTTTATCTCGGATACAATATACTATGAAGTGTTTGAGTATGTTGACGGCTTTGTTGATGCTTTTCTTGTTGGCGTGTCTTTGCAGGCGTGGCCTATCATTTAATCTTTTTCAGTCAATCACAGATCCTTTAATAGGGAAGCCTCCTTATAATTGTGATCTTGTTGCGCGGTTGACTCAGTTGAATAAAACACATCAACAGCATCCGGGCTTGGAAACAGCTAAAGACTGGTGCAAGAAAAAAAAGATAAAAGACAATATTCAAAATGCTCCCAAGAGACCTAACCTATTTTCTTCTCGTGTAGGTAAAAGAAGAATCAGAGGACTACTGTTTAATAGGCCATAGGCGCATAGGACCAGATGGTGTGGAGTATGTGCTGCAACGAGTTCATGTCTTGAAGCAAGTCTTTAGCATTGCCGACATGGACGATCGTTATCGAGTGGTGAATCGGCAGTTGTTCCACACTTTCATGCACTTGTCCAGCTAGCCAGACCATCATGTCTTTCACATGGTAGGTGGCCCTTGTCTGTTTGAACTCTATTTTCCATGAGCCATGCACAACTGCGTTGACGAATACTACCTGCAACTGTGCATCTGTGGGTATCTGTCTCATGCACCATCTTTTCTTGATAGAGTATGTGAGCGAGATATTGTGTTTGCATGGCAGTCGCAGTATATGTTGCCCTTTATTCGTCGTGATGTGGAATGATTGAGGACTGTTGTGCTGTCCCATGTACCACACACAGGTGTCTTTTTTCTCACGTGCACTGATCTCCGCAAACCGTGAAGACCGGATATCGTGTGCTTGCTCGAAGTGCCCCAATGCACAATCGAAATGCTCCTGGCTGACTTTCCACACATGCGACAATATAGGTTGCTTGGAGGGCAATGGCCAATCGGCATTCCGGATGTAGCACTGCTGCCAATACTTGCCAAACTCGTATATAGTTTGCATGATGCCGACCAGGCTGATATGCTCACCGTGTAGTCGCCACCGAGTAACCTTTAAGTATCATGATCGAGACCATCCAGTTGTATTGTGCAAGTGACCTAGCCATTCACCCTTGTGGTTGTGCTTTGGCAATCGGGTCAACTCAAGCAAAGTGCCAGACCACTTTTTGTATGCACCATTGCTTTCTTCGAAGGTGAGAGTGTATTGTGCACCATGGTTGATATGGAGCAGCTTCATCTTCCTCTTCCCTGAGTAATAAGTGGCATCTTTTGAATACATCAAATCAACTTCCTTCTGCATCATATCGTGGTGGCGTGGGTCCAATTCAATGAAAGACCCAGGACGTTGCTTCACGCTGCCATTCAATTCAGTTATGGGCACACTTCTTTCTCTCCAATCATTGTCGGTGACCATGCCATCGAAGAACTTCACACGAGAGTTTGGGCTCTCGTAAATGGATCTTATCTCGCGACCCTCCTGCACTTCTTCCAATGTCACCAAGGCAATGGGCTTCGCTTGTGGGCCCAAGTCACCCAATCGCTGTATGAATTCTTCCATACCAGTCACGTGTGGCATAAAGTCCTCCTTGTGATTGATTTCCCAAAACATGGCATTAGGATATTCATCATGATTGGCAAAACAAATGACAGGCCAATCATCCTCGTTACTTTCAAACTCCGGGTCTATTGCGATGTCATCAATCAATTCGAAGGAATAATTGTCAGCTGCTCTTGTAGCATCTCTTTGCAATACATCGAGTTCTTCAACGTTCCATTTCTTCGATGCATGTGCTTCTCCCAACTTTACCAAAATGTGCTCTAGTGTCCGAATTCTGTCTTGGTCAGATGCTTTGTTTGATTTTAGGCTATTCAATTTTGTGATGCTGCGATGCACGAAGTCTTCCATATTTTGTTTATATTCGTCCACTAACCGGCCCCTCCCACTGGGTTTCATGCGTGTGTCATGTAGTGGACCAATGTAGAACCCGATGACCGTGTTAGCAGGTATCCTGCATGTCGCAAACAAGCCTCTCATTTCACCGGGTGGTTCATGCGGAACAACCAACTCAGGTGGGCGGAAGTGCAACTCGTCAAGTCCGTCATCGTTTTCATGTGATCCCAATCTTGCTCTCTTAGATGAGGGTGTGGGCTCGTCGTCGTCGACCTCAAGCATCAATGCATGCATGTCCCTATGCCAGATGCACAACAAGCATGCTATAAGGATGCACAACACCTTTAAGATCATTTTTTATATGGCAATGATAATAAAATGATGCGCATTGTAGCATTTTTCTTGCTAATGCTGTTACTCATTCTGATGAGTTTGAGAAATAGGCATCGGCATGCATTGACTAAGATTGATTTTTTCTCGCAGCTGGACCTGGGCGAAGAACTTGCAGATGTTACTGATGCTGCATATGAAAGTGAATCCACATTGCTGCCGTTACTTGATCAAGAAATGTGGCAAGCACCAGCAGGACAAGCACCAGTTGCTGAACTTTATTATGACAGCGGTTTGCTGGATCCTGATGAAAAAATGTGGCAAGCACTAGCAGGGCAAGCACCAGCTGCTGAACTCCATGATGACAGCGGTTTGCTGGATTATGTTAACGGCAGCGATGATGAAGAAATGTGGCAAGCACCAGCACCAGCACCAGCACCAGCACCACCGCCACCAGCACCAGCACCAGCACCAGCACCAGCACCAGCACCAGCACCAGCACCACCGCCACCAGCACCACCGCCACCAGCACCAGCACCAGCACCAGCACCAGCACCAGCACCAGCACAACCACCAGCACAACCACCGCTCAATCCATATAGCAAGCCCGCTGTCAAGTCAGTTAAACATGCATCACCAAGGACTGCTCCACGCCTTCCGCAAAACACGCAAGCTCCACAGTCGCATTATCAGTGCGAAACCTTCCAAAAAACGGTGACTGCTCACAGAACAAAGTCTCGTTAGTTCTTTGCAGTATGCACTCACTTCTGAGTAGGTCTCTTTTTCTTCAGGGGCTGTGTGGCCCCGTCATTGGCTGTGGCTTTCTTCTTCTTAGCAATTGCTTTAGTGGTCTGTGTGGCCCCGTCATTGGCAGTGGCTTTCTTCTTCTTAGCAATTGCTTTGGTGGTGTCAGCTAGTCTCCTCTCAAGCATTGTTATCCACATTTGGATGCTATCTTTTTGCTTTAATGAGCGCAAGTGTTTCAATTCACCACCAATCCATGACTCTAGTTCCCGTAACTCCCTGTGGCTACGAGTTTCTTTTTCACTTGTGTTGGTGAACTCGTCGTCTGACAGAGTTGCTGCATCTTCCTCATCAGATCTTTCTTCTTCCACCAAGTCTTCCGTCATTTATAGGTTGTAAAAGACAACACATATTTTTATAATTGACATGATCTAGAGACACATGTCATGGCACCGCAACAGTCATTGCTATGGCTACACTGCCCTTGATATTGGCTGCATCCATCTAAGAAGCATTGTTTGTTTGCACAATGAAACTTCTTGCAGCAATCTGAGTCATAATCGCATGTCGTTTGGCTACATTGCTGACGTGTCCATTGTCGGATAGTATCTATGTAAGCTCTTGAATGAAATGATAAGACAATGGCGTAGATCATCATGGTTGTGACGAGTGTTGCGCCACCGGCCAGTCGCATGTGCCTCCATTCCATTTTGTTAAACAGCATCGAAAATCTTATCGGGGACATGTGGCGGAGCAGCGCGACGGTGAGTGTGAGTGTATTGCACTGCTCCTGGTGGTGGCGATATTGTGAACATCTGATGAAGTATAGAAAGGATGGCATTCACCAGATCACATCCATGTCTGATGAGATTTGCCATATGGCCCTGCTTATTTTTCATGTCAGCCAGCTCGGCAATGAAGGCCAGCTGCTCGCACTCACATGACCTCAGCCTGGATTCAAACTTGTGCCGATCATCATGAGCAGTAGAGTCATCGGAGGCGCGAAGGGTAAGCAGGGGCATCATGGTGTGTATATGAAGCAAAACGAAATTGACTTGTGTCGCGGCGATATAACTTTCAGGGTTAATGTGAATATTTCATTCTTCTGGCTCCTTTTGACTTTTGTCGCGGCGATATAACTTTCAGGGCTGATTTGAATATTTCATTTAACTTTCAGGAAACTGTTCATTTCTTGACTTACAGCAGAATGCAAAAAACAGAGAGATGGGCGAGGGAGATGGGTCTGGGCTGGAGAAACGTCGGTGACGAGGCCTTGGTATCATACGTTGTGCGAGATGAAATAGCATCTGACGAGAAGGCTTTTTTTCTCAACATGGAATGCTTAAGATACCTGTGCGATCATGCACCCGTACGTGATGCTGATACGAGGGTTCTGTGTGGGGTGTGTAAGTCTGTGCTATCGCAGTCATTGCCTAAACTAAGGCTTTTGAGGGACTGTGATGTCTACCCAATACCACAACCACATTGTGTTCCGAACTTGCTACTAAAGATGTGCATTGTATTTTTACATGAAGGTTTGATACGCACGACAGGGCGGGACGTGCCTTGCTATCAGTTGCATGCAACGTTGATGCTGCATGGATTCCTCACATTTGACACTGGTAATGGGGATGATGAAAATAAACTGAAGGCGTTGCTGCACAGACATGTATATGCTACCAGGTCTTCCAGCCGTGCATGCACTTGAGAAGCAGGGCGGTGGCGGTGTAAAACATGCAAAGTTCCACCGGGAATTGAACCCGAATCTTTGGATTCAAAGTCCAATGTGCTAACCATTACACCATAGAACCTTTTGTACATCAACAGTAAAATGATCGCATTGACATTGCTCTTTCTAATATATTTCTTTATCGTCGCACCGTTGACGAACAACTGGCCATATAATGCTGACGGTGAGTTAATCATTGCTCAATTAAGGGGAATATTACCCACCAGTCGATTGCGGACAAAAGCCGGTAATGAGACAGCTAATCACAGTGAAGGCGATGCCATCAAAGGAAAGGAACAAGATGGAGATGGCATTGTCTTCCGTGGCGACGCGAGCGGTTGGGATGCCTTCGACTACATGGAGAAGCCGGTAATCGCTCCGATGCACGGTGCCCCAAATGTACTAGTAACACCAGGTTCAATGCCAATGAACACTAGCACTGCAATTGCTTTACCAAACATGGATTCGATAGTAGGCGAGAGCGCTATATCATGGGTGCTCGGCGGTTGAGGATAGGAAGTGAAAAAAACATCAAGATAGCGATCAAGAACAATAAACAGTTTCCCTGTATGTGTAAATCGTTGCTGCCCGACAACACCTTGACGGTGGCATTATTTCGCTGAATGGCCAAAGCCTCTCTACGATTTTGAATGCATATGTTCACTGTTATAAGCAGTATAGGTAGTAGTGCTCTTACAACAGATACTATCATGCAAGTCAACAACTTCAAGTTAACTTAAAGCTATGTGGTGTGTGTGCACCGGGTGGGTGGTAATGAGCTGTTGCATATGTCAGTTTGATGTTGGTCGCGATTCGACATGGGGATGCACTTTACGATCCGGGAAAAGCGTCCTCAAGCTTTCTTCCACGGCTTTGAGGCTGCCATGTTGTCAACAACTAATGCACACAGAATGCATGACAGAGTACATATGGTGGCAGGTAGGGTGTGATTCAGCAGGTGAAAATGGAACAGTAACTTGTCCATTATGTTGTCAACCTGTCTTCTTCATCATCGATTCATATTGTGTATCTTGCAACTCTTCACCCTAATGTACCCGGCAAAATCGCACGGCAAAGTGGACAAGTTGGACGTGTACGTCTGTCCATCCATTCCTTGAAACAGTTCAAATGAAACATGTGCCCGCAGCACTTAGTGAGGATGGTCTTATGATTGCTCATTTCCATGCAGATGCAACATTGTTCCTGGAGATCTGCATCGCAGTGGTCGAACCCCTTTGCCTTTAGCAGTGTGTCTCTGATAGTGGGAACATCACACCCACTCGCAGCCATGACATCCAGAGCTGTTTGCCCATCATTGTTGCAGCACGTCAAAATCTTACATATTCCAGCTTCCAATAAACACTCGAACGTATCCATGACCTCTTCCTTAAGCTCATCATCATCATCATATGGACTGCGTAACAGATAATGAAGCAAACTGTTACCACCACCATCTTGTAATGTAACACGGCACCCCTCTTGGAGCAAGCATTGCGTGTAACTTGAATTGCAATACATCTTTGGGCTAATCAATATATCATCGCATACATAGAAGAGGGCGTTTCGTCCAAAATTGTCAATGACATTGACATCGATGCCTGGTGTACTGAGAAGTTGGAAGAAAAACGGTGAATCTGGCCACATGGCAGCAACCATAAGCGCAGTGACTCCATTATGGTTCTGGTGGTTGACGTCAACTTGTAGCTTGATGCACTGCTGAAATATAAATTGGCATACGTTTTCAATAGAGGCTTGCAACACAGTGTTTCCATGTGCATCCACTGCATTGAGGTCACACCTACCGAGAAAGAAGTACACAATTTGAGAGCTTCTGTGGGCATGTTCTGGTGTCCAAAAGCGTGCTTGCGTCATGATGTGTAACAAGGTGCCATATTTTTCGCATGTGACGTTGGCATCCACAAATCTTAGCATATGACTTGCATAAGCATCTCCTTTCAAGGCATGGACGATGAAGAACATTATGTCACATACAGTGGTGTTCTGCTGTACCATTTGTGTCAGAGACCATTCTGAATGCAAGAAGTACCCATGTGTCTTTGCAGCTATGTGCTCTTCAGCTACAATCCCATCGAATCTGTAAATATCGAGAGTGTATGTGGGCAATGACATCTTGGCGTGGGAGTGAGAGCAGACACAGCTAAGCGAGAGCTAGCGACCTTGACTTCCAGTTTGACTTTCAGGGTAATTATATAACCTGGCAGCTTCTTCTCGCACAGGTGCTTGCCTGCCCCCTGTCGTGTTGTTGCCTGATGTTACTGCCCCCTGTCGCGTGGCTGTCCCCCTCTCGTGTGGCTGCCCCCTGTCGCGTGGCTGTCCCCCTCTCGTGTGGCTGTCCCCTGTCGCGTGGCTGTCCCCCTCTCGTGTGGCTGCCCCCTGTCGTGTGGCTGTCCCCCTCTCGTGTGGCTGTCGCCCTCTCGTGTGGCTGACCCCTCTCGTGTGGCTGTCGCCCTCTCATGTGGCTGACCCCTCTGGTGTGGCTTTCGCCCTCTCGTGTGGCTGACCCCTCTGGTGTGGCTGCCGGCTGCCCCTCTCGCGTGTTGTTGCCTGATGTTGCTGTCCCTCTTGTGTGTCCTCTATCAGGTCTGTATACGGAGCCATGAACGAGGGAGGCTGTACAGCAACATCAACCATGTTTCCATGCACTAGCTTCTTAGACGGCATGCTGGACAGCAACATCAACCATGTTTCCAGTGGCAGCTCTTTTCAGCTCACCGGCATACTTGTTCTTTATCTTTTTCTTGGTATTCTCCATCATTAGCTGGTCACCTCGCTCACTCAATGCTGCGTACGTGCGTTCAAATGCAGTCAACTCTTGTTCTAGGTCGGCAGCGTGGTCATTGATCTGGTCGATGTGTAGCGCATGCACTCTTACGACCCTATCCACGTCGTCCTTTAGTCTTCTAAAATCCGATAGTGCACTCCAGCACTCATGTTCTCTCTTGGCGTAGTTTTTGAAGTTGACCCATGCTGTCAGCACACTCAAAACAAAACTGATGCACGACTCGACCGTTATACTCGAATGCATTTGTGGGCTTGTAGCATCGGACATTAGAAAAGTGCTGAGCACGGCAGATAGTGTCATTTGCACGCCCTTGCTTGTGGAGTTAAACGACTTGTACGCGGAAGCTTGGTGCTTGTGCTCCCGCTTTCTCCTAGTGCAGTCTGTGCTCAGTTTGAGTAAGCTTTGATATGCCTCCATATTCACAATGAATTAAAAATCGTATCTTGTTATTAATAAATATATGCAGGCTCTGCATAAAGATGATGGTAGGTCTGGGACATCATTTCTCATAGTGTGCAACACATCTAAAATGGGTAAATCTACCAGGTTGCTCTCTACAATGTTGAATGAGCTGCCAGTGCCAAGTGGAATGAATCCCAGCAGTACAAGGTTGGTGCCCTTGTATGAATTTGGGCACTCTGACGACCATCCTCGAAAGCATTACATTCTTTTGCATTACGTTTGGCATTTCCCTGTGCAGTATTCGAGTTGTGGGTTGATTGTTGAGAAAGCAGAGACGCCAGCACCCACCATCCGTTCTGAAGAAATATCTGCATGCATGCGGGGCATGCAACATCGTGGCATCATCGCTGCCGGTGTGAATGCAATAGATGTGGAGTTCATGAGAGGGTTGTGGTTTAGAAGTGGCGCCAAGCACACCGTTTGGAAGCTTGCCTCGAACGCATGTGTTGGTGTGCGACAAGACTACGACGACTTTTGTTCCCACCTTTGAACACAGTGGTAACAAAACAACGCGCATTGCTTATCAGCCTCTACGAGGTTTGTATCAGTCGCCCATGACGTGGTGCATCGAATGAAGTTTTGCATATTGACGTGGTGCAATATCAATGTGAGAACTATCAAAGTTTCCAGATCACTCAATGTGCATTGCGGTTTCAATAGTTCATCCATCAAGCATTGCAGCTTGAACTTGAGTTCGGTTGCGTGAGACACTCCATCTAGCATTGTTGCAACCTCGAGTAAGTTCTTCATGTTTGCAATGTTGCATGGAAAAAAACGAGCATTTTACATTGGGTATGCTAATGGTTTCATGCGAGAAGTGCTATCCTGAGTGTATGCAAGGTGCATTGTCAGCCCTGAACGGACATCCTTGCACGCCTCGTCAATAGTTATCAAGTTCATGTCTTTGACACCCAGAGAAGCATGGTATCGATCAAAGACAGAGAACATTATTGGAAGTAGTGACTCTTTGCTTGGCCTGTCGATGCATATTTTTTGCTCACTAGTTCTATAGATGCAGCGAACTATGGACTCTTGAATGAGTGCAACGTTGCCCTTGTGCCAGAACAGCATGACAGGGTCATCGCACGCTAAGTGGAACATGTGAGCATAGGATTGCATGCTTTTGTAATGACGTTATTATTTTATTGAGTGGGTTATTCATACTCTGTGGGGTACTCCTCGTATCCATATTGCTGTAGCTTTTCAATAGGATAGTATTGCATTGCGTTCTCCACACGATCGTACTCCTCATCTTGTGCATCCGGGTCTACAAGGCCTGCTTTCATGATGGCCGAGGCCCATGTGTCTGTTGAATCTTTCCGAAAGTTCTCATTAGCTGTAGATTTGCCTTCCGCCAACATCCGTGGGTGCCGGCACTCTGTCATTACATTTTTGTCATCCTTAAAGTGTGGGCCTGCTAAAGGATCGTCGGCAGCATTGTTGGGATAATTACCCTCGTCCGGTTTGACATAATTCTGCAAAGCGTGCATGCAATTCGCCCTGTCCCCGCACCACACACATGGCCTACCGTCTGCATACATTTGATTTGCGCCGCATCCCAGATCACACACTATGGGCTGTATGCACTTATTACTCACATCGTCCCACCTTCCAGTCTGGCTGGTGCATGCATCTCGACTGCCACATTTGTCTAGGTCTGTCGAATTACACGATGTGTTGTCTTTGCAACTATTGCCTTCCTTGCTTGCACCCCCCCTTTGCCACGACGATTTCATCCCGTAGGCCCTGCACCACATCGAATTGAACCTGTTGTACACATCCGTCATTGTCTCTCCATTCATCTTGGCATGGCCCGCCTTCTCATGATCCTTTGTCAGTATGCCCTCCACTGTGCGATTGAAATGCATTCTTGCCCCTTTAGAAGCATGTTTCACAATGGTGTAATCAATTATGATGATTCCTATGATGATTACAAGATAGATCACCCAAGCTGGTCCAACCTGTACCTTCCCACCCGCATAGGTCAGAAGTCGTGATGCATTTGACACTCCACTATTGGTGGCAATGGATTGAGTTTTTACCACCATACCTTTTGCCGCTGCAATTGACGTCTCGTCCATGTTTCCATAATAAGTGAAAAAAAATAACATTGCTTTTGCATTATCCCTTTGCATCATACTTCATAGAGCAAATTGTGTGGTCTGCACCGGTGTCATTGCATACCTTAGTTTTAAAGGCTTTCCAATCTGGTGACAGGTCACCGTCATCGTAGCTATAACACCACATTGGTGCATTTTGTGATTCCTCGTTCAATCGTTCCAAAGTGATAGGATCACACCCAGCTTGTGAATGTTCTAGCTGTATCAGGCGCTGTACCGTTTCGCCTGGTGTCCTGGCCCAATCAATATCTACTGGCCATGGATGATATAAAGCGTTCCATATCCAATTGTAATTGATGTCCAATGACCCATGAAATATTGCTATGAAGACAAAAGATATCAGCCACAGAACAAAAGCAATCCCAACCCAATACTTCCAATTACCAACAAACAATAAAATCAGATTTGCTCTGTATTTGGCCTCAGCTGCTACTAGCTTAGAGTTGTATTCCCTTAACTGTTTCACCGTCTCGATATTGTCTCTGTCGTTACTTTGCATGCGTACCTCACCTTACTTGAGAAATTTTTCTTCGAGCTTTTTCATGCTTTCCATAGATGGTCTAGTGTTGCTATTGTATATGAGATGCTTTGTAACGGCCAGCATTGTTTGATTGCTTAATCCTTTATTTTTTGCTTGTACACTCCTCAAAACTTTACATATGGTTTTCTCCATGCTTGGCCATTTCGTGACATGCATTGGTATCGTGTATGTTGCAGGTAGCTTGTTGTTGGTCCGTGTGGTCAATGCACCACATTTCAATATGAGGCCATCATCGTTGCACAACGTAACTCCTTGTAACACAATATTCTTACCATGTGTGGGCATGCTTAATCTTCTGTAGTATTCTAAATCAGATTCCTGCTGTTGCAGAGCGGCCTTGGGCTTGGAAGCGGCCTTGGGCTTGGAGGGAGCGGCCTTGGGCTTGGGAGCGGCCTTGGGCTTGGGAGCGGTCTTGGGCTGGGGGGCGGCCTTGGGCTTGGAAGCGGCCTTGGGCTTGGGAGCGGCCTTGGGAGCGGCCTTGGGCTTGGGAGCGGCCTTGGGCTGGGGGGCGGCCTTGGGCTGGGGGGCGGCCTTGGG
>Ga0129327_10000521_pt1 | contig 22992 bp, 23 predicted proteins | sample CPBDNA_6_FD_111799 | JGI IMG/M metagenome (GOLD analysis project Ga0129327, IMG submission 111799) | Freshwater to marine salinity gradient microbial communities from Chesapeake Bay, USA - CPBay_Spr_31_0.8_DNA | ecosystem: Environmental > Aquatic > Marine > Coastal | place: USA: Chesapeake Bay... | reverse complement strand
TTCATCATGTTCATCATGTTCATCATGCTCATCATGTTCATCATGCTCATCATGTTCGTCGTGCTCATCATGCTCGTCGTGTTCATCATGCTCATCACGCTCATCATGTTCATCATGTTCATGCGCTTCAAACAGTGCCCCTTCTCTAAATTCAAGCAATTCAATTCCATTCACTTCTAAAAGTGTTGTAACTGAGGTTCGTTCCGCTAAAGTTGAGAGAGCCTTACCTAACCAAGGAGTTAAGTCCTCACCCAACCAAAAGACAAGATCTGCTTGCTGAATAGCTTTAGCCTCAGAGGGCCGCAGCTGATAAGCATGTGGCGACGCTTCAACTGGTATTATCAAATCGGGTTTTCCTATCCCGTTCATTACAATTGCTACCAATGAATGGGCTGGTGCAATATCTACCGCAACTTTTGGGACGTCTGCAAAAACTACACCCCCACCAAATATTAATGCAGAAGTAATCGAAATAATTTTGTTAGACATTCTCTTCTCCGTGGTTTACTGTTCACAAACATGTTATATTATAACATATCATCTATATTCCACAAAATTTTAATTCAAGAAAAATATTTGTCTCAATGAAAAAAAACTTATTCAAAACCTACACATCAAGAGTTTTCACAAAACACGATCATAACATATGCTGTAAGACCGCTATGCAAGCAATTGAAAAGCACTGTTTTGATAACAACCTCAAATTCACACCATTACGCCGAAAAGTTTTTGAATTTTTACTAAAAGATCACAGGCCTCTTGGCGCCTATGAAATACTTGATTTGTTGCGCAAAGAAGGACTTAGCTCCAAACCACCAATAGCATATCGTGTTCTCGATTTTTTGATGGGGCAAGGGTTTGTACACAAAATTCAGGGCTTAAACGCATTCGTCGCTTGCTCTGATCCAGGAAGCTCCCACTCTCCCGCATTTATGATTTGCCGGAAATGTGATAAGGTAGCTGAGATACAAGATAGGGAAAGTGGAATAAATCTGCAAAAAAAATCAACTATTGATTTTAAGATCGAGGAAGCTTTTGTAGAAATAATGGGTCTTTGTAAATCATGTAACAGTCTGGGCACAACATGACTCTGATAAACATAAAAAATCTCAGTGTCCAATATGGTAACAAGACAGTTTTAAGTAATATGCGCCTTTCTTTAAATAGTGGAGAAATAGTGACAATTGTTGGGCCTAATGGTTCTGGAAAAACTACGTTATTTAAAGCCATTATAGGCACAGCTCCTATACTTACTGGCAAAGTTGAATTAAGACCCAACCTCAAAATGGGTTATGTTCCACAGCAATTAAATATTGACCGTTCGTTGCCTCTGACTGTAGAGCGCTTTTTACAACTCTCTCAAAAAAAAGATGAAAAGGCTCTTGGAAGGGCTGCGGAAATCGTAGGCACAAAAAACCTTTTAAAAGCCCAAATAAGTACTTTATCTGGGGGAGAAATGCAGCGAGTGCTACTTGCAAGAGCCTTAATGAATCAACCAGAGGTGTTATTACTAGACGAGGCCACACGTGGGTTAGATCAACCGGGGGCCGCAGCCTTTTATCGTCAAATTGAAAGTATTAGAAAAGATACTGGTTGTGCAGTATTAATGATAAGTCACGACTTACACGTAGTTATGGGTGCTTCGGATAGAGTAATTTGCTTGAATGGTCATATTTGCTGTGAGGGTGCTCCAAGGTCAGTTGCAACTTCACCTCAGTACAAAGCACTGTTTGGATCTGATGTCGATGGTACCTTTGCGCTTTACCGACATAGTCACAATCACCATATAGATAGCGAGAAAGTATAAAAATGTTAGATGATTTTATGGTGCGGGCTACACTAGCCGCGATCGGTGTAACTCTTGCGGCTGCTCCTCTTGGTTGTTTCGTTGTGTGGCGTCGTATGGCATATTTCGGTGAGGCTACTGCCCACGCTGCGTTATTAGGAGTCGCTTTATCATTACTTTTCGAATTCTCAGTTTTTGGGGGTGCCATTTTTGTCTCTATTCTAATGGCATCGTTGGTAACTTTGACACAAGGTCGTTCATTTTTCTTAGATACGCTCTTGGGAGTTTTTGGTCATATGTCAATTGCTGTAGCTCTAGTTATCGTTTCCTTCATCTCAGGCATTCGAATTGACTTAATGGCTTATTTAATCGGCGATATCTTAGCCGTATCTCGTATGGACCTTTTAATAATTTGGTTAGGAGCCGGGATTATTTTATCACTTATTATTTGGCGTTGGTCTCCACTTTTATTGGTAACACTAAATGAAGATTTAGCTTCGGCAAGTGGCTTTAACCCCAAAAAAGAAAGTATGATCTTCACCATAGCCTTGGCAATAATCGTTGCTGTCGGTATCAAGGTTGTTGGCGTATTGCTGATTGTGGCGATGTTAATTATTCCAGCTGCCTCTGCACGATCACTCGTTACTACACCCGAGGGGATGGGTATTGTTGCCTCATTAATAGGAATGTCCTCTGCCGTTCTAGGACTTAATTCAGCCTATATTTTTGATACACCAACTGGACCCTCGATAGTATGCGTAGCGTCGATCTTTTTTCTAATTTCGATATCTATTAGGTCTTTTTTAAATCGTCGGAATAATTTTTAAGTATTCAAAATTTTTCACGTATAAAATATAACGGGCTTTTTGCAAATATCTAACATCAGACTTGTTGAATAAAATCATTATTTAATTACTTGTAAACTAGACCTTGATTATTTCCTAAATTCACTTCGTGGAACCGCTTTTTGACAGGCATAAACTAACCTTCTGCAGAAATGATAATCAACAAAAGCTCCTAAACCTCTTTATTTAAATCAATTTATTGACTCGCTTCACGCCAAATTTTCTAGTAATATCTCCATTTAATAGAATACTTTTACCAACTGGGAGCTTAAATACATGATAAAAAAAATATTAGCCGTAGCCGGGGCTTTAGCAATTATCGCAACCCCATCATTTTCGGAAACAATACGCTGGGCTAGAGCGGGAGACTCTATCACATTAGATCCACATGCCCAAAATGAAGGGCCAACACACGCCTTGGCTCATCAAATGTATGATGCACTATTACAACGAGACATGTCCGGTGCCATCATTCCATCCTTGGCAACAAGTTGGAAGGCCCTTTCCAATAATCCTAAAGTATGGCGTTTCAACCTTCGTAAAGGTGTAAAATTCCATAATGGCGCAGATTTTGACGCCGAAGACGTCGTTTTTTCTCTTAACCGGGCTAAGGCAGACGGCTCTGAGATGAAGGAGCTTTTATCTTCGGTAAAAGAAATTCGGGCAGTTGACTCGCATACGGTCGATATAGAAACTCAAGGAGCTAACCCATTATTAGTAAACAACCTAACCAATATGTTTATAATGGATAAAGACTGGTCCACAGCCAACGATGTGCTCACACCGCATGACGTAGCTAAAGGTGAAACTAATTTTGCAACGATGAATACGAATGGGACAGGCGCATTTATTTTAGTGAGTAGGTCAATAGATGAGAAAACAGTCTTAAAGTCAAATTCAAATTATTGGGGTAAAGATATATACCCAACTGAAGTATCAGAAATAATTTATACTCCGATACAGTCTGCCGCCACACGCGTTGCCGCACTTCTTTCCGGTCAAGTTGATATAATTCAAGACGTTCCTGTTCAAGATCTAGAAAGAGTAAGAAGCACCGATGGTTTGAAGGTCGCCACTGCGGCTCAAAATAGAGTGATATTTTTTGGATTAAACACTGCTGAAGGCCCTACAAGCAATCTAAAAGTACGACAGGCCATGAATATTGCGATCAACCGCGATGCAATAAAAAAAGTTGTCATGCGCGGACAGTCTGATCCGACAGGAGTTATTATGCCTCCATTTGTCAATGGCTGGACAGAAGCCTTAAATGGATATCCTGCCTATGACCTAGCCGCTGCCAAAAGTCTAATGTCCGAGGCCGGTTATGATGATGGCTTTAGCATAACCTTAAATTGCCCAAATGATCGCTATGTTAACGACGAAGCAATATGTCAATCAGCGGTGGGAATGATGGCTCAAATTGGAATTGATGTAATACTAGATGCGAAGCCTAAAGCTCAGCACTTTCCAATAGCTAAAGGTGGAGAAGCCGATTTCTATATGCTTGGGTGGGGTGTCCCAACTTTTGACTCCCATTACATTTTCAATTATCTCGTACATACTCAAACTGATGACCGAGGCTCCTGGAACCCAACTGGTTTTTCCAATTCTATGGTTGACGCTATGATTGTGAGTTTAGAATCAGAAACTGATTTGAACGCACGTGATGGTACAATCGCAGACATCTGGAAGGTCGTGCAAAACTCACAAATGTATTTACCAATTCACAACCAAGTTCTGAATTGGGGAATGGCGAAAAACATCGAATTTGATGTTCAACCCGAAGACCAACCACACTTTCAATTTCTTTCGTTTAAATAAATGCAGTCTTTACAGGCCTTCTACTTAAAGGCCTGTAAAGATAGTTAAAAAAACTAAAGGCGTAGCTTTGGGGTCCAAGCGCCTTGAATGCTTTTTAAAAAAATTGAAAGTTAACGCATGATATTAATCGTTCTTAGAAGGCTAATACAATCTATCGTTGTATTGTTTTTAGTCGCACTTATCTCATTCTTGATTTTCCGATTTGTAGGTAATCCGGTGGACAATCTATTGGGGCAGGAAGCAACGGTGCAGCAGCGCGCTGACCTTGAGGCGGCTCTAGGATTGAACCAACCCATTTATGAGCAATATGTTAACTTTGTTTGGAATGCTTTGAGATTCGATTTCGGAAACTCATACCGCGGTGCACTGCCCGTAGCAGAGTTAATCTCGAGTAGATTGCCGGCTACCCTTGAACTCGCTTTTGTATCCGCCTTGTTTGCCGTTTTTGTAGGTGTTACTACTGGTGTATACACGGCAATACGACGCAATAGTTTTTTGAGTAAGCTCATATTATCCGTTTCACTCATTGGTGTGTCCCTTCCAACCTTTTTGATTGGAGTACTCTTAATTTGGATTTTTGCTGTCGAACTAAGATGGCTTCCATCCTTTGGACGAGGTGAGGTAATCCAAATTGGATGGTGGTCGACTGGTTTTCTTACTGTTTCAGGATTAAAGTCATTAATTCTTCCAGGAATTACTCTGGGGCTTTATCAATTAACATTAATTATGAGACTAACTCGTTCCGAAATGTTAGAGGTACTGAACCAAGATTATATTCGCTTCGTAAGAGCACTGGGGCTATCAGACCGAAAAGTACATTTTAATCACGCTCTACCCAACACACTGGTTCCTGTGATTACTATCGCTGGATTACAATTAGGCTCAATAGTTGCCTTTGCTATAATCACTGAGACAGTTTTTCAGTGGCCTGGAGTAGGCCTTCTTTTCATAAATTCTGTTTACTTTGTAGATATCCCAGTAATGAGTGCCTATCTCCTCCTAGTTGGTGGACTGTTTGTCATCATAAACTTAATTGTGGATTTGTTGTATCTCGCAATAGACCCTCGAATAAGAGATAATCAATTAATGGGCGAGGCTTAATATATGGACCGGTTCCTGCATTCTGATCTTTTTTATGACTTCGTTAGATCACCTATTGCCGTTATTTCGTTTGTCCTAGTTTCAACACTAATACTACTCGCAGTGTTCGCTAATTTTATTGCTCCAACAAACCCGTTTGATCCTGCCAGTTTAAATTTAATGAACGGCTTCACTGCTCCACTTGAGCCAAATGCTTTTACTGGAGAAGTTTTTTTAATGGGAACTGATGACCAAGGTCGAGACCTTTTTTCAGCCATTTTATTTGGGCTGCGAGTTTCACTTTTTGTTGGTTTAATGGCAGTCGCATTAGCAACAGGCATCGGGGTATTTCTTGGCCTGCTGGCAGGTTATATTGGCGGTTGGCTTGATAGTTTAATTATGCGGCTAGCCGATATTCAGATGACATTTCCTTCAATTTTGATTGCAATGTTAATTTATGGTGTCGCAAGAGGTGTCCTGCCTCCCGAATTACGTGACGAGATGGCTATCTCAGTTTTAATACTATCCATTGGATTATCTGAATGGGTATCGATTGCCCGAACAGTGAGAAGCTCAACTTTAGTAGAGAAAGAGAAAGAATATGTTGCAGCAGCAAGGTTAATTGGCCTGAACCACTTTAGAATTATGCTACGTCATATTTTACCAAATGTTCTGAGCCCTGTCTTAGTAATTGCAACAATAACCCTAGCTTTAGCAATAATTGCAGAAGCAACACTGTCATTTTTAGGTGTCGGGGCACCTCCAACAAAACCCAGCTTAGGGACTCTAATTAGAGTTGGGCAAGATTTTTTATTCTCTGGTGAATGGTGGATTTTACTGTTTCCGGCTATAACACTTCTACTATTGGCTTTATCCGTGAATTTATTTGGTGATTGGCTGCGTGACACCTTAAATCCGAGACTAAAATAATGGTAGAAAAACTGTTAGAGCTCAAACATATATCAGTGACATTTAAAACTCGTCGTGGAAGCTTTAAAGCGGTAGATGATTTATCTCTAGACCTAAAAGAAGGCGAAATACTGGGCATAGTAGGTGAGTCTGGTGCCGGGAAATCGATTACTGGCGCCGCAATACTTGGCCTCATCCCCTCTCCCGGTAAACTTTCATCTGGAACGATATCCTTCAAGGGGCAAAGAATAGATCTAAATCCTAAACTTATGCGTGGATCGAAAATATCAATGATTTTTCAAGACCCACTAGTTAGCTTAAATCCGTTACGCCGTATTGGAGATCAACTCATTGAAACAATCCAAACCCATTCGCCTTGTTCTAGCGCCGAAGCCTTTAAACGTGCAATAAAAAGCTTAGAAGAGGTCGGAATAGATCCAAGTCGCTTTGATGCTTATCCACACACATTTTCAGGTGGGATGCGCCAAAGAGTGGTTATTGCTCTGGCCCTTGCACCTGGGCCCGCAGTAATCGTAGCTGATGAACCAACAACTTCACTCGATGTTTCAAATCAAGATCAGGTTCTCAAGCTTTTAAAAAAATTGTGCAAAGAAAAAAAGACATCAGTGATTTTAGTTACTCATGATATGGGCGTAATTTTTCAAACAACTGATCGCGTTGCTGTTCTCTATGGAGGCCGTCTAGTAGAGATTGGCGTGACCCGAGAGGTGCTTAAAAATCCAACTCATCCATACACACAAAGCCTAGTACAATCGACGCCAAAGATAGAAGTTGGATCCTTTAAAAAGCCTACTGATCAATTAGATGGCTTTCAGCCAAAAATTGATGAACAATCCAAAGCCTTAGTTGCAGAAAAGCTGACCCGTGAATTTGATCTCTCACCTGCCTGGTTTTTTCGTAAATTAAGTTTTCAAAAACAAAAGCGGGTACTTGCAGTAGATTCAGTAAGTTTTTCTATTAACAAGGGAGAGACATACGGTTTAGTCGGTGATAGTGGATCAGGAAAGTCAACAATTGCTAAAATGGTTGTTGGCCTTTTAAAACCATCTTCGGGAGCAATTACCTTCAATGGAAAAAATTTAAACGGTTCAGATTTGTCCCATCGAGAAAGTCAAAAAATTCGTCAGCGAATACAGATGGTATTTCAATCGCCTTATGCGAGCTTAAATCCTCGATGGAAGATAGGTGATATATTATTAGAACCAATAAGAGTTTTTGGTTTGAGTTCTAGTATTGAAGATGAACACAAACGAATTTTTGAGTTGCTTGATCAAGTTGGTCTTTCAAAAAGTGATGTACAAAAATATCCGCATGAATTTTCTGGCGGTCAACGGCAACGTATATCCATCGCGAGAGCTCTTGCATCAAAACCAGATGTTATAATATGTGACGAACCCACCTCTGCTCTCGATGTCTCAATACAGGCACAAGTCCTAAATCTTTTAAGGGAATTACAACGAGAATTCTCATTAACCTATCTTTTTATTACCCATGACTTGGCTGTTGTATCAAGCATGGCTAATAACATAGGAGTTCTAAACAAAGGGCGGCTGATTGAGGAACAATCCTCTGAAATGCTTTTTTCAAAACCACAACATGAACATACCAAAATGCTTCTAGCAGCAGCACCAATTCTAGACATTTAGTTGATTAAAAGGCATTTAAACATCGGTGTTTAGGTTGGGAGTAATCATAAAGCACTCACAAAAGTTTTTACTTGAAAAAAACTAAAGCTCTTTTAAAAATTTGGAGATGGAGGTCAAAATAATAATTAAATGGCTAAAACCTTGAAAATGCCGAGACCATTAGCCGACACTTCCATCGCATCCCCTTTGAAAACCGGTCCCACCCCTGCTGCTGTTCCTGATAAAATAACATCACCACTTGATAATTCAAAATAATCTGACAGCTAAGAAATCATTTCAGAGACTTTTCAAATCATCTGATTTAAATCACCTTCTTACTTTAACACACCATTCACTTTTAAATTAATAAGTCTACTTTGCAAATTGCCAACGTTTTCAACCTGGTGTATCGGACCAACTGGAGCGGACCTCTCAAAGGCTTTGCCAATTTCCCATGGCCTCCCTAATTTCCTCTGGGCTGCCTGAAAATCACGACGTGTTATGTCTAAAGACAAAGCATAGCCAGATACATGATCCAATGCTTCTTCTATTGATATGTTGTCTCCTCCCGACTTCAACATCACAGCAACCTCAGCGTCATAATGTATAACACTCGAATCTGTCAGATATGGAAATTCACCAGAGGAGTCCAAATTATTTGGGTTTTTGGGAAAAAGAAGAGTGGTTCTCGATCTGGATCATGTCCCATCTTAACAGCATTAGCTGCATAATTTCGACCAATACAATAAACTCTTCTCACCTGAAACAATTCTTCGCTTTTTAAGATTGGTAGGGCTATAATTGAAGGTAAATTAATTGCATACTTAGACATGAGCTTCTTCATTTGGTTTTACTAGAAACTTAAATTTAATCTACATCAGGATGAAAAAAAGCAATAAAATAAACTCGTAAGACGCAATATTTACATCTCATCAATAATATTTAACAGTGCCTGCAGATGTTCCTCAGAGCCATGCGGTCCACCATATTCACAAGGTTGAGTCCGCAGAGAACGAAAGCCTTCTTCGACTGCATTATTTATCATCATTGAAGCCGTCTTTAGATTTTTGTTTGCATTTCTTTCCGCTAACCACTCGAGCATCATGGCCGCTGAAAGGACCATTGCTGTTGGGTTTGCTTTATCTTTACCTGCGATTGTAGGTGCACTTCCATGCGCAGGTTGAAATAAAGCATGTTCAAGCCCAATCTCCGCACATGGAGCCATACCCATACCACCAACCAGACCACCACCCAGATCGGATAGTATATCCGCTAATAAATTCTCCATAACTAAAACATCAAAGTCCCACGGTCGTTGCACAAGATATAAAGCTTGGGCATCAACATAATTATGACTAGCTACTATATCTGGATTAAGTAGAGCTCGTTCACCAAATATTTTTCTAAAAAACGCAAATGACCGAAAAACATTTGACTTATCAACACAAGTTACTTCCCCCTTACTACCTTGAGCCTTACGTTTTCTGGCAAGTTTAAATGCAAAATCAAAGAGCTTCTCACTCGTTGCTCGAGTAATTTCCATTGTATCTCGTGCAACTGAGTCATTTATAACTTCACCCTTTCCTCTTGACGCGAACATACCCTCAGTAGACTCCCGAAGAATAACAAAATCAATATTTTTTGCTCGTTCGTCGGCCAGCATTATTGGTGTATTAGGGTAGGCTTTAACTGGTCTAACACCTGCATACAAACCATAAGTATCACGAATTTTTAGATGCGGCGCTATTTCTGTTCCATCTTTAAAAAAAACATCTGGAAGACCCATTGCTCCAAATAATATTGCATCTGCTTCTCCACAAGCTCTGAAATCTGAGTCTGTAATGTCAATGCCCGTTCTAACATAAAACTCTGCACCCGCATCGACTGTTTTATAATTTAATGAATATCCACCAACTTTGGACTGTACTTTGTCTAATAACTTTAAACAGGCAGCCATAATTTCTTTTCCAATTCCGTCTCCAGGCAGGACAGCTACATTAACTTCTTTCATAAACTTCTCTCTAATTTACCAAATAATAATCTTACCAAATCTCTCTCAAATAGTAACAAACTCAACATTAAGGTATTACCTTCTTGCGACCCTCATAATTTGAATCATAAATAGCTTCCTCTATCTTCAAGTTTTGAAGATACTTTAAACCAGAATTAGCATCGACTCCTCCGGAGCAAATAGAATCCAACATATGCTTTTGACAAAAATATACACTGTCACCAGCAAAACCCTTATCAACCCATTTATAGTCAACCTTAGTTTCCAAGTTTGTTCCAAACACTCTATAAAAAATTTCACCATCACCGTTTAATCTGATGGAGCCATTAGAACCTTCAAGAAGGAGATCGCCAATTGTTCGTCGTCTGTCCTCCGCAATGTGGTCAGAAAGACGATTCCCATCAAATAACCCTCGGATACCATTTTTGAAATTAAAAATCACAAGCCCAGCATCCTCACCCAAAATACTCGGGTTTAATTGCGCTAAGTCCGCAAACACACTTTCCACTTCGCCAAAATAGTAACGAAAAACATCTATGAAATGAATTGCCGTTTCGTGAATTAAAAACCTCTTCATCTTCTGAAAGTAAGGTTGCCGGCTAAGATAGGCATCCGTCCCTTGACCATCCCCTGGTCGCATTCGAACAGACACTTGGTAAGGATCGCCAATTATCCGCTCGTCAAGCATAGTTTTTATATGAACATGCCAGGGTTGAAATCGAAAATTCTCATGTACTAATAATTTAACATTAGCTTTATTTGCGAGGTCAACGACTAACTCAGCTTGTTTTAACGACAGAGTAAAAGGTTTTTGACATATTACATCTATCCCACGATCAATAGCTGCCTTTAAAATTGGGAATTGTTCTGATGGAGGAACAATAATGTCAATTAAGTCAGGCCGCACTTCATCCATCATAAGTTCATAATCTTCAAAACTTTTAGATCCTAAAAACTTTTTTGACATTTGCTCTGCTTCACTTCTATTAAGCGAGCATATTCCTTTAAGGTCCACCTCAAGACGAGACCACGCATCAAAGTGGAAATGACTGAAATAGCCAGTTCCAACAACAGCAATTTTAATTGTATTTGTCATCTACTGCTAACTTCTGCAAAAGTTTTTGGGTTCCAGTGGGATGGCTGTGCCCCAGCTATTTGGCTTCGGAAAGAAGCAATTGATCCACCTTGCAAACAACCGAGATAAACAGTTTTCATATCATCGCCCCCAAAGGCGAGGCTGGATATATTTTTTAATACTTTACTACCGTTAGTATCCAAGTGTTTTCTTTCGAGGCTAGAACTTAAGTAAGCCTTCTCCACCCACTCTAAATGGGACGGGTTACTATCCTCAAGTATAATTTGGGATTTGCCATCAGGACCAATTCTAATAACACGATTGCTTACTATGCTGGTAATCCAAATTCCTGCTTGAGAATCAAAAGTGAGACCATCAGGGAATTCACCATATCCAAACTCAAACACAGTTTTTTTATTTAAGAGAGACCCATCATTTCCAATATCAAAACAAACCAATTTTCGCCCAAAAGTTTCATTCACGTACAACTTGTTTCCACTTGGATCCACTACACATTCGTTTGTATATCCAAGATTGTCTGCGACAACCCGTGGCCCTCTTTCATCTATCAGTATAATAAAACCGTCTGAGTGATCAGGGCGACACCCTAATATACGTGGAGTTAAGCACGTGCTGACTGTAATCCATATTCGAGCCAACTTATCGATATGCACATAATTGGTTGGCGGCAAGGCTTTTTTATCTACTTCCAACAAAAATGGTTCTAGTTTACCGTCTGGCTGAAGGTGGTATACCCCGCCCTCAGTATCCCCCAAGTGAGTTACCAGCCAACCATCATTTCCAGCTAAAATTGCAATTCCGTTTGGCTTGAGTTCAGTATTTCCTTGAGCAATTATTGTTCGAGTTTTATTTTTATTTGAAATAATCGTTACACCACCTCGCCAATCAGCAATATGCAAAGCTCTCTTAAAGTCAACTAACACACATTCTGGTCGACTTAGGTTTTCTCCAATAAAACTTAACGAATTGATATCTATCACTTCTAGCCTATAAACTTATTTACATTCACAACAAATTTAACCGTAACGTATCCTTTCTAAAACTTACTTCAGCAATTCGTATAGAACAAGAGCGGTAAGTTAATTTTGATATTTCTTAAACGGCTTATTATAACTTTTGGCGCAAGTTAATCTTTAATCTCCTCATAGGCTTTAGCGAAGCCCTCAATATAAAGCCTTCTTTTCTCATGAAACTCATAAAAATTAAAATCGTCAAAATGAGCCCATAATTCAGAGCCAAGGTCAACTTGGGCATGTTTTTCCAGAATTTGTTTAAAATCTTTTTCTTTTTTACTGAGTGACAGTTTTCTCAAATGCCCCTGTAGGGTAAGCCTTGCATTGTTTGATTTCGTTTTATGGTCTTCTTGAGCTGCAAAATAGAGACTTATGACTGGGTTCACTGTAATGTTTTTGGTATGTTCACTCAGGTCACTTAGGAGTACGTAAACTTTCTCTTGAAAAAATATTGGTACTACTTTGGTGACAAAAGGAAAGTTTTCTTTGTCGATTGTCCCCAGCGCAGATTGCTCATACCCATTATCAATTAATTTTTCGATCTTGTGTCGGATAGGAGGGTCAATTTGCTTGTATAGGCTCTTTTTTTTCATCGTAATTTATAATTCTCGTATTATTTATAATTTATCCAACCAGGAACAGGCAGCCATCAGTTCTTTTTGGTTGTATAGAAAAGAGTATAACATTTTTTTAAGTAGATTAAATTATCCTTAAATTATTATTAATCAGATTATTTAATTATTAAAAAGATAAATGTTTTTTTGTGGTTAAATTTTATTAGGGCTTATACTGTCGCCTGAACCATTTATCACACCCAATCAACAAAAAAATGCATTGATTGTGTATCCTAACATAATTAACTAAGCTTTCAAAGAACCTTATTGGTCTAAAATAATAATCCATTACCGAAAATTTTGACTGTCGTAAAAATAAAATCGAGTAGGAGCGGTCCTGATCAGAACTAACAATCCAATTTTGGGCATAAGCTTAATTTTGGCTGCATTTTTTGTTTTTTCTTTTATTGCTGCCTCTGGCAAGTGGCTAATTATTGCCGGAATAGCACCAATGCAAATGGTTTTTATGCGCTATTTTGGCCATTTTATAATTTCATTTTCTATTGTTTCACGTCGAGGCATACGACTTTCAAATTTCTATACCAAAGACTTATCTCTCGTTCTACTACGTTCCTTTTTTCTTTTTAGTTCGACAGCGTTACAGTTCCTTGCTTTTCAATTTTTACCTCTTGCAGTTACAGCAACCATTGAGTTTACAGCACCAATCATCATCTGTCTCCTTTCCTGGCCAATTCTAGGCGAGAGGGTGGGACCTTTCCGTTTTTTTGCAATTATCTTTGGGTTTATAGGGGTGCTGATTATAATACGGCCATTTGGCGAAGAGTTCCATCCGGCGGCGATTTTATCGCTCATGGCTGCTTCATGTTTTGCAATATACGCTATTTTATCGCGAAAGCTCGCTGGTAGGGTCTCTGTCGATATTATGCAATTTTATTCAGGGCTTCTTGGATCACTTTTGATTCTACCGTTTATTTTTGTTATTTGGTCAAATCCTACTAGTAATTTTGATTGGTGTGTTCTTCTTTTGATTGGTGGTTTTGGATGGCTTGGGCACCAATTGCTAACTTACGCCCATACATTCGCCGAGGCCAATTTACTTACCCCTTTTGGTTACTCCTTCATAATCTACAGCACAATTTGGAGTTTCTTTATTTCAAGCTATCTACCAGATGGATGGACTATCTTAGGCGGATTCATGATTGTTTTATCAGGAGTTATCATTTGGCTTCGGGAGTTTAATAAGGACTCTAAACCCCCGAAATACTAGCTTTATCCACAATATTCCTTAAACTGCTTTATATTCAGAAGAGTACGGTGGATCTTATTGTTACTTAAGGTCTTGTGTCCAAGTGCTATTGAATTCATGAGCCACACAGGGTTCATTGCCAACAGTCCAACCATCATGTCCTGGCTCGATAAGGTAAACATCACCAGCCGTAAACACCTGCTCCGTTCCATCATCGTGTTTGACACCCATGGAGCCTGATACAATTGTTCCAACATGACGTTTTTGACAACTGTCACCACCAACACTTGGTTTTATACACTCAGACCAGCTCCATCCAGGCTGAAGCGTAAGCTTTGCAGCAGCCACGTCACCAAGATTACATACTTGGACTTCTGCTTTTGCTGGTTTCATAGTGTCGTCTGGTGTAGAAAAGTTTTTTTTAACAACTGATGCCATCTGATTATCCTTATTTTTCTTTTTTTGTTTTTACATTTGAAATTTTAACCTAAAACTTATCTAACTCAAGAAAAATCTACAAATTTGTGCCAATCGAAGCCTTTGCAACACATACGTATCGCAAACCCGTCCCACGCTCCAATCCAATCTGCTTTTTATTATATGGCAACGAATTCATAAATTTTGCTACCTGAACGCAATCTTCTGCCAGTAAAAACTCTTCGTTAAGGTCAGTAATAGCGTGCGACCTTTCAAAGCCAATACCACTCACCAAAGAAAATAGATACAAACCCCAAACTATGTTCATTACTCTCCAACTTTACTATTTTGTAGACACACAAAATAATAACAATATAATTTGATCATCAAAAGCATTTTTTAACCGTGTGAACAGATGAAGCTTTATTATGCACAATATTCAAGAGCAGTTCGAGTCGCTTGGCTTCTGGAGGAGCTTGAACTCTTATATGAAATAGAAACATTTTCAATTGGCGATAAAGCTCTACGTGATCCAAAATTTAGGACATTCCACCCTTTAGGTCGTGTTCCCGTGTTAATAGATGGGGATATAAAGCTGTATGAATCGGGTGCCATAATACAATATATTCTAGCAAAGTATTCAGCAGGACAATTGCAAGTAGAAAGTACGGACTCAAATTTTTATCAATACTTACAATGGTTTCATTTCGCAGAAGGCATGATAATGCCTCCTCTTAATACGCTTGTGGTTGAAACCGTTCTGCTACCACCAGAACGTAAAAATGAAGTTAATGTTAAACGAGCAACTAAACTGCTAAATCAGATATTAGAAGTCGTGGAGGCAAGGCTCAATGAAGTGGCCTATCTAGCCATTAATTTTAGCGCTGCCGATATAATGTCAGGTCATGCAACAATAATGTGTGCTCATCATGGAATCGACTTGAGGGACAAACCTAATTGCAGACGGTATGTGGAGAGATTAATGGAACGTCCACAACTTCAAAAAGCTTGGTCACTGTAAGGCTATCTCAAAAAAATTGGATACGAATTATGCTTATAAAAACTGAGTGTGGTATAAAAAAATATAATGAGCTTAAACGCCAAAAAGGTTTCGTAAATAAAATTCGGTTTTACTTTTTTGTAGCGATGGCAACCCTTCGTGACTTTAATAAACAAAAATAACTAAAAACGAATCTTTTGAGAAATAACAAAACTTGATTAGCATACGATTATAATTCAAAAATTTATAAGGAGATAGTTATGAAAAAGATTACCCTCTCAAGACGATTATTTACTGCCGGGCTCACTGGTTCATTGATGACCCTTGGAAATCTACAAGCATTCGCTGGTCAGAAAATAAAAGTAGCCGGTATTTATACACAGCCAATCCAACAAAAATGGGACGCTCGCCTACATTTGGCCTTAGATGCAGCTGCTAACAGGGGTGATGTTGAATATATGTTCTCCGAAAAAGTTTCTAATACAGATTATGTAAGAGTGCTAAGAGAATATTGTGAGAGTGGGGTTCAATTGATCGTGGGCGAAGCCTTCGGAATAAGTAAAGAGGCGCGAAAAGTTGCTGACGACTATCCGGAGATAGCATTTTTAATGGGTGACCCTTTTAAACCTCATGGTGGAAATTTTTCTGTTTTTGACAACTATATTCATGAACCTTGCTACCTCATGGGGCTTATCGCTGGGAATATGACAAAAGCAAATAAAATTGGAATGGTCGGTGGCTACCCAATCGGCGAAGTTAATCGACTTTTCCATGCTTTTATGGATGGCGCAACTTCTGTGAATCCAAATATAAAATTCAAAGTCACCTTCATAGGTTCTTGGTACGACCCACCTAAAGCAAAAGAGGCTGCTATGGCTCAAATTGAGGCAGGTGTAGATATTATGTACGCTGAGCGAGCCGGTGTTGTTGATGCGTGTCGAGAAAAAGGCATACTAGCATTTGGTAATGTAAATGATATGAACAAAGAGGAAGATGGAACTGGTGTCGTTGTAGCCTCTGCACTTTGGCACATGGAATCAGCAATTGACCATGCTATAGAGCGGGTAAAAGCGGGATCCTTCTCTGCAGAAGAATATCACGACTGGACAATGATGGCTAAAGGTGGGGCAACACTTTCGAGTTATTATGAGTTTGATGATAAGATTCCAAGTTCGGTAAAGAGTAAAGTTGCTTCGCTAGCGAATGATATTAAATCTGGTAAATTTGTTGTTAAAATAACTGATGATGAGCCAAAGTCTACATTTTAAGTAGTAACGAGAAGGTTTGGGTGTTGCAGTCTAGAATGCAGCATCCCAAAAAAGAAAAATTAAAATGAGTACCATTCTCGAAGTGACTAAAGTTTCAAAAAAATTTGGGACTTTAACTGCAAATGAAAATATCAGCTTCTCAGTCAGCAAGGGTGAAATCCTTGCTGTACTTGGCGAAAACGGTGCTGGAAAAACAACATTAATGAATGTTATTTTCGGCCATTACATACCAGACAGCGGGACTATTGCTCTCAAAGGAGTTAGAATGCGCTCTGGTGATACCAAAGCTGCCATAAAATCTGGCATAGGTATGGTTCATCAACATTTTACCTTAGCTGAAAATCTTACAGTATTAGAAAATATACTGATTGGTCGCAATCCACTTTGGGGTTGGACCTTAAATACTAAAGCAGCAGAACAAAAAATAATGGATATATCGGAACGGTTTGGATTAAAAATCGACCCTCATGCTAGAGTTTTAGATCTATCAGTAGGTGAAAAACAACGCCTCGAGATTCTAAAAACTTTGTATTCGAACTGCGACTTGGTAATCCTAGACGAGCCAACTGCGAGCCTCACACCTCAGGAAGTTGATAATTTATTTGTAACAATCCAATCAATGGTAAAATCTGGTTTATCAGTAATATTAATCTCCCATAAGCTTGATGAAATATTAAGAGTGAGTGACCGTATACTTGTGCTTAGACATGGAAAAGTTGTCGCTGATATGGCAAGAGTTAAAGCCAATAAGGCTTTGCTAGCAGAATTAATTGTGGGCCGAAAAATAAAACGGCCTATACAAAAAAAAGCTAAATTCACATCAAACGTATTGGATTTAAATAGCATCAACACTAGCCCAACTCAAGGAAGTCCCATGGGTCTTAAGAATATTGACCTTGAACTCCGAGGAGGAGAAATTCATGGAATTGCAGGAGTAGCAGGAAACGGGCAACGGGCTCTTTGTGAACTGATTGCTGGTCAAATAAAACCTCAAAGTGGTAATTTAGCTTATAAAGGGGTTTTGGTTAACTCTTTTAATGTTAAAAAATTTATGGCTATGGGAATTGCATATATACCAGAAGATAGAAATATTGACGGAGTGATAGGCGATATGTCTATTCAAGAAAATTCTGTACTTTCAGAATTGAACAATCCAAAAATTGCAACGCCAAGAGGATTTCTTCTCTTAAAGGAATGTGTAGCATACGCAAAGAATATTTGCAAAAAATATGACGTTAGAACACAGTCACTCTCACAACCTGCTCGACTTTTATCTGGTGGAAACGTCCAAAAACTTCTTATAGGTCGATGGTTAGAGCGCAACCCAAATGTGATTATTGCATGTCAGCCCACCAGAGGTTTAGATGAAGGTGCAATAGCTGCAGTACACTCTATGTTATTAAATGCAAAATCAGACGGAAGAGCTATTTTAGTTGTGACAGAAGATTTGGATGAGTTGCTCTTAATTTCAGATAAAGTTTCAGTGATGTATAACGGCTCTTTAACGGCTGCAAAACAGGCTAAAAAGCTCGAGAAAAGAGAAATAGGGTTAATGATGACTGGTAGTAAAATTGAAGAGACTATTAAATGAGATTAGAGGCAAGAGATCATGTACCTGAATGGTTGACCTTTTTGGTGCCCATACTGGCCATTTTCTTTTCACTGTTTGTAGCGGCTATTCTGTTAATAATTGCAGATGCACCTCCTTTGGAATCATTTTACTATTTGATTAAAGGAGCTTTTGGATCAAAAAATGCAATTGCAGAAACTGGAGCCCGAGCCACCCCGTTAATTCTAACTGGACTAGCTGCTGGGATAGCCTTTCGAGCAAAGTTTTGGAATATTGGAGCAGAAGGGCAACTATATGCAGGAGCAATAGCAGTAACAGTAGTTGGAACTGGTGCTATTAATCTTCCATCAACCTTAATGATCCCTTTTCTGTTTTTAGTGGGAGCTCTCGCGGGTGCTGTTGCAATTCTACCATCTGTAATTCTAAAACAGCTTTTTAAAGTTGATGAAGTCGTAACAACCTTACTAATGAATTTTATTATTATCTTGTTTGTGAGCTTTGTTCTAGATGGCCCCCTCAAAGATCCAATGTCGATGGGTTGGCCCCAAGCCGCATCCATTGTGGACAGCGGCGTTTTACCTCAGATAATGGAAAGAACTAGATTACATTTTGGTTTCATTGTCGCGATCGTAACTGCACTTATGATCTGGTTCATTCTTGGTAAAACAACCTTTGGTTTTAAGATTAGAGCCGTAGGATATAATTCAAGCGCCGCATATCATTCTGGCCATTCCGTAATTAAAACAATGATGCTCGTTGCTTGCATAAGCGGTGGCCTCGCCGGTCTAGCTGGGGTAACAGAAACAGCCGGCCTAAAAGGATATCTCACGCTCGATCTATCACCAGGCTTTGGATACACTGGTATTGCCGTAGCTATGCTAGCTGCATTAAACCCAATTGGAATTGTTTTTTCAGCTATTTTTCTTGCAACTATTTATGTTGGCGCCGATTCCATGAGCCGAGCGATGAATGTGCCTACCTATCTAGCAGATGTTGTCGTAGCAGTAACAGTCCTTTCAGTTTTAATCAGTTTAGTCCTAACTCAATATAAATTCTATTTTAAAAGTAATTCCAAATGATTATTGATTTTTTTGAAATTCTATTAAATGCTGGTTTTTGGGCCGCTACTATTCGAATAGCGTGTCCATTAATTTTTGCGACCTTAGGCGAGTTAATTTGTGAGCGCGCTGGCGTTTTAAACCTTGGAATTGAAGGGATTATGACCGCCGGGGCTATGGTTGGTTGGACGGCAGTATATCTTGGGGCAGATTTGCCTACTGGAATTTTATATGCAGCATTAGTAGGTGCTTTATTCGGATTACTTCATGCCAATTTTACGGTTCATTTAGGTGCATCCCAACATGTAACTGGAATAGGAATAACTCTTTTGGCCTCGTCACTGAGTTATTTTGCATTTCGTTTAATCTTGCCATCATCAACCACACCACCAAAAATCGAAGCTTTTCAGCCTCTTCAAATTCCACTTTTGTCTGACCTACCATTTTTTGGTCCAGTTCTCTTTCAACATACAGGATTCACATATTTAGCGTTTTTATCAGTTCCTCTAACAATGTGGCTCATAAACAAAAGTCCATTTGGGTTGGCAATCAAAATGGCTGGTGAAAACCCCATGGCTCTCGAAGCTCAAGGAATAAATGTGCTGACCATAAGAACATTGGCGGTAATGATTGGTAGTGCTTTCATGGCCATTGGTGGGGCTTATTTGACAATGTCAGCTTTCAACGCCTTTTATTTTGGTATGATTAACGGCAGAGGATGGATAGCTATTGCTCTGGTTATATTTGCTTCTTGGAAACCCAAGCAAGCTCTATTAGGGGCATTACTTTTTGCTGGTCTCGATGCATATCAAGTGCGAGCACAACAGCTAGCTGGAGCATTTATTCCGTACCAGTTTTTCCTCATGCTTCCCTATGTATTAAGCATTTTTGCTATGGTTATCGCCGCAAAAAAAACCCGGTATCCAAAAGCTCTTCTCATACCCTTCCGGCGCGGGGAACGACACTAAACGAGGTAAATATGCCAGACTTACTTATAAAGAATGCCCTTCTTCGAAATCAAATTACAAACGACATTCTAATACAGAATGGAATAATTTTGGATGTTGCGCCCAAAATAGAAAAGTCAGATGTGAAAATTATAGACGCCCACAATCATTTTGTTTGCCCACCTTTTGTTGACAGCCATTTCCATCTAGATGCGACACTTAGCTATGGACTGCCTAGAATAAACGAAAGTGGTACACTACTTGAGGGAATAAAATTGTGGGGGGAGTTAAAACCGAACCTCACGGCAGATGCATTAAAATCTCGAGCAAGGACTCTTTGTCATTGGGCCATTGCGCGAGGGACATTAGCAGTAAGATCTCATGTGGATATTTCCGATAAAAGTTTGTTAGCAGTAGAGGCAATGCTAGATATCAAAGAAGAAGTTAAAGATTGGATTGACCTTCAACTAGTAGCATTTCCGCAAGATGGACTCTTAAGAGCAGAATCAAAATCGAACCTTTTAAGGGCTCTTGATTTAGGCGTAGACGTTGTAGGAGGCATCCCCCATTTTGAACGCACCACGTCTGACGGCGCTGAATCTATAAAAACTTTATGCGAAATAGCGGAAAAGCGTTCTTTGATGGTAGATATGCATTGCGACGAAAGTGATGACCCAATGTCGAGACACATCGAAACATTATGCAAAGAAACTTTACGTCTGGGGCTTAACGGAAGAGTTGCTGGATCCCACCTCACTTCAATGCATTCTATGGATAACTATTATGTTTCAAAGCTATTGCCGCTGATGAGAGAGTCAGAAATATCTGTTATTGCCAATCCCCTGATAAATATTACGTTACAAGGAAGACATGACACGTACCCCAAAAGGCGTGGAATGACCCGCGTACCAGAGCAAATGCAGGCGGGCTTAAACGTTGCATTTGGTCATGACTGCGTTATGGATCCTTGGTACCCACTGGGATCCCATGATATGTTAGATGTTGCTCATATGGCACTACACGTTGCTCAAATGACGGGGCAAAAGCAAATGGAAAATTGCTTTGATGCCGTGACCGAAAATCCAGCAAAAATTTTAGGACTAGATAATTATGGTGTTGAGAAAGGTTGCAAGGCCGATCTAATTGTTCTCCAATGCAAGAATGCTACCGAGGCTCTAAGATTAAGACCAGCAAGATTATTTGTGATCAAAAGTGGAACAATCATTAGCTCAACAGCCCCCGTTTCCTATAAACTTAATTTGTCTGGAAAAACTATTGAAACTGATCTGATATTTCATAGAGATTAGGTCGGTTATTAATCAATGCAAGGTCAGAATATATCAAAGATTTGGAAAACTAAAGGCTTTCGCTTGCTATGGATAATCGGTTTTTTAACAAGCTCAGCGCGCTGGTTGGAAATAATGACTTTTTCTGTGTTAACATGGCAATGGTTTGGTGATGCTACTTACGCAGCGGTTCTTTTCGCAATTAGAATGATTGCAATTTCAGCAACAGGTATTGTCTTTAGCCTATTCTCAACCCAAATAACGGGTCATAAGATAATGTTTTTTGCACAGATATCAACTGCTGTAACCTGCTTTATTTCTGCTTCTTTAATCTACTTTAAAATAGAGTATGCACTTTATGGCTTATGCATGGTTTCATTATTATCAGGCGCTTTATGGAGCGTTGATTTTTCATATAGAAGGCGAATGCTGGCTGATACATTAACAAGAGATAAAGTTGTCTCTGGCCTCTCTTTGGACGTCATGTCAAGCCACGCAACACGTTTCATTGGAATGATTTTGGGAGGAATAATACTAGGCTTTTTAAGCAGTATAACGCTTTTCGTCTTACTAACTATAATTTATTTATTAGCCTGCTACTTAACTCTTCAAACCCAAGATACTGCAAACAAAATATCAAAAAAAATAAAATTCTGGATAGAATCACGTCTAGTTTTTCGCCAAGCGCTACGTAGTATCCCAATTCTTAGCGTACTACTAATAACCCCAATTTTTAATATATTTGCCTTACCCTACGTTGCATTAATACCTTTGATATACTTCGAACAATTTAATAGCACAGAATTTATAACTGGTTTTCTTGCATCGTTCGAGGGTCTTGGAGCAATCCTTGGTGCATTATTTATTTCAGTTATTATTTTAAAAAATTTAGTTGTGCTTTTCCCTTTATCCTTAGGCATGCTTTTAGTAATTATTTTCACCGGTGTGTCCACTGGAAATATCTATCTCCTTACTTTATCGATAATTTTCACTGGTTCAGCGAGCTCAGCATATTCGGCTATGCAAAGTTCAATAATTTATACCTTTTCAAAGGAGAGGCTAAGATCAGCTTCATTTAGCATTCTTACTATTACCATCGGCACTGGTTTTGTAGGTGGTCTAAATATTTCATGGATGAGTGGCTTATTTAGCGTTTCAAGCATAGCTAGAATTATTGCTATTGAGGGTTTATTATGCCTGTCACTAGTTTATGGTTTTATATTTTTTTTAAAATCATATCGAAAGAAAAAGTTCGCCTCAAAAAAATTTAGTCACCAATGAATATGGCTTCCATCATAATTATAGAATTTACCAGTGTCTGAAGGCCCCACCTTTTCGATAACTGATACCATACCAGAAACACTTGTCTTCACATCTATTAGGGCGTTAGGACCACCCATATCAGTTAAAACCCAACC
>Ga0129327_10000520_pt1 | contig 23042 bp, 18 predicted proteins | sample CPBDNA_6_FD_111799 | JGI IMG/M metagenome (GOLD analysis project Ga0129327, IMG submission 111799) | Freshwater to marine salinity gradient microbial communities from Chesapeake Bay, USA - CPBay_Spr_31_0.8_DNA | ecosystem: Environmental > Aquatic > Marine > Coastal | place: USA: Chesapeake Bay... | reverse complement strand
CGCTGACGATTAGTCATATTTATAGCTGGTGTTGGACGTCCTCTACTCATAATTTCTGCTTTTTTTGAAAAACCGCAAAGTTACAATAAATACTATTTAGAACTTCATGCGTAAACCACTACATTATCTTTATCATCGTGATTAGGATTTCCCCAAGATTGCGTGTTCTTATGAACGATAAAATCCCAACTACCTTCATTTACTTTAGCAAATAAACCGTATTGTCCTTTTCTTAATTTAGTACCATTAATGGTTACATCTTGGAAAAAAGTAATAATAGTTGTCTCATTAGCTCCAACTCTCCACATCTCTCCATACTTTAACATTTCGCCAAAAACTTTTCTGCCCTTTTTCTGAGGACGGCTATAAACCACTCTTACTTTAGCTTCTTCTACAGGCTTACGGAAATTTTGAAATCGAGAGTTAACTGGAAATTGTACTAAATCCATTGGACTAGCATCCGCACCAGCCAACATAGCAGGGTTTAAACTAATAGGCATGGTTGCTCTAGTTTGATCCCACTCGAAAATCATATTGACATTGCCTTCATCTACTTTTTGAAAACCAATGGTAAATTCTTCTCTTGATTTAGAAACAGCAGAAACAGGTGCAACAGCAGAAGCAATAATTTTAGAAGGATCTAAATCAGCCGTTCCTGCGACAAATCTTTCTGTAGAAATTTTAACAATCCAATGGTTTCGGAATATATCAGCATTCATCATATAAGTACCTGCCCCAATATAGGTTCCTCCAATTTCAACAGGCGCAAAGAAAGTTACTTCAGTCGCTTCGTTCGCACCTAATCTCCATGTTTGACCATAAGGGACTAAATCACCAAAAATGACTCTATCTTTTTTGTTTGGCCGACAGTATAAAACTTTAATTTTTTGTACTCTATCTGGATCGTCTGCATCTAAATAGTTTTTGAAGGCCGCTTGTCTTGGATAGTGAGCCGCATCCATTGGACTAGGATCTAAACTTGGGAACTTTAATTCTTGTGCAGCTATATCAGCTACCGTAAAAATCGCTAAACAAAGCAATAATAAGGTTTGCTTTAATTTCATAACGGTTAGGTTTAAATTGTTGATAAAAAATTTCGGCAAATATAACCTATTTTACTTATTTTATGCAGTAGAGGTTGTTGTCAAGTTGTTAAAAAGTCGGGACTATTTCTTTTCTTTATTCAAATAGTCCTGCCAATGTTTACCAACTAATCGCATCATGGCAGGGTAGACAATGGCTATTCGAAAGGGTTTTATCAAAGACATATAGAATTTTCCTAGCTTTCCTTTAGGTTTGACATAGACTGCCATTTGAATCGTATAGGCTTCCTTAAAAGACACTTTTGATAGATGCAATCCAGCATGTACCGTTTCGTTTTTTATTTCTGCCAGCGATTCATTGTCTAATATATAAACAGGCTCAAATTCTGCCTTTCCACCTGGAATTAAATCGGCTTGATTTATTTGAAAATGATTGGCATATCGTTCTTTGATACTGCCTTTTTTTAAGGAATTATCCTTTACCGCTTCCTTTTTATCCCAACCAAATAGTTGACCGAGGAAAAATCGAAATTTGAATAATAAACCCGCTAGTCCTTTTTGCGAAAGCTTTTCCATTGCTTCAAATAACTGTTCTTGGAATAAGGCGATGTTGTGTTCTTTTTTTAAAACTACGGGGAATTGCCAGACATCCTCTACTTCAAAATCGGCTAATAATTCGTGGACTATCCAAGTGTTTTTAAAATGCGCTTCCTTTTTGATTTGCATAGCTTACTTGTTTTGATGACTTTATTTTTACAAAGATAGGGCTTATGTTTTTTAATTTCAATTATTTCTGAAAATATTGAAATTAAAAAATTATGTAGACAAATTAACCAGCGTTCGTGTCGAAGCTACGCTCCTTTAAAAATTAGGAAAAGTCAAATAAGTCTATAGACGGTGGCGGGGCGCTGCCCCTTTAATTTTCCAAGGAGCATAGCTTCGACGCTGCCAAGATTTAGCAAATCGACCATGCTCGGTCAGCTTGCCGAGCTATTGCCAAGAAAGTGACTTCTAATATATTTTTAGTCTTAATATCAAAAGGTTAATGAAAGCGTGCAGTTTTCTGGAATACGGAATTATTTTGGGAACTGCACGTTGATTTTGGTTAAAAATGGACATACCGTAAATAAATAGCTTTTTCTAATCTTTACTTTATTACGCTTGGTAAAATATTATTACATTTACAGCCAAAGCGTGTTCAATTACTATCCTACACAAAAATTTGAACCATTAAATTATCACAACTATTATGAAGAAAGCACTACAAATTTGCCTATCACTCTTTCTGCTGATTGGTACGAATAACCTTTTTGCGAAAGAAATTCCTATTACTGCTGCCGAAAGATTAGTCTCCACAGTTATTCAAAGAAATGCAGGGCCTGCTTTAAAAAACGCTAGAAATATTAGCATTACCGAACGATTTACTAAAAGAGTAGACGGCAAAGCCAATTTTCATGTCTTTAATTTATCCCCAACTGGGTTTGTTATTATAGCAGGAGATGATCGTTATAACGCTGTATTGGCATTTTCAGATGAAAGCAATATCAATCTAAATAGCGACGAGGAATTCATTGGATTATGGGGGACTTTATCTTTCCATGAAGAACGAATTCAATATATCCGAGCAAATAATTTATCGGCAACTATTGCTGTACAAAATGAATGGAAAACACTAAGAAGCCGTGATGTAAGTGCTTCTAGGAATGATGGGATAGTAGTCGCACCTTTGACGACAACTAAATGGAATCAAGGTACTTATTATAATTCAGAATGTCCTGCTAATGCAGAAACTGCGGAAACAGGACCAGACGGTAGAACTTATTGCGGTTGCGGACCAATTGCCATGGCGCAGTTAATTAAATTCCATAATTCCCCGGTTACTGGTAATGGAAGTAATAGTTACGATGATCCAATTTATGGTAGACAAACGGCAGATTTTTGTAGCACCGATTATAATTGGTCAAATATGCCTGATGAATTGACGGCTGCAAATGCAGATGTTGCCAAATTGATTTACCACATGGGTGTTTCGACCTACACTTATTATAGTACGGATTATACAGAAACCTATATCAGTTATATGCGAGATGCCTTTGTCAATAACTTTGGCTTTGACCAATCTGCTAATTGGTTTTATGATGGGAATGGAGATTTTACGTGGGTGGCTAGAAATGATTTAGATAGAGGGCGGCCTTTATTATTATCTGGTGTGAGTAAATTTGGTGGTGCGCATACTTGGGTCGCTGATGGATACGGTTATTTTGATGCTTCTGGCGGAGCAGGAGAAGCTGAATACTTTCACTTCAACTGGGGCTGGGGTGGTGATAATAATGGTTGGTTTTTGGATACAGATGAATCTTGGTTTCCAAGAGGAGATGAGCCCAATAATGTAGAAATTACTTATTATTTTGACCGTTATGTGGTACAAAATTTATTTCCTGCTAAAGATGGATGCCAAGCTCCAGAAAGGTTTTACGCCAATGGTGCAGAAAATGATGGGGTTTATTTAAACGTTTATTATGCTTCAGGAAAACAAGATATTTCTTTTAGATATAGAAAATTAGGGACAACAGCTTGGACAGAATCACCTGCAACGGGTAATTTCTTTTATCGTGCCTCAGGTTTAGAATTGGCAAGCGAATATGAGTTCCAAGCAAGACGAAAATGTTGCCCAACTGATTGGTCACCTTATTCTGATACGCAAACCTTTGCGACGGCTGGTTTTGTCCCATGTACGGCTTTACCTACTTCTGGTTTATCTGCGGATGCCATTAGCGAGCAAAATGCTTATGTTTATACCGTACAACCTAATGGTTCGGTAACTAATAGATTTAGATACCGCCCAGTTGGTACACAAGAATGGTTATTTACCGATGATGCGACGACCCATTTCCGTTATTTGAGCAATTTATTGGCTGGAATGGAGTACGAAGTACAAGCTAGTCAGCAATGTAGTAGTGGTGGGTTTGCCGAATATTCAGGTTCTTATACTTTTACGACTACAGGGGAAGCTACTGATGGCGGAGGTACAGACAATGGAGGTGACTCAGGTGAAACACCAACGAACCCTGATTGTGCTGCTGTTGATGGCAATGATTTAACGACCAGTAGTATTACGGATACCTATTCTTATGTATACACACCACAACCATTAGGTGCAATTAATAATCAATTTCGTTATCGTCCAGTTGGAACGACTGATTGGATGACTTCCGATATTTCTACTTCCTATTACCGTTTCTTAGCAGATTTAGCAACTGGGACAACTTATGAATTTCAGGTAAGACAGGAATGTACCACAGATAGTTGGTCTACTTATTCGACTTCAAGCCAGTTGACGACGACTGGTGAAGCGGCTACAGATACAGGAGATGGAGATAATACGGACAACGGAGGAAATGGAGATAACGATGGAGGAAATGAAGGCGGCGGTGATAATGGCGATACAACAACAGATAGTGATTGCGAAAATATTGATATCAATCAAATGTTTACGAGCAGCGTCGGCAATCACAATGCCTACATTTATACGCCTCAACCTTTTGGGGCTGTCAATAATGAATTCCGCTACCGACCAGTGGGTGTAATGACTTGGGCAGTAACAGATAGGTCTACTTTGTATTATCGCTATTTAAGTGATTTATCGCCAGGAACGGACTATGAATTCCAAGTAAGACATGAATGTGCTACGGATAGTTGGTCTACTTTCTCTGAGTCGGCTAATTTTACAACAACAGGGAATTCGGCGAATAGTAAAATGAATAATGCGTTACCTACACCATTAACTTTAGTAGAACTACAACAAGTCAATCCAAAAGCTTATACTACGGCTAAATTGGCACAAAATACTTTAACGGTATTTCCTAATCCAGCTCGAAGTCTAGTAAATCTTTCTTTAGATATGCCTTTGCAAAAAGGTGCACAGGTTCAAGTTTTTGATAGGATGGGACGTGTCTTGAAAACGATTAAGGTTTCTGATGAAACAGAGATTTTATCTATTGCCGTGAATGATTTATTATCAGGAGTTTACTTGATGCAAGTACAGCAGGAGGGAGTTAGTTTAACTAAGCGATTTATGGTTTTGTAGGATTTAGTTTATAGCTTTTAATAGGAAAAGCCATTTTGTAGTATTGCTATGAAATGGCTTTTTTGTTAGATAATCTAAGTTGTGAAAAACATTGAATTAACTGGTAGCACGGACTTTAGTCTGTCCTGTTCGCCGACCTTTAGGTTGATAGTATAAAAATATCAAATCCATTTGTTGAGAAATTGAAATGCTAATTACCAGCTAAATTCGTCTTGTATTATGATTTACAGATTATTGATTATAAGTTGTATCTTTCTTATGAGCACCTCTTGTAAAAAGCATGTTCCGTTTGATAGCGAAAAATGGAAAGCGGCAAGTGGAGAATGGATTATGACAGAAAAAAGGTTTTTGATGACACAAGATTTGCTAAATCGGCAATTATTATTGGATAAAACTCAAGTTGAAATTGATAGTATGCTTGGTTCCTCATTCTCCCTTCAAAATGGGGAGGAAAGTAAACATTATTATAAGGTACAAGATGTTTATTCTTGGGATGATATTGACCCTGAGTTAATTTATTTAGAGATAAGTTTCAATGAAAATAAAAAATCATCGAGCGTTGAGCTAAAAAAGTAATAGTAAAATATTTTCAATCTCTTAAATTTTAATTTCAATACTATTCTATTTAGCGTTGAATTTATTTTTACGCACTAATTTGTAATTATGCTGAAAGGTTAAGTTGCCATGAAACACCATATTTGTCTTCGCACCATCCGAATTTTTTACCAAAGCCATAATTCCCCGAACCGTAGTTATCAAGAGGAACCATAATCTGACCTCCATTTGAAGAAAGTGCTTCAAATAAAGTTTGTATCTCCTTTTCTGAGTTACAGTCAACGAACAGTGAGACCCCCGGGGTAAATGACCAAGCGTGATTATAATTACTTTCGGAGACCCTGTATTCTATACCATTTAATGTAAATACGCCATATTTGATAAGCTTCGGTGTTCCTCCAGCTTCTCCTTCGGAGTATTTTGTTATGCTTTTGATTTCCGAATTCGGAAAGATAGAAGTATAAAAATTTATCGCTTCTTCCGCCCTTCCGCATTGATTACCTACAAATGTTAGAAATGTTGTTGTTTGCATTTTCTTAATTTTAGTTCAAACCAAATTTTTCAATTAAATAATTAACGGTTTGTATCTATTTCAGCCTGCCTGCATAGGGTAGGTTGGAATAGATGCTTTATTCCATGCTGGCTTATTCTTTCTATAAATTTTCGATTTCTTCTTTGGTAAGGTTCGTATATTTCATTATTTTTTCAATCGGTTCTCCATTATTTTTCATTTCTTCTGCAATTTCATTTCTCTCTTCTTCCTTTCCTTCTTCCCTTGAAGTATCCATTACATTTTTTATATCTCGATAGTACTTTAAACTATCTTCATAAGGCTCCCCTTCTTCAGATGTAAATTTTGCAATTTCTGCGGCTTCAAATAATTTAGCAAAAAACCGTTCTAAAATTTCTGATTTTGTAAGATTTTTTTTCTTTTTTTACTTGTGGCTAACGGTCTCGTATTTGTGTGTAGTATTTATTACTTATTTTCTCTTGTAAATTCCATTGTCCAATTTGTTTCCCACTCTTTTGCTTTTTCATCAAAATAGGCTTGTTCCCAAAGAGCAGTATTTTCAGATTGCTTTTTCCAAGTAAACCTCAATTTGTATTCTTTTCCTAGATATAGTTCTTTACCATAAAACGCTCCAATCCCATTTTTAAATTCTCCAACCACTTGTTCTTTTAAATAGTTTTCGGGACTTGATGTGTCAGCCCAATAAATTGTCCAAATATTTGTTTTAGGGTTAACCATTCTGATACTAAACCCGATAAAATCGTTTCCAAAATGAGATGATTTCATTTCGTCCATTAGACCCAATCCATTAAGAAATGGTTTAGTTTCCATTTTGGCGGGAAATTCAATCCATTCATTACAGTCTTTCAGTCGCTCTTTAAGTTTTTTGTTTTGTACATTCCATTTTCCTATTAAAAAATCAAAGTTTTGAATTTCGATAAGCGTATTATTTGCTTTTGTATTTATGTCCATATTCAATTTATTCAGGATGTTTTTAGGTATTACATACAACGATTTGCATCTATTTTTGCCTGACCGCATAGGGAGTGGTGAAAATAGATGCTTGGTTACCTTTTCGCCTTCTTTTTATTCTTCATAATTAGTTTTTCCTTTAATTTCATCTTTTTCTTTTATCTTTTTATATTTCATAAGCATTGCTCCAGATTCAAAACCACCTCCTATTGAATGACAATATTCTATCGTATCAATCATTGCAATTTTATTTAGGACTTTTATTTCTGTTAAATAGAAACCTGAACTATCAGTTTTTATCTTTCTCCATTAGACCTTATGTCTAGAAAAGGATTAAGTTTCGCGCGCACGCGCGTAGGACAATATAATTACGTGCTATTTTAGTCCAAAATAATCGCTGTACATAATGTCTATTGATTATCTCCAAGTCTAAAATATTCTAATTTGATTTTTTCTTTTGATTTTTTAGATTCTTGGCAAATCTCAATATAAAATGTGCTTTCATTATATGATTCAAAGAAATTAGGGAAATAATCTTTTACTTCTAGTTCTTTGGTAGTTTTTGAGTAATTATAGAGTTTTGTCTCAATATCTAAACTATCAAAATTATCCCAGTTTTGATATGTCTCTTTCCATAGAAAATATGGATATCCGCCAGTTTTATCTTGACCAATTAAACTAAGAGGCACAAATAGTATTGCTAGGATAGCGTGAAATTTCATTTTTTCGATTTTTTAGAGAAATAGTTTTAAGATGTGTTTTAGAATTAGAATTTAACAATCTTATTTTTTAAATTTTTTCATCTAAATTCAATATAATTTTTTGACATCTATTTCTATTAAATTATTCTACTTTATGGTAATTAGGCTTTTCTAGTTATTAAATTTTCGATAACATCAAATCTTGATTTTGTATTTTATTTTTTTCTTGGTGAAAGGTAACATGTTCATATATCTGTAATACTTTTAAATTCAAAACTGTTTCATTTGTATATTTAAAGAGCTTAAGAGCTTAAGAGGTTAATAATCAATATTTTAGACTTAAAAAAGTTATAAAACAAAATTACAATTTTAAATTCAAAACACAAACTGTTGTATATGTATAGTTATATTTTTAGGTCATCTAAGGGACTTTTTAATGCTTTCCTAAATTTGTTAGAAATAGGTAAATAAATTTCGCTTGTCTTTATCGAATTATGTCCAAGCAATTCTTTTTTCTATCAAATGAGTAACAAAACTATGCCTTACTCCTTTCGGACAAGTATGTACGCCCTCAATAAAAAGGAATACCTTCTAACCTATTCCTTTCAAGACAAAACCTTCCCCCGATTCATAATCCCCTTAGGGTCCATAGCCATTTTCAAAGTCTTCATCAACTGAATTTCCGCAGGCGTTCGACAAAGTGATAAATAAGCTTTTTTGTCCAATCCTATCCCATGTTCCGCAGAAACAGAACCGCCTAAATCGGTCAAAGGCGCATAGATGGTATCATTGATTTGTTTGATTAATGCCTCGCTTTGTTCACTTTTACCAATAGAAAAATGAATGTTGCCATCTGCTACATGTCCAAGCGGATAAACCCGATTAACAACTGGAATTTTCCATAATTTTTCAACCGTTTCGGCAACATATTTCCCTATAGCTGGAATAGGCAAACTAACATCATAATTCTGCCCATTTTGACATTGTCCAATGATAATGGACATATCTTCTCGAATTTTCCAAAACCATTCTAAATCAGAGACCGTGTAGGCTATAGCTGCATCTGCAATAATTTCTTTTTCTAAAGCTTCTGCTAATAGCGTTTCTAATTGAATTTGATCTTGTGCTTGGTCACCCCCTAGACTTTCCAATAAAACATAATAAGGATAATCATAAGGTAATGTAGCTTTCAGGGGAGATGGGGGAGTTGTCATACCTATAAAAGTGGCTTTCCAAAATAACTCAAAACTACTTAAAGTACCAGCTAAACCACTATCCATAAATTTCAACAATTGTACAACCTTAGAATAGTCCATTAGACCAATCCAAGCGCTATTTCGACTCTTGGGCGCTTCGACTAGTTTTAAAACTGCCTTAGTCACCACCCCTAGCGTACCTTCAGAACCTATAAATAATTGTTTGATATCGTAACCAGAATTATCCTTAATTATCTTTTTTAAAGAAGAAATAATCGTCCCATCTGCGAGAACTGCTTCTATGCCCAACACTAAATTACGAGTCATCCCATATCTAAAAACCCTTAAACCACCTGCATTGGTAGAGATAGCTCCACCAATTTGCGCAGATCCTTTTGCGCCATAATTTAAAGGGAATAACAAGTTTTTTTCTGTAGCAGCATTTTGTACATTTTCCAAAATAACCCCAGCTTGTACCGTCATTGTCCGACTTTGGTCATCCACTTCTAGTATCGAATTCATTTTCTCCATCGAAATGACCACTTCTTGTCCATCCGTCATTTCCGTACTACCCACTAAATTCGTTAAACCACCATGCACGACAACTGGCTGATTATTCGCATGACAGATTTTTAAAGCCGCCGCTACTTCTTCCGTTGTTTTGGGCAAAATGACCGCTAAGGCATTTAAGGGTTCATCCATTCGCCAAATATGGGTATAGCGTTCTTTTAAGGCTTCCCCAGTTAAAATTTTGGTTGTATTTAAAGCTTGTTGTAATTGGGTGATAATTGAATTTTTCATTTTCTTAATTTTCAATAGTCTTGTAAAACGGATGCTAATCTATCTATTTATGATTGTCATTTTTTGACGCTGATTTCGTGGATTGTTATGATTTTTTTATTGGGATGGATAATGATAGGTCGTCAGATAAAAGATTGATATAATAAAAATTACTATCCTGTTTAATACTATTTACTATCCGTGCCCCTTCAATAATCTGTGGTATTAATTGCTACCACGGATTATTGAAGGGACACGGATAAGTATCAATTTTTGTAAATGTACAAAAGTAGCTTAGACCTCTGGTCTGAGTAGCCTTAACGCACACCTACTCAGACCAGAGGTCTAAGCTACTTTTTGAAAAAATTGACCAATCGGAGCTTGGCACTACAGAAAATATCCGTGTTAAATCCTCATCCGTTGGGAAATAAAATCCGTTGGGAATATAGCAGCTATTTCCCCCTTAATAAACGATATTAACCGACTTCAAAGTCGTATAACTATAAACTCCAACTTTCCCCAATTCTCGACCAATGCCAGATTGTTTATAGCCACCCAATGGCAATCCAGGGTCAGACCGAACAGGCGAATTAACATAAATAACCCCAGCTTCTAAACGATTAATCATCGACATGGCTTTAGAAATATCTTTCGTCCAAACAGTCGCAGCCAGACCTAAATGACTATCATTCGCTAAGCGCAACGCATCTTCCATATCCTCAAAAGGAACAGCAACTAAGACGGGACCAAAAATCTCTTCCGTAATGATTTGTTGGTCATTATCGGGGGCACTAAAAATAGTAGGCGCTAAATAAAAACCTTTATCTTTTGGATTAACTACGCCACCAGAAACGAGGGTTGCACCTTCTTCCATACCTGTATGAATATAGCCCCGTACTTTTTGTAAATGCCCTTTAGAAACCAAAGGGCCTAATTGTGCGGTTTCATCAAAACCATGCGATATTTTCATTTTTTGAGCCGCGTGACTAATATCCGTTAAGACCTTATCAAATACTTTCTTTTGGATATAAACTCTGGAACCAGCAACACAGACTTGTCCTTGATTTCTAAAAATACCAGCAGCGACGCCCTGTGCTGCAAAAGCTAAGTCATCGGCATCATTAAAAACAATAGCAGGAGATTTTCCCCCTAATTCTAGGGAAATATCTGTGATATTATCCATCGCCGCTTTGCCAATAATTTTCCCTGTATAAGTAGAACCTGTAAACGTTATTTTTTTAACGTCTGGATGGGTGGTCAAACTAGCACCAGTTGTTCGACCATCTCCAGTAATAACGTTAAAAACGCCAGGAGGCATGCCTGCTTCCATAGCTAGTTCTGCTAATAATAAAGCGGATAATGGCGTTTCTTCAGATGGTTTTAAAACAACAGTACAACCCGCAGCTAAAGCGGGCGCTATTTTCCAAGCAGCAATAGAAATTGGAAAATTCCAAGGCACAATGGCGGCAACTACACCAACAGGTTCTCTTCTGGTAAAAGCAAAATTTTGCCGACCCCCTTTTTGTGGCTGAGAAATATCAAGCGTTTCGCCTTCTATTTTGGTGGCCCAACCTGCGTAATATCGAAAGGTTTTAGCCGCACCACCTGCATCAGAAGACCGAGCATCTTTGATTAATTTGCCATTTTCTAAAGTGACTAATTGTGCCAGACTTTCGGCATGTTCTGTAATTTTTTCTGCTAAGCGATATAGTATTTTTCCTCTATCATCTGGACTCATTTTTCGCCAATCACTATTATAGTTAAATGCTTTTTTAGCAGCTGCTACTGCTTGGTTGACCGATTCTTTTGTACCTAAAGCGACTTTGCCAATTGCTGCTTCTGTGGCTGGATTGATAACAGTGATTTGTTGTTCCGATTCAGCATTAGTATAGCTACCATCAATAAAATGATGGTGGTTTTTTTTTGCTAAAAATTGTTGTAATCTATTAGTAAGTTGTATCATTTTTTAATATTCTGTAGCTTAGACCTCTGGTCTGAGTAGTCTACGTAGATTAGATTACTACTCAGACCAGAGGTCTAAGCTACGGTTGTTTTTAAAGCTTCGGCAAATAATCCAACATCGCCAAAATATGGCAAATAGCCGTAATCAAACTCAACACCAAAACAACAATCAAAAGTGGTTTGCCACCCGATAATTGATAATGGGTTATTTTATCCGTCGCTCGAAGTTTCCATACCATTAAAAAAGGCAAGATAAAATAACCAGTAGCGACGACCAAACCTGCAAATCCAATAGCGGCAATAAATCCATGCGGGAAAAATACACTAGCGAATCCTGGAGGCAGAAAAGTAATACAAGCTGTATAAAACCGACCTTTAGCATCATTTTCAAAATGAAATCTATCTGCGATATAATCAAATAAATTTAAGCCAACGCCTAAGAAAGAAGAAATAATAGCAAAATTAGAGAATAAAGTTAAGGCAGATTGAATGGTGGTATTGCCAATTTTTTGCTCCAAAGCACCGACCAAATCACCCATATTTCCACCAGCCGCATTAATGGCTTCAAATTCTGGTCTGGGAATAACGCCAAAACAAACACTTATCCAAACTAAATAGGTAATCAAGGCTAAAATAGATCCATAAAATAAACTCCCTTTAATTTTTGGAATATCTAAGCCATAGTATTTATAAAGACTGGGCACCATCGAAGAAAATCCAAAGGAGGTAATAAAGTAGGGGAGTGCTGCCCAAAGATAAGGGGCGTAAGTATCTCCCGCAGGTGGAGCTTTGAATAATTGCGTGGGGTTGATATGACTGAAAGTACCAGAGACAGAAATAATAAAACTAACGACCATTGCGACCACTAAAATGGTGGAAATTCTACCAACACTGACCGTACTCATCCAAACAATGGCGGCTAATAAACAACCTAATAATAAGCCTAGCAGTCCTTGAGACCAAAAAGCATTATTGGAGGTCGTATCAATTTGTAAGGTATGCATCATCATATTGCCAAAAGCACTAAAATAGGCATACAATAAAATGTATAATAAAAAACCAATGGAAAATGCCATGACAAGGCTACCTATCTTACCCAATAATTTATCAGTATAAGTATTGAAACTAGTACCAATGGGAAATTCCAAACTGACTTCCATAATCATCAAAGAAGACAAATAACTAATCGCCCAGATGACAAACAAACTTGCTAAAGTTAAAGGAAACCACATGCCAGAAGACACAATGGGCAAGGAAAACATCCCTGCACCAATGGCAGAACCCGCCGTCATCATTGCACCAAATAATAGCGGTTTTTTTGAGGAAGTACTCATCGTTTTTCGTTTTTCGTAGCTTAGACATTCCTGTCTGAGCAGTATTATTAGGTTTACTCAGACAGGAATGTCTAAGCTACTTTTTAGTTCCTAATTTGCTGCAAAGCTGCCACAAAAGCAGCATTTGCTTCTCTAGTACCAATGGTTACCCGAACACAACCTGGCGCTCCAAAACTGGCTGTCTGTCGCACCATAATGCCCGCTTCCAACATTTTAGCTTCAAATAGGTCGGTATCCATATCAGGCTTTATCAAAATGAAATTGGCTTGTGTTTTCCAATAGGGGATGCCCAACTGGTCTAGGTGGGCATAAAGGTAATCTTTTTCTTGAAGGATTAATGCGACAGTTCGCTGAATAAATTCTGTATCATCTAAAGCGGCAATTGCAGCGGACATACTCAAGGAGTTTATCATAAAAGGGCGGCGTAATTGCTGTAAATAAGCAGCAATTTCAGGTGTAGAATAAGCATAACCGACTCGTAAACCTGCCAATCCATAAGCCTTAGAAAAACTATTAATGCCAATTACATTTTTGCCTGCTTGTACATAAGGGAATGCTCGGACATAATCATCGGCTGTTACATATTGGTAATAGACCTCATCATAAATTAATACAACATGGTCTGGTAAGCCATTTATTAATTCATCTATTTGAGTTTTAGGCAAATGAGTTCCTGTTGGATTATTTGGATTGGTCACAAAAATCAACCGAGTCTTTTCCGTAATTGCCTTTAAAATACCTGGTACATCCAATTGAAAATTAGCCCCAATTAAGGGCACATCAATACTTTTTGCCCCAACTTTTTTTGGAAAACCTCTATACGGGCCAAAAGCAGGATTAGAGAAAATACATTCTGTGCCTTCTTCTAGAAAAGCTCTAGTAATTAATTCAATATTGGCAACCCCGCTATTGGTGGTGATAAACTGATTGGCTTCCAGTTTTCCTGCATAAAATTTTTCTAAAGCTAAACGAAATCTGATATCACTATAATCTGGATATTCATTTAATGTAGACACCTGTGCTTGGATAGCAGCTAAAGCTTTTGGAGAAGACCCCAGCATATTTTCATTGGAAGATAGTTTATAAATCTTTTTGCCGTTGCGGGACACAGGTTTCGATTTTCCTCCTTTATAAACAGGTTTGGCTTGTAAGAATGATTTAAATTTAAGTGGCATATTGTATTTTTATATAAGGGATGAGGCAATTAATAAGAATCCGTCAGGCTGGTAGGTTATTATTTTCCTCATCCCTAACCTTCCCTTTTACAAGAAAAGTAGTTTTTATAGATGCTTCTTTTAGATGCAAAAATGCTTTCCTTCTTTCATCTTTTGAGAAATTGATAAAATCTGCCTCCGAAGCAAAAGAAAGAAAATGAATTTCATAAGGTCGTTCTCCTTCGCAAACAATAAAATTTTCTGTTGTTGGGCGAATTCGATAAAGGAGTTGACCGTTGTAATCTTTTAATAGTGGAATAGCTAAATCTTCAAATTCGTGGAAGATTGTTTCTTTTCCTTCTTTTATGAATATCATTAGGATTAAGTAGATCATTGTTTATTTTAAGTGTGACTTAGGCTTTAGTTAGTTGAGCAATCATAAATCCATTTTAATTATTTGGTTATCATTTTGATAAGATATTGTTGCTGACAAATATATGATTGATGATGTATGATTTAAGATTTTTAGGGACACTTTATCTGAAATTGGAAAGCACTTCATCTGTTAAGTCAAATACCACCCATCAACCACCGCATCTATATCCGCTAAATCTGGATATTGAGCAGCAATCATTGCCGCATATTTATTAGCCGTTTGGTCATCAGCTGCTAAACTACCCGTATTATGTAAATCAGCTTCATTTTCGATGGAAACTGGATAAATTTCTTCAATATGTAAGGGCGTAAAATGGCGATGTTGTAATATTTTGCCAAAAACAAAAGCATAAATTTCAGGGTCATAAGGTGGTTGTCCATCCATTGGAATAGTGCGCCCAAATTCATTGGCAATGCCACAAATCATTTTCCATAGCATTAGCATCACAGATGGTTTAGCCCCTGTCCAAGTTTTGGCATCTTCTGCAATTTGCGCTCGACGGTCCGCTTCAATTTTTGCCCGTACTTTTTTAGAAGGAATGGGGACGAGCATCTGAAATGCCTTACTTTTAAAGAAAGCTTCTAAGGATGCATCTGCTTGAATGGTTGCTAATTCGATAAAACGATGCCCAACTAAAGGCGCTTCAATCAGTAATAAATCGGCCTGATTTGGATGAGTATTCAACCATTCTTTAACCGTATCAATTAACCATTTCCCCACACTTAATTTCACGCCATTATGAACGATGCCTGGTCCCATTGGAAAACGGGCAGCAATTTCTTTGGTCTCAAAAGATTTACGGGCAATATCCCATTGAATAACCGTTACCTTTTTACCTTCCGCTTCCGCAATAATTTGGAATTGATTGATATAAAGACTTTTTCCAACCCCTGGCAAACCAGAAAAAGCGACGGCTTTTGCTGATTTAGCTGCTTCCGCTAATGTTTGATAAACGGAACTGGATTCAGGTATAACACTTTTTTGATGATTCATGAGTCCGAATGCTCTTTTAGAACGCAAGCCCATTTTTGCCCCATGGGTTTTAAAATAGGCTTCCATTAAAGGTGATTTTAAGGAAATAGAATTTTTTAGTGAGATAATTTCTACTATATTGGTGGCCGTATTGTAAATAGCAAAAGTTGCTTTTTTCGTTTTTCCTGCGGCAATTTCACCTGGATTAACCACCCAACAATCCTTAATTTTCTCTGTTTGCTGGATATGCGTATGTCCGTAAAATACGGCATCAAAGTCACCAGATTTCGCCATTGGTCGTGCCAAATCTTCGTAATGAGAAATGAAGATTTTCCGTCCCCCCAATTCTAGGAAATCATACACATTTGTACTAACGGTTAAGCTACTATTCTCCTTTTTACTTGCTAAAGTAATTTCCACTTTTTCTCCATCATTATTCCCCCAAATCATATAGACAGGGATTTCCTGCGCCCCTAATAACTTCGCTACACCACTATTCATTAAGTCTCCTAAACAGATAATTTGCTGAATATTATGATTGTCCATTTCTTGGAGGGCAAGAATTAGATTATGGAAATTTTCGTGAATGTCGGAGATGATAGCTATGTTCATTAAAAAGCAATAATTTATTGTGTATAAATGGAGAAATTAAGCAGCTCAATGGATAAGGTAATGAGTTGATAAGATTAATGAGGGGATGAGATGGAATTTAGCTTAAACAGCCAATCTTGTCTCATAACCTCATTAACCTCATAACCTCATAACTCATTTTACCTCACTTTAGGCAATGCCTTAAATCGATTCGTACTAGGCAATCCTGTACCAATGGGCACTTCAATAATCGTCGGTAAACTTTCCCCTTTAGCATCTTGGATGGCTTTTCGCATATCTTCATAATTATTGACGCGAACCCCATTTGCACCAAAAGCATGCGCCATTTTTACAAAATCTGGATTATGCAAATCGGTGGCAATAATTCGATTATCGTATAAGTTTTCTTGCATTGCTCGCACATTACCATACAAATTATTATTAAACAATAAGACGACAACCCCGATTTTATGTTGAACGGCGGTCGCTAACTCTTGCACACCAAACATAAATCCACCGTCTCCAGCTACCGAAATAACAGGTACGTCAGGTTTAGCGACTTTTGCCCCTAAAGCAGTTTGGAAACCCCAGCCTAGCGTACCCATGAAGCCCGTACATAAATAAGTACGAGGTAAATAAGTATCGTAAACAATCCGACTAGCAAAACCAACTTGGGTTAATTCATCCACTAAAATCCCATCATCTGGCAATTCTTCTCGAATGGTCTTAAGAATGGTCGATTGCGGCTCTAAATAAGCCGTTTTTTCATTCCATGCCTTTCTAAATTCCTGCATTTCTTTTTTTCTGGAAGCAGCAGGTGTACTTATTTTAGGTAATTTTTCCATAATCACATCGACCGCCTGTGCGGCATCTGCAGTTACACTTAATGTCGGTTCGATAATTCGATTATGTGCGGTTTCATCAATATTGATACTGATAAAAGTTAAATCCTTATCTACGCCCCATTTACTCAATGGCATTCTAACATGACTACCAATACCTATCACTACATCCGCTTCTTTCCACAAAGCATGCGCTGCGGGTACGGGGAAACTCAAATAATGCCGACTGGATAAAATCCCTTTTCCTGTTCGATAAGCAAAAGTAGGCGCTTGTAAATATTCGGCTAATGCTTGAACAGATGCTCCTGCTTCCATTGCACCACTACTGACAAATATCAAAGGATTTTTAGCGTTGGCGATTAGTTTAGCGGCTTTTTCTATCTGCTCTTCAATTATAGGCGCATGGACAGTTTTTGCTTTTTTATACCTAGAAAAATCAATCTCCGCTTCGCTGGACAATACATCCATAGATACTTCTACACCAACAGGCCGAGGTCGACCATTCTGTAATTGATGAAAGGCTTGTGCCATAATATTGGGTACGTCGGAAGGAGAAGTGGCGCGATTTGCCCACTTAGTTAATTGCCTTTGAATAGCTAATTGGTCTGGAATTTCATGTAACACCCCTCGACCTTTGCCCTGTGCTTTTTGGGGAATTTGTCCGACTAAGGATAATACTTTCGCATTCAATCCCCATGCCGTAGCCAATGCGGCAGAACTATTTAAAAACCCTGGCCCCGGTACAATATTAGCAACGCCGACTTTTCCAGAAGCCAAATTATAGCCCAAAGCCATATAACCTGCTCCTTGTTCATGTCGAGTATGAATGACCCGTATTTCGGCCCGATAATCATAAAGTGCATTGTATAACCAGTCATTTTGTACGCCCGGTAAGCCAAATATGGTATCAACGCCCTCGTTAATTAAACTTCTTACTACTGCTTGTCCGCCTGTTAATTTCATTTTTTTATGTTTTACCGTAGCTCGGGCTTCTAGCCCAAGCTATTGCTAGTTGTAAATACTGCCTAATGGTCGAAGTTCTGTTCCTCTTGTTCCTGTAACCTTATCGCCTAAAATTTGCCGAATACTATCTGCTTTTATTTGAAGCGTTTTTACAATTACTGGATGTGCTGCGGCTACGTTAGTCGATTCTTTTTCATCATTGATTAAATCGTAAAGCGCTAATTTAGTATGGATTTTCTCATAAGCGGCTAACCCGCCATCTTGACCACCTGCTTTGCCATTTAAGGAATTAAAAGCATGCGGTAAAACCAATTTCCAACGTTGGGTCATGACTGCTTCCAATTGATTTTTATTCATATAAAAAAAGTAGGCATCGGATGCCATTTTTTGATTGGCACCAGTTAGTTGAGGTAGAATATTTTTGCCATCTATTTTTTCTTTTGGTAAGGGTGTATTCGCTAAATGAGCAAAAGTGGGCAATAAATCTATACCATTAATGGGCGTATTAATGGTTTGCCCTGCTGGAATTTTTTTAGGGTATCGAATTAAAAGCGGTGAACGAATCCCGCCTTCAAAAGACGTTTCTTTGCCCTCTTTTAAACCTCCTGTGGAACCACCGTGATTCCCATAAGCAATCCAAGGACCATTATCAGAAAAGAATAAAACCATGGTATTTTCTGCCAAGCCATTTTCTTTTAAGGTCTTCATAATCTCCCCCGTTGACCAATCTAATTCCATCATCACATCTCCATACAAACCTCGTTTTGATTTCCCTTTAAATCTATCAGATACATATAAAGGCACATGTGGCATGGGATGCGATAAGACCATAAAAAATGGATTATCTTTATTTTCTTTGATAAAATCAACACTTCTTTTGGTCAAAAGACTAGTCATTTCTTGCTGCATCTTTTCATCAACTATAGCAATAGTGGTGGTATCTTCAATTAAAGGCAGTGGTGGAAAAGTATAATCTTTTCTAGGATTTAAGGGCCACATATCATTAGAATAAGGAATCCCAAGGTACTCGTCAAACCCTTGATTAGTCGGCAAGAATTTAGGATGATGCCCTAAATGCCATTTTCCGAAATAAGCAGATTGGTATCCTGCTGGTTTTAATATATCTGCAATGGTTTCTTCAGCTGGATTTAAACCAATAGTAGAGTGAGGCAGAAAAACCCAATCGACACGGACTCTATTCGGATAGCAACCTGTTAAAATGCCTGCCCTAGAAGGCGTACATTGAGACTGTGGCACATAGAAACGAGTGTACTTTGCTCCTTCTTTTCCTAATAAATCAATATTAGGCGTCTCAATATCTGTTGCACCAAAAGCAGATAAATCACCATATCCTTGGTCATCCGTCAGAATCATGATGATATTTGGCGATTCATTCGTTTTACTTTCCTGCTTTTTTCGGGTAGTGGATTGACAACTCAAAAAAATAAAACATAAGAGCAAAACGGGAAATCCTTTCATAATACTTTTTTTAAAATAGGCGTAGTGGAAATAAAAGTTGATTATTAAATCCTGTCATGTTGCAAAAATATTCCTATATTCTCAGAGAATGTAGGATAAAAAAACATACGAATAGGATTTTTTGACTTATTTTTTGCCATCGTCTATTGGGGCAGCGCTGTTGCCGTGGAAGATCTGAATAAAGTGACGAATCTTCAAAATAAAATGAAGCTACTTTTTTAGCAAAATTGATTTATAGACTTAGGAGAGGAGCAATGAAAACCAAAGGCGTTACAATTTTATTGTAACGCCTTCGATTTTTGGAAGGAGGAGAAGATAGTAACTTATTTAAATCCTCGTTCCTATTGGTCGAAATAGTAGCTTTTAGAATGTAATAGTAGCTCCGAACTTAACCATTCCGCCCATAAATCCAAATTGGTTGACGTGCCAAGGGTATTTAAATCTACCACCTAGATTTACATTGAAATCTTGGTCACCATTTCTTAATTCATCAGGGTAAACATTAAATAAGTTATTAGCAGTTAAATTTACATTTATCTTATCGTTGATGTCATAACCAATAACTAAATCGGTAATCATTTTTCCAGCGTATACTTGATCTAGGGAAACATTAGTAGGGTGTATTTCAGATACTTCACCAAAATAAGTATTATTGAAGTTTACTCTTAAGCCGCCAGTTTTATAAGAAATGCCTACAGTGGCTTTTAAATTTGGTCGTCCAGTTTCCAGACGGCCAACTTCCTCTCTTCCAAAAATATCAATATTATTCTCCGCAAAAACAGGAGGTACAGTAATTCCTTCTGCATCTACCTCAATATCATTCCAGTTCATGGCAGCCGTAAAGCCTAATGTTCCATTGTCTCCTGCTCTAACATTATCTAAATTTAAAACGAGGTCAATTCCTTGTGTTTTGGTATCTGCTGCATTGGTGAAAAATACAAAACTTTCTACCCCATCTCCTTCTAAACCAGCTCTAACGGCATTTCCTTCTGGTAAAGAACCTGTACTAATTTGATTGGTCAATAATACTCTATCATCTACAGAGATATTATAATAGTCAAAAGTGGCAGATAAATTATTGGTCAATTTATACGTTAATCCAGCCGTAAAGTTGAACGAGGTTTCAACATCTAATTGAGGTACTTGTAATAAATTTCTAGTAACATCACTTACATTATTAAATGTTCCTTGTTGAGCCACCTCATTTCCAACCAATAAAGTTTGGATATTACTCAAGTAAATTTGGTGAAGAGAAGGCGCTCTAAATCCAGTACTTACAGAGGCACGAATAGCGCCCTTATTATCACCTAAAATTTGTCGAGCATTCACTTTCCAAGAAACATTACTTCTACTATCACCATCTCCAATTTTAGAATAACTCTCATATCTAATTGCTCCTCCAATCAGAAAAGATTCACTAACATCTACGTCTAAACCCGTATAGATACCTATATTCGTTCTACTTTCATCTAAAGCATTGGAAGGTTGTAAGCCAGGGAAAGATTGTACGCCTCCCTCTATATAAGAAGCTTCTTCACCTGCTCTAGATTCAAAGCTTTCGCTTCTAATTTCTGCACCAGCAGAAAAAGAAAGTTTACCAAATACCTTTGATAAGTCTATATTTCCTAAAGTGTTGCCAAATCTATAGCCTCCTGGGTCAACTTCAGTTGGACTGCTTGCCCCTAAACCAACATTTACAGAATTAGATACTAAATATTGAACATCATTAGAACCATTGGTCAAACTTAAATCCAAAGTCCAATCATTGAAAAATAATTTATTGCCTACCGTAAAGCTAATATCTTTGATATCACTTTCAAAAGTAGGTTGGAATCCTTGGAATGGTTGTGATCTATCTGTCCATAATGGGTTATTATCTCTATTTGCACCAACACCAGGCCACCAAGGCACTCTGTATAGAGCGAATGATTTTCCATATCTAAAAGTATATCCACCATTGATGTAAAATTCACCATTATCATAAGGCAAACCAAAATTAGCAAAAAGGGAATATCTATCTTGTTCTGGAATACCTACATTCATCCCCAAATCTGGATTTGCTCTTTGCCAATCGGTATCTCCATCTCTAATTTGCTCCGCAGTAGCTAATACACCTGGAGTAGCTTCCTGTGGACCACCAGCACCTAATGGAACTGCTCCGATTGAGTATAAAAAGCCAAATAAGCCATCACCTTGTGGTGTACCCGCTCTATTGGTTAAATCTGTATGGTATAAATCACCAGTTAAGTTTAAAAAGCCTTTATCTCCAACTTTAATCCCATGATTAATGTCGAAAGCATAATTAAATCCATCACCCTCATAAGTCACGCCAGTCTCTAAATTAATGGTGGTTTCTTCTACTCGTTCTTTTAAAATGATGTTGATTACACCCGCAACTGCATCAGAACCGTACTGCGCACTCGCTCCATCTCTTAAAACTTCAATTCTTTCAATGGCGCCTGCTGGAAATGATTTAAAATCTGTACCAACTTCTCCTCTGCCCGGTGTTCTATTCAAATATACTTGCGCACTTTGATTTTTTCGCTTGCCATTAATTAAAACCAAAGTTCTGGATGGGCCTAAGTTTCTCAATTCTGAAGGGTCAAAATGCGCAGAGGCATCAGAAATAGTTTGAGGCGTAGAATTAAAAGAAGGTATCTTATAGTTAATCATTTGATTAACAGATTTTTGCCCACTCGCTTTTAATTCGGCTGCATTGATATTATCAATTGGTACGGGAGAAGTTAGAATAGTTCTTGGCTTTCCACGAGAGCCAGTGACGACCACTGCATCTAATTTCAATCCAACCGCTAAATTGACTACTATTTCTTGGTTCGCATCCGTTACCGTAAGTGTTTGGTCTGCATAGCCTGTATAACTAACCCTAAGATCCACAGGTAAGCTTTCAACATCAAGAGAAAAATTACCATCAAAATCTGTTACAGTACCTAGACTAGTTCCTTGAACTAGAATCGTTGCACCGATAAGTCCTGTACCATTGTCAGCATCGACAATCCTCCCAGAAATGGTTTGAGCTTGAATTTGAAAAGTAAAAAGCGCTAAAAGGGTTACGCTTAAAATAGTTTTAAGTAATCTGTAATGAGCCATAAGCAATGCTTTGTTAAAGTAGATAGTTATTAATAAGTGGAATACAGGACAAATGTAGCTTTACTATCTAAAAAATTATAGTACAAAAAGACGTGCTAATAGGACTTTTAGACCCAGTGTATCTAAAATGAGGGAGTTAGGTAGTGTAATAAGTGCTATAATGTTGAAATTATTATCAATAATTTTGAGAAAATAGTTAAAGAAATAATCAATTTGGTAAAAAATGGAATTAGCAAGGAACTAAATTAAACTTATTAAAAAATAAAATATGTCATTTATTTCATTGATTTTCAATTAGTTATTGATTTTCGTCAAAAAGGTTGCCAAACTAATATGTCAGAAAAACTCAACTGATT
>Ga0129327_10000518_pt1 | contig 23130 bp, 9 predicted proteins | sample CPBDNA_6_FD_111799 | JGI IMG/M metagenome (GOLD analysis project Ga0129327, IMG submission 111799) | Freshwater to marine salinity gradient microbial communities from Chesapeake Bay, USA - CPBay_Spr_31_0.8_DNA | ecosystem: Environmental > Aquatic > Marine > Coastal | place: USA: Chesapeake Bay... | reverse complement strand
ATTACATGAAAAAGCAATAGATAGACTAGATGCTACTATTGGAAAATGGTTCGTTACTATTAATCCAAGGAAAGCAAAAAAGGTATTATATTATGACTAATTATTTCTTTCTTTTTGCCTAAAGCTCGTTCTTCTGCATAATAAATCTCATTTTTTCCAAATTGAGGAAACCCTACATGGCCGCCTTTTTCAGGAACTTCTAAGTAAATATTTGGATTAGTTGCTGCTATAGCATAAGGATAAGAAGGATCACTTAAAAAAGAATCATTTTTGGCACTCAAAATATAAGTTGGGATGGAAATATTTCCCAAAAAAGGTAAACTGCTCGCTTTCGTATAATAATCCAAAGCATTAGCAAAACCATGGACTTTAGCGGTTACGGCATCATCAAAACCATAAAAAGTAGTATGCTGTTGAATGGCTTTTACATCAAAAGTACCAGGGAATTGTGCTTCTTTTATCGCTACTTTTTCGTTGAGTTTTTTTAAGAATCGACGAACATACACTGAGTTATTAAATTTCCCTTCATCCAAACCTGTAGCAGATTTAACTAAATCTATGGGGGTAGAAACAGCAATGGCTTTCTTTAATAACGGATGTACAGTCGCTCCCTTTCGACCAACATAATTTAAGGTAATACTGCCCCCTAAACTAAATCCAATCAGCACAATCTCTTTATAATTATACTGTTCCCCAATATGTTCTAAAACAAAACTGACATCTCTAATTTCGCCACTGTGATACATTTGTAAAGTCCGATTCATTTCCCCACTACAACCTCTAAAATTCATGCCGACCCCATCGTAACCATGTTGATTAAATAGCTTCATCATTCCTTGTACATAAGGCCTACTCGCATCTCCTTCCAGTCCATGTAAAACTAGGATTAATTTATCTTGCCCTTTTTTCGACCAATCGAGGTCCAAAAAATCATTGTCTGGCGTCGTAATTCGTTCTCTAGTGGTTTGAATGCCTTTGATACTTCGAAAAACAGATGGATAGATACTTGCCCAATGTCCGTTTTGAAACAGCAAAGGGGCTTTATATTTAGAGGTAATGATTGGCATAATCAGTTAGGAATTTAAGCTATAAATATTGTTGCGATGTTACCATGTTGTGGTTTTCCATTGTATCGACGGTTGTTATAAGGCTGAATCTTTCCATCAATATTTTGCCTTTGATAAAATCACGACGAAACAAACCATAAAACTATCAAATCAGAAAGAAAAAGAGTAAATTGCAATATAAAAAATAGAATATGCAATTATATACCACTTTCAAATCCTTCCTCCAACAAAAAACGACCCTATTATTAATGGTGATGGGCTTATTTTGTTTTGGCAATGTGCTCACTTCTTGCGGTGGACCAAAGTCTGGTTGCCCAGTCAATGAAAGAGCAAAAACAAGCGTGAACAAAAAGGGAGAATTATCAGGTAAGAAGGGGAAATCTAATTTATTTCCTAAAAAAGTTAGAAAAAAAATGAGAACAAAATAAGGAGAATTAGTTGGTTCACTATTGGCTACCGTCTATAGTTGTAAATGATTGATAGGCTGGTCTTTGTGTCTAACCTGACACCAGTCAACTGCAACCTTAGACCTATAATCTAATTAATCCACTAAATCTTTAGCGTCGATAGCGTCCTTTAATCCTTCCCCAATTAAATTAAAGGTAAGAATAGTTACAAAAATAGCTAAGCCTGGAAAAATTGACATCCACCAGTTAGCGCCATTACTACGTACTTTAAGCATCGTTCCCCAAGTAACCTGTATATCCTCCGTAATTCCAATACCCAAAAAGGATAGAGCCGCTTCTGTTAAAATAGCACTGGCAATTCCAAAAGCTACTAGAATAATAACTGGCCCAATGGCATTTGGTAAAGCATGCTTAAATAAAATGCGCCAATCACTATATCCTAATGCCCTGGAAGCTTGAATAAATTCCATATTGCGCACTTTTAATAATTCCCCTCTAAAAAATCGAGCTATTCCAGTCCAACTTAGGAAACCAATAATTAGAATGATAGGCCATAAAGTTTTGGTGCTAAAGATAGCTGAAAAGGCAATGATTAAAAGTAGCCCCGGTACGGCATTTAACACTTCAATCAGGCGCATGACCAGCATATCTAATGGCAAAGTGATAGCCTTCTTAAAAGCAGGAAGATATAATAGTAGTTTAGCAAGTACATTAAAGCAGGCTATTGTAATAATAAAAATAAGGCAACTTTTTAAGAGTTCCCCATCCGCATCTTTTAAAGAAAGTTGATAAGAACGACTAATGAATGCAAAGTGAATCGCGAAAAATAGTGCAATTAGGTTCAATGCAATGGTAACGATAGGTAAACGCAAACCGTCATCTCCAAAATAACCCGCTAGGCCGCCCATAAATAACCCAATTAATGTGGCGATTAACATAGAAATTAAACCGACTTTTAGAGCAACCCGTATCCCGCCAATAATTCCCGCAGCAACATCTTTTCCTAGTTTATCTGTACCTAACCAATGCCATGCTTGCCCTCTTTTCATTGTTTGTGGTCCAAAAGGACTTTTAAAATGAATATTATCGGTATCTCGATAATTAGCAGAGTAGGGAATGATTGGAAAAATAGCTTGATCATACTGCGTTTCATGCCAAGAACTGGGGTCTAAATATTTACCTGTTTTAGCAGTTAGCCCCAAATCAATTAAATATTGTTTGAAAATAGGAAAACTACTTTCTCCCTTAATTTTAGTAAAGATAGGGACATCTCCTGCGATGAACGGATTTAACAGCGCAATCCATAATAAGGCAATAAAAACACGAAAAGACCATTTAGCTCCCCGATTTTTTTGAAATCGCTGCCAGACTAAAGACCAATAAGAAGGAGTGGATGGGTTTTTCAATTTTCAATTTTCAATTTTCAATTTATAATTTTCAATTTTCAAAAAAGAGTTTCCTTCTGTAATAGTAGACCAACTCTAAATGAAAATTTTTTACGCAATTGCGAAAGTAAAGATTTACCCAAAAAGATATAGTACAATTAAGTAGATAAGTTTGAATTTTTTTGAGATGGTAAGGACATTTATCCTTCTGGTTCGCTCATTCATCCTGTAAATCCTGCATAATCTTGAGCCTTCCCGCCCGCTTTGCGGTTCTCTCGCTTAGCCATCCCATCTGCAAGCGGTTCACAAACGGTGTTTGCTCATACTGGACATTCACCCTGCGGGTTCGCTCGTTCATCCTGTAAATAAAAAGCGCCTTGCCAATGGACAAGACGCTTAAGGTTTCTTTAAATTTTAGATATGGGAGTTTGGCAATATCCTACTTTGCCTTTAACTGAATGCTTCCTTTAATTACATCATAACCAAAAAAGCATAGGATGACTAGTAAAAAACTTAAAATTAACATGGGATTGAGTTTTAGTTCTGGAATTTAAAAATATGTTCAATTACAATTTAAGCAATAAAATTCATTTTTTCAACAAAAGGCTCACTTTAATTAATACATTATAGTTTTTTGCCTAAAAAATGACATTTCTACGAATATATTAAAAAATTATTATTTTAATTCTCCAAATTTAATTAGTAAACCTTTTAAAAAATACTAGAAAAAAGAAATTTACTAGGGTTTTTTGAAATTTTATTTCCTTTTTATTTGCTCTTTCCTGTTTTTAAATTAACTTGCGGTCGTTTAAGAAAAATACCATAAAATTTAACAACAAAAAGCAAGTAAACATGTCCGATAAACTGGATAAAATTGATTTGAAGATACTGCGGATTTTACAAGAGAATAGTAAAATTACTAACCTTGATTTGTCAAAGAAGATTGGTTTGTCTCCTGCACCAACGTTAGAAAGAGTTAAGAAATTAGAGCAATCTGGCGTAGTAGAGAGTTACCATGCTCAAGTTTCTCCTCAGGCCATAGGGTTGAGTGTAAAGACTTTTGTTTTAGTATCTTTGGCTTGGCAAAAAGAGAATGCTTTAAATAATTTCCTAGAAAAGATTAAGTCTATTGAAGAGATTACGGAATGTTACATTATAACAGGAGAGGCTGACTTTTTGATTAAAATTGTTTGTAAAGATATTCCAACTTATGAACAATTATTATTCAAAACTTTATCTCAAATTGAAGAGATTGAGCGTTTGAAAACGTTAATGACCTTATCTACTGTAAAAGATTCTAAAATCTTGCCTTATAATTATGGATAAAATGAGTGATGAGTTATAAGTGATGAGTTCAACTCATCACTTATAACTTATCATTCCTCACTTTTAAGCTAGCTTTTCTCCTGCGAAACGGGTTGTTTCTGCTCTTTATCTTCCACAAACACCTTATTTATTGCTTCAAATATAGCTTGTAAGCTATTTATCTGTTGATTTTGCATAGATAATTGAAAATTAGCACCTTTCTTATTGCCAATCAATTCTAATAAATTTAGAGACTCCGTGTTTAAGATACCGACTCTTTTCAAAGCATTAAAATCTACAAATAAACTAAGTGGATTCTGATTAACCATTTGATTGATGTTAACAGGAAGTTGTTTTGTGCCATTAATATTTCCTTTTTCTATGTCGTCTAATCGGGCTATATTTCCAGCAATAAAAGCGATGCCATCTTGTAGCATCAATTGATTATCAAAAGCACTGCCTATATCCATATCAAAAGGTAAGATGTTTGCTACCATTTTATTCAAACTTGGCGCTATAATATAGCGTCCATTTCCTGTTTTAGTGACCAAATCATTTTCTTCTGCGACCGCTAAAAATGCTTCAAATTGAGTTTGGTCATTCAATTTAATAGCAAATAACCCTTCTTGACGATTATTTACATTCCCAGTGTAAGTGGTAAATACAAAATCTCCGTCTAAAGCATTTTTCAATTTATCAATACTTAAACCATAGCTTTTTAAAGCAAAGTCTGCAAACATTTTTACCTGTGGTCTTTTGCTTAAAGCAGTATGCAAGCCCGCAAAATCCAAGGCTGCGGAGAGGTAAATATTTAAATTTTCTCCAGTAATATAAGCGGAGAAATCTGTTTTTACATTTTCTTTAAATAATAAATTGACATCTTCAATTAAGGCATCTTGAAAAAAATAATTCAATTGGGTATTTACTTTTCCTGCCTCAAAATCGACATGCCCATGAATGAAATTATCATTGATGGCTTCGGGTTTGATTTTAGCTAAAGATAACACGAATTTGGCATTTTTATTTTTTGCTAAGGCATTTGAAGTTAACCAAGTAGTAATGTCGTGTTTTTCAGAAAGTAAATTAAGTAGGTTTTCATTATTAGCTAAACTAGTTTCCTGGCTTGGGGTAAAAAATGAATTGATAATTTCTTCCATCTCATAAATGCCTTCACCGAGCGCCAGTATACCCACTTGGTCATTCCAAGCCAATTGTGTGGCATCATTCAAGTCTGCAAATTGATAGTCATTTCTTTGACCAGTTCTTACCTCTTGAAAAGAATTGGCAAAATTGCTAAAGTCTTGTGGACTGGTTAAGTTGAAAATGATGCCTGTATAAATTTCTTCTGGATTATCTGGATTTAATTCTATTGAGACATAAGCATTTTTGCTTAAGTCAATTCCTGCATTTTCTGGATTGGCTAATACGGTTGCTAAGATGTCACTTTCCTCTGCTGCTTTTTCCATAAAAAAGCGATAAAAATCCATTTTTTTGATGGCTTCAAAATTGGCTTTTTCCATTAAAGTAGGCAGGTCAAAAGCAGTAACTACGGTAGCATTTTGAGGAATAGCTTCCAAGGCATTATCTGAGCCTGCATTCCTTTCATTTTGACAACCAAAGCATATAATAAGGAAACTTAAAAGACTAAAAGATATAACGTTTTTTAAAAAACTCATTCGTTTATTTTTTTCAACTTATCAACTATTTTAATGGGATAAGCTGGGCGATGTTTATGATTTTTGATGGTATTCTATTTTCACTTCATTCTAAACCATTATATGGTGGATATTATTACTTTACATTAAAGCTTTTTTATTTGAATTGAATGTCTTTATGCCAACGTTTTGGCGCTGCAAAATAAGAGACAAAAAATTATCTTCGCAAGTATTTAGCGTCATTCAATGAAATAAAGGTGCAAAAACATATAATTTTACTTTATAAATTTTAAATTTATTATTTTCGATTTTTGATTTAAATTTATCATAACCTATTAAGAAAATGCAACTAGGATTTGTAACTGCCATCTTACCCGAATTAAATTTAGTCCAAGTAATTAATCACGCTGCTGAAATCGGCTATGATTGTATAGAAGTCATGTGTTGGCCCAAAGGGAAAGCGACCCGTCGTTATGCTGGGGTGACACATATAGATGTAACGAGTCTTACCAAAAAAGAAGCTAAAAAAATTAATCAACTCTGTGCTGCTAAAAAGGTAGAAATCAGCGGATTAGGGTATTATCCAAATCCATTAACACCAGATAAAAAAGAACGAAAAGTTTATATAAGGCATATCAAAAAACTGATAGACGCAGCGGTTTTACTAGGCTTAAAAAATGTAAACACTTTTATCGGGAGAGACCCTTCTAAGACCATTGCCGATAATTGGTCTGATTTCCTGCAAGTTTGGCAGCCATTAATTGCCTATGCAGAAAAGAAAAAGATAAAAATAGGTATCGAAAATTGTCCAATGAAATTCACGAAGAATGAATGGCCTGGTGGACAGAATTTAGCGGTTAGTCCAAGGATTTGGCAACAAATGTTTGAAGCGATTCCAAGTGATTATTTTGGTTTGAATTACGACCCTTCCCACATGGTCTTACAACAGATGGATTACCTTGCGCCCATGCGTAATTTTGCTAATAAAATGTTCCATATCCATGCGAAAGATCTCCGAATAGACCGACACATTTTGGATGAAGTGGGTGTTTGGTCACATCCTAATTTATGGCATACGCCTAAATTACCAGGTTTAGGCGATGTGAATTGGGCAAAATTTGCAGCTACTTTAAATGATATAGATTATGAGGGCCCCGTTTGCGTGGAAGTGGAGGATCGAGCTTTTGAAGGCGAACTTTTTAAGCGGTTATTGTCTTTGCGGCAGAGTCATGATTATTTGCGGCAGTTTATACGATGAATTAGAAAAATGATAGTTGCTCAAGTATTTATTGTTAACAACTGCCCACGACAAAATAGTTGATTACTATACTTATTCCCGCTCTAATCTTTCAACTATGTCTATCTTGTGCATTTTTTAACAAACCACTAAATTTTACCTAACTAAAAAAGTATGAAAAATTTATTCATCCTATTAGCATTGGCTATAACGATGGTAGCTTGTAATAATTCAGTTACTACTGAAGTTGCTGCTGCACCAACTGTTGATTTATCAAAATACCCTGCGGCACTGCAAAAAGTATTTGGAAAACACGGTTCTTTGGCGACTTGGAAAAATATGAAAGCACTTTCTTATGAAATTGTGAAGGAAGGTGGCAATGAAAAACAAGCAATTGATTTGCATAATCGGAGAGAAAGAATTGAAGCAGCGAACTTTAAGACAGGCTATGATGGTACTAACTTTTGGGTAGAAGCAGATACCTCTTATAAAGGAAACCCTGTATTTTATCATAATTTAATGTTCTATTTTTATGCGATGCCTTTTGTTTTAGCGGATGACGGAATTATTTATGGAGATGCAGCACCGCTTGAATATGAAGGCAAATCTTACCCCGGTATTCGGATTTCTTATAATGATGGGGTAGGGGTGAGTTCACAGGACGAATACTTTATTCATTATGATCAGACTACTTATGAAATGGCTTGGTTGGGGTATACCGTGACTTATTTTTCAGGAGAGAAAAGTAAAAAAATTAGTTGGATTCGATATGATGATTGGAAAACAATGAATGGTTTATCGCTGCCAAATTCTTTAACTTGGTTTAAAGTGGATGAAGGTAAATTGATAGAACCTCGAAATACAAGGAAATTTGTGGATATTAAGGTCTCTGAAACTGCGCTTGCCGATGCGGTTTTTGCGAAAACAGCAGGGGCTAAAATTGTAGAATAATATAAGTTGCTACAAAAAGAAAAAGGGCGACTATTTTTAAAGTCGCCCTTTTTCTTTTTGTAACCTATTAATTTGATATAGTTGATTGGAGTTTAGAATCCAGGTTTTCTATCAATTACTCTTGGGTTAGCAATGGTTTTGACAGGTATACTTTGATCTAATCTAGTAATCGTAACAACCGTTCTACGATTTCGTTGATGTTCCTCTTCACTGCATTCAACCCCGTCATAGCAATCATTAACATGTTGAGTTTCTCCAAATCCAACTATTTTGTTGATTCTATATTTATCAATACCTTGCTCGATAAGGTATTTTTTAGCAGATTTTGAACGATTTCTAGATAACCATCTATTATAGTCTGTTTCTCCTCGACTATCTGTGTGAGAAGCTAAGGATATTTCCATACTTGGATATTCGTTCATTACTATGGTTAAATAATCTAAATCATTAGCCGCATCTGCCCGAATATAATGTTCATCAAAGTCATAATAAATATGATTTAAAGTGATTTCTTGGCCTACTACATAATTACCATCTGGGTCACCTGTAAAGTATTCATTTACATAGTCAGGGGTAATACCTCCTTCATTGGGGTCTAATCTATCTAATTCTAATTCAATTAAGGTATTCATCACGATGGATGTATTACAAGGAACATTCAAGGTAGAAACCGTCGAGTGTCCTTCTCTAAAATTGAGTTTTCTACCAGTAATTTCATATTCACAGTTACATTCGATACACATTTCAAATTTTCCGTCAAAGTCTGTTTCTAAAGTAGTGGTCACACCTGTACATTTATCAATTAAAGTAACTTCTGCACCTGGAATGTATTTAGGGAAATTTTTGTTTTTGACTGCGCCTTTTAATTTAACACAATTTCTTTTGGCTAATGGAATACAGTAATCTGTATTTTCCATCAATTGTGCGCCAGATAATTGCTGACGATTAGGTCGATAATAATCTTTTTCGGCATAAAAAGAGTAGGTTTTATTTTCTTCTAGAAAATAATTAAAAACTCCGTTTGGATTGGTTGTGAAAGAAGCATCTGCCCGAACTACGCCGCCTTTAACTTTAATACCGTAATCTCCGCCAATGTTATTGGTTAAAATACTGGCGGGCATTTGCGTTTCATTTTCATAAGCGATCCAATTATCTTCTGACTTTAAAAGTGCTACTCTGGCATCTTCTAATCTTTCTCCTGTTTTAGCGTCACAAACGGCTATTTGGAAGATGCCTGATTTTCCTGCACCAACAATTTCATTGGGATTATTTGGGTCTGGGTCAAATGGGTCTTTCTTATCTTTTTTATTTGAATCTTCTTCTGTTATTTCCCAACTATAAATATCATCCTGACCAGCACCACCGGGTCTATTAGAGGAGACATATCCTTTTGCTTCTTCTGCATCTATATAGAAACCAAAATCATCTTTTTTAGAATTGATAGGTTTTCCTACGTTTTTACGATCGGCCCAAGAATTTTCATCACTGTCTGTAGATTTTTCTACGACAAAAATATCCAGACCACCCATTCCTTTATGACCATTAGAGGCAAAAAATAATTTATCTTTTTGACTAATAAATGGGAAAATTTCATTACCAGCAGTATTAACTGTAGGGCCTAAATTAACAGGGTCTCCCCATTTGCTACCTAATTTTTGACTGACATAAATGTCCATGCCGCCAAAACCTCCTGCCCTGTCAGAGGAAATGTATAAGCGTTGACCGTCTGTAGATAGGGTAGGATGGCAGGTGGAATATTCTTTATCACAGAAAGGTAGTTCTTCTGTTTCATTCCAAGTATCTCCTTCGCCTTTTGCAGAGTAAATTTTTAATTTTTTAATATCTCCTTCTTCACTTTTTTTCTTACTTGTTCTAGTGAAAATCATTTCTTTGGTAGGCGCGCTAAAAGTGGCTACACCATCATGGAAACCACCATTGACATCCCCTTTTAATGGCTTAATTTCCTTGAATGCTTCTCCGTCTTTTTTGGCGTAGAATAAATCAGAGAAATTAGCTTTTGTCCATTTATCCGTATTACTAGTAATCATTTTATTACCTGCTCGCATGGAGGTGAAAATAATACCATCCTTATGAGGAATTGGACTAAAATCGTGATGTTCTGTATTTAAATCGGATAAGTTGGACAACTTAATGTTTTTGTGGTTTTCAAACTTATCAATATCTTTACAATCTTTGATGAAAGAACGAGTCTTATCACTACTTTGTTTTTCATAATCATTATACCAACGGATTGCATCTTCACATTTCCCATTGGCTTGTAGAGTTTGAGCATAATGCAGAATAGTTTCCACCTCTTGGACTTCATTGACAATTTGAGCATACCAATATTCAGCGGCTTCATACTGACTATTCAACCGAAAACTATTCGCAAGCTTTAATTTAACATCATAAGTTTGTTGATCATCATCTAAGTTTTGGTAATAATCTGTAGCAGTTAGATATCCAAGGTTATCATATATTTTATTGCCCTTCTTTTGACCCAAGAGCGGAGATACAAAAACTAATAATAGGAGTGCGGCTACTAGATTTTTCATAATAAAAGGATTTAAGCAAATACAAATACAAAACCACTATTTTAAATGCCGATTTGTATTTAAATGTTAGGGTTTTCTTATAAAAATGGAAAAACTCCCATATTGAAAATTGATAAAACAATTTTTTATAAGAAAACACTTTATCTAAATGTTAGGATTTTTTAGTTTAATTTTTGTTAGGCCTAATGATTTGCTCTACTTTTTTAATGTCTTCTTTTGCGATTTTAATAATACGGATAGATTAATGAATAGCCCCAAAAAGACTATGGTAATAATTGCGCTAATTCAATTAGAAAAAGCGAATATTATTGACTTTTCCATTATCATATTTAAATAGGTACTCGACCATTACTTCAAAACTACCTTTCGTAAAACTGTTTAACTCTGTTAAGGCATAATCTACCCCAATCGCAACTTTTAATTGTTGAGTTAAAGGAAATTGCACAAAAGCGTCTACTGATTCGTCAAGTCGATAACTAGCACCAATCCAAAATGATTCCAGAAATAGCAAACTGAGGTTAAAATCTATCTCATTGGGTGCATTTTTAATATAACTGACTAATAAAGACGGTCTGATGTGAATTTTCGGATTGATTTTAAAAATAAGACCTCCCATCAAATAATGCGCTCTTAAATCTTTGAGTGCCCCAAACCCTGAATAAACAGTACTCGTAATAGAATTTCTTATTAAGGTAGGAGCCGAGGCACCTATATAGAAATTTTCACCAGAGTAATAGATACCCGCCCCTACATTAAAGGTATTATTTGCTGCTGCACCAAATGGGATGGCGGTATCAATATTATCAATTAACTCTGCTTTTGTCCAATCAAATCTAGTGAAGTCAAATTGGGCGCTTAAACCTAAACTTAATTTAGTGTCATTTTTAAATCCGATTTTATAAGCATAATCCATCTTCGTATAAGTGGAATTAAAAATACCAATTTCATCTGAGACAATAGACAAACCAATGCCACTTCGACCTTTCATAATTGGTGTATGCGCAAAAGCAGTTATAGTCCTTGGTGCGCCTTCCAACCCTTGCCATTGATGCCGATAATGTGCGCCTACATTTAAAGCATCCGCACTACCTGCATAAGCTGGATTATACTGTAATTTATTAAAAACGAACATCGTATAAAGTCGGTCACTTTGACACCATGCCTGATTGTTTAATAAAAAGAGTAGGAATAAAGTGTAAAAAATTATTCGCATTTGCTGAGTTTTCAGTTGCCAGTTTTCAGTTGTCGGTTGTCGGTCATCGGTTATCAGTTGTCATGCTAAACAACCGATAACCGATAACCGACAACCGACAACTGAAAACCGATAACTCGTTATCTAAATATCGTTATAAACCCTTGAAGTGGTTTTCCTTCTTCTTCTAGTTGTAACATATAAAAGTAAGTACCAGACGGTAATGGCTGCTCATCATGTGTTCCTGCCCAATCATTTTGATAATTTCTCGTTTCATAAACTTTATCTCCCCAACGGTTAAAAATTCTTAAGTAGTTATCAGGGAAAAGGTCTATACAAGAGACTAAGAAATAATCATTATTTCCATCTTCATTTGGAGAAATTACGTTTGGAATGATGCAGTCTCCAGAACCTTCTACCCCTGTCACACCAATAGTCACAATCGCTGTATCACAAAGCGATTCACATAAATTACTGCATACTTTATAACGGAAATTATCGAAACCGAAGAAATTACCTTGTGGTTTGTAGGTTAATAGGCCATTTTCTCCTTCAATCAATTCTCCGTTATCTGGGTATTTAGTAATCACAAACCTAATGTCCATATTAGCTGTAATGATGTCGTTTTCAAGGACATTCATAACCAACGTATCATTTAAATTCATTTCATAATTATCAGCATTGACAATTGGCGTTCTTTCGGAATGGACGGTAACCGTATCCATAGAATAATTAACACAAGCGCCATTACTTAATGCCCAAATAAAGACATTTTCTCCTGGGCTTAAATTTTCTGCGAATGTAGTAGGGCTAATAGGATTAGCAATAGTTGCCCCCGATTCGGATAACCATTGTCCTGTACTAAAGGTTGGTATTTCCGCACTTAAAGTAAGTTGGTCTTCTTCGCATAGGGCGATGGTCTCTTCTCTGACGAGTGCATTATCCGAAGGTATGTCATTAATATTTAATTGAACTGTATCGGCTTCAAAATTAGGACATTCGTTTTCGCTAATAGTCCAGATAAAAGTATAACTATTACCAGGCTCAAGCCCTTCTATGAGCGAAGTAGGGTTTGTTTGATCCATGATTAAAACACCTTGTGCGGTTTGTTCAATCGACTGTGTCCAAACACCAGCAGCGCTTTTTAGTGGAGTTGCGGCAAGATTAATGGCATCTGTTTCGCAGACATCTCTATCTAATCCAGCAAAAGCAACATCTGCCACAACCATTTCTATTTCAATTTCCACGGTGTCAATGGATTGAGCTGCGCATTGATTACTAGTAACTGTCCAAACAAATTGATTGATGCCAACTTGTAAATTACTGACAGTAGTACTCGCAAGTGTAGTATCCATAATGATTGCTCCTGTTGGAGAAGACCACATACCCGTAGCATTAACAACTTCAGTTGCCATTAAATTAGCAGTTGAGGCGGCACATAAAAATTGATTATCTCCAGCACTTGCCATCAAATTTGCGGTACTAAGTATTTCGACGACCGTTTCATTAGACGCTTCGGCTTCGCAACCATTAGCAATCATTCTTAAATAATACCCACCACTTTGGTTATCAGAAACATTAGCAAGGATTAATTGTGGTTCCGTCGTCGTTCTAATCAAGGCATTAGAGGTGGCGTCATACCATTCGTAACTTAACGTATCCGTTGCTTCAAATGAAAGCGGACTACTGACTGTTAAAGTAAGCGTTCCTCCTAAACAAACTGGACCATCGTTGATAATGGTAGGCGTTGCTGGTTTTGGATTTATGTAAACCGTAGTTCTGGAAGAAATAATACCCGTACAACCATCTATAGAGACAATAGCAAAATAATCACCTGCTGCCAAAGGTGTTGCAGGACTGATGATTGGGTTCGCTTTATCAGAACTATAGCCTGCTGGCCCAAACCAGCTATAAGTAGCGCCTTCAAAAAATGGTACTGCTAATTGAATGACGCCTCCTTCACATAATTTATCTTCACTACTTGTATTATTACTAGCTATAATATTGGTAGTAATATCCAAAACAGTAATTTCTGCTGTATTGGAATAACCAGAAACACAATCATCTTTTAGGATTCTTACGATGTATTCCCCAGAATTAGCGGAAGAAACATTACCAATTATCATCGTAGGTGTAGTTGTTTCCCTTATTAGGAGCAAATCACCTTCTACTGTTTGCAAATACCATTCATATCGGACGCCCTGACCATTTTCAGTACTGGCAGTAAGAGAAATAGATGATCCACCACAGACTAAATTAGCTGCAGCCATTAAATTAGGCGTAGTTAATGCCTCGTTTAATCCAACTACAATGGAGCGACTTGCTCCAATACAGCCCCCAGCATTTCCTACTGTTAGTTGATAAGCACCTACTTGTAAAGCAGAGAAATTAGGAATCGTAACAGGGAAGGTACTATCGCTAGATTCATTGGTGAAATTAAATTCATTTGGACCAGTCCATGTATAAGTAACTGTTTTGCCATCGGGGTTTCCATTAGTTGCAGTCAAAACTAAGTCTTGTCCTTCACATAAAGAAGTGGTAGCTGCCAAACCAGTAATGATTGGTTTTTTATTAATTTCTACAGTGGTGCTAACACTGACACTATTTTCACAACCTGGTAAACTTACCTTTAAATTGAAAGTAGTGGCGGTATCAATATTTAAAATAGTTGGATTTTGCAGCGTGGAAACGATAGTTCCTGTTTGAGCATCTGTCCAAGTATAAGTAGCATTTTCTATAGTTACTGCCATTAATTGTACATCCGACCCTTGGCAAACAGGGCCACTATTCGAAATAGAAATTTGTGGAAGTTCAATTACCTCAACTTGTGTAGGAACAGAGAAAATTGCTCCACAATCAGCCATCGAAACTTTTAGAGAATAGGGGGGAATTGCTAATGGAGCATTTGCAGGAAAAGTAATAGCACGTTCTCTTCCGATAGTTTCCCCATTACCATTTGACCAAATATAAATAGACTGATCATCCATATTGGTTTCCTGAGCAGCTAACTCAATCATACCATCTTTACAAACTGGACCATTGGTTAATACTACGGGTTGTTCTGGTGCATTAATAATTTCCATAACGGTTAAACTGTTACTTGTTTCACAACCAGCTAATGTACTAATAGTTAGGGTGTAAGTACCATTGAATGTCTCATTGGTATTTCCAATAAATGGATTTTCTGCGTTAGAAGTATAACCATTTGGCCCTACCCAATTATAAGTAATAGTTCCAATTGAACCACTTCGATTAGCGCTTAATTGTAACGTACTTCCTTCACAAAAAGCGGATAATTCATAAGTTGGGTTAATGGAAACCGTCGGTAAAATATTAGGTATAATTACCTCTGAAGATAGGGTGCATTCATCGACTTGAACTTCCAATTGATAGCTATCTCCATTATCTACTAAAGGACCGATGGTGATTTCGTTAGCATTTTCTCCATCAATAGCAGTACCATTTAAAAGCCAAACATAATTGACGTCCCCACCAGTATAAATTGGTGCAGAAAGCGTCATCAATCCACCTTCGCAAACTGCTTCAGAAGTTTGAATGATAGGCTGAGGTAGGACAGGAGCAATATTCTCAATGACATTCGTTGCTTGGTTATAGGAACAACCTGCATTATTGGTAACTAATAAGATATATTGCCCATTATTTTCAGTAGTGGCATTAATAATAACGGGATTTTCTACAGTTGAACTAAATCCATTAGGACCAGTCCATACAAAAGTTAAACCTGTACTATTTCCTTGTAGATTTGCTTTTAAAACTAAATTAGATCCTGTACAATTTTCTGTTCTGGTAAAGACTGCTTCTGGATTAATAGTTGGTTGGACAAATAAATCAACGTTTACTGGTGTTGCTTCACTTTGGCATCCATCTACTTCCACTAATACCTTATAATTACCTTCGTGAGCACTAGCCACGGATTGTGTGATAATTAGCTCAAAGTTATTAGCATTTGGAATAATTACGTCATTAAGAAACCAACTATATTTTACCGTTGTACCTGAATAAATAGGGGCAGTTAAGGTAATTGTTTCTCCTTCACAAAGGGTAGTTGTTCCTTGAATGACAGGTTGAGCGATACCATCTTTAATATTATCAATAATATTGGTGGCCTGACTAATCGTACAGCCTGCATTATTGGTTACTAACAGAACATATTGTCCGTTATTCAATTGCGTAGCATTGACAATAACTGGATTTTCTACAGTTGAGCTGAATCCATTTGGTCCAGTCCATGCAAAAGTTAACCCATTATTTTCACTAGCTAAATTTGCATTTAATACGAGATTAGCAGGTGCACAATTTGCAGTCGAGTTGTAAATTGCCGTAGGCGAAATACTTGGAATCGCTAAAATATCTACAGCAACAGGTGTTGCTAAACTTTGGCAACTATCTACTTCTACCAACAAATTATACACTCCTTGATGCAAAACAGCATCTGCTTGTGGGATGATTAATTCAAAGCCATTGGCATTTGGAATAACTTCATCATTAAATAACCAACTATAGGTTACACTCGAACCCATATAAATTGGTGCAGTTAAAGTAATCGTTTCTCCTTCACATAGGGAAGTCGTTCCTTGAATAACAGGTTGAGTAATCCCATTTCTTATATTATCAATTACATTCGTAGCCGCACTAATAGAACAACCATTATTATTAGTGATTTTCAAGAAATATTGTCCATTATTTGCAGGTGAAGCATTGACGATGACTGGGTTTTCGGCAGTAGACATAAAACCATTTGGCCCTGTCCAGTCAAAGTTTAGTAGACTTGTACTATCTGATAGATTTGCGCTTAGATTCAAATTATTGTTTGCACAATTAAGTGTATTGATATAAATACCAGCAGGTTGAATGCTAGGCAAAGCAATAACTTCTAATTGAACAGGTTCAGCAGTACTTGTACAGCCATCTATTTCTACAGAAAGCGAATAAGTTCCTTGATGTAATCCTTTTTGAATTGGAGAGATTAATAATTCATTAGAAGTAAGTCCAATGATGTTCTCCGCATTAGGTACTTCCCAATTAAAAACAACATTAACGCCTTCATAATTGGCAACCGATAACGTAGTAATAGCTCCTTCACAGACCGTATTATCTACATTGATAACTGGCTGAGTAGGTGCTTCCTTAATATCCACAGAGGTAGAAGCTTTAGCAGTACAACCATTTTGATCAATGATTTCGATAGAATAGGTGCCAGATAAAGTTTCTGTTGCATTTACAATGACGGCGTCTTCATTAAAGGACTGGAATCCAGTAGTACTTGTCCACACAATGTCATAAGGCGCTTGACCACCTTCAATGGTTGCATTTAAAGTAATATCTTCTACGCCATTTGTACAAATTGTTGGTAAATTATCTTCAATTACAACAGTAGGCTGGTCGAAGACAAGTGGTTGGAAAGTATTCGATTCAAGAATACAACCATTGACTTGGATGACTAATCTGTAACTTTGACCTACTTGGGCATTGTCAATAAATAATTGATGACTATTTGTGCCAACTAATCCGCCATTTCTCAACCAATTATAGACTACGCTAGATCCTTCATATTGTGGCGCTTCTAACATAATATTATCCGAAGAACAGCCTGCATTTAAGGCAGAAATAATTGGTTTTGGAAGATTTCCTTGAATATCATTTACGAAAATTGTTTTAGAAGTACTACAACCATTCTCATTGGTCACTTCTAAAGTATAAGCACCATTGAATGCTTCGTTCACATTAGCAATTGTAGGATTTTGTTCAGAAGAACTATAATTATTTGGCCCTGTCCATTGGAAGGATAAACCATTGATCGCCATTTCAATATTCGCTTCTAATTGAAGGTCAGAGACGGAACAATCTTGATTTAAAGTATAAATTCGACTAGGACTAAAATCTACAGCTGGACTTACGCTAATAGCAATCGTATCTATAGCAAATTTATTAGGGCAAACACCACCGATTACCCTTAAAGTAAAGGAGGTATCTTGCTGAATATTTCTAAATACTGGATTCCTTAAAGTTGAGAGAATGGTTGGGTTTCCTAAAGCTCGCCATTCATAAGTAGCGGCATTTATTTCATTCCCAAACAGTTGAACTTCCCCTCCTGTACAAATAGAAGTGGTCGTAGCCGTAGCTAAAGCTATTGGGGTGTCTTGAATATCTATTTCTACTAAATCAGAATTAGGTGAACGACAACCACCGACCGATACTTGGAGAAAGAAAGGACTAACGGCCGCTGGGTCATTTGCCGGGATATGGAGGTTTCTCTCTGTGCTAACAGTATTTCCTAATCCATTAATCCAATTATAAGAAATATTAACTTCATTGTACTGTGTTTGTAAATTAATCACAATACTACCATCAATACAGACAGGTGAATTATTATTAGTGACAGGTTTTTCAAGACCTGCGGAGATAGCATCAACGATTAAATCAGCTCGATTGATGCAGCCACCAGCATCAGTGACTTCTAAAGTATAACTACCAGAATTGTCAAAACTTGCATTACTAATAACTGGATTTGCTGCATTGGAAGTAAAGTTATTAGGCCCTGTCCATTGATAAATCATTGGATTTAAGCCAGTCGCATTACTTTCTAGTTGAAAAGAACTACCTAAACAAACCAAAGCACCAGAAGCCAGTTGTGGATTAATGGTAGGGCCAGGATTAACGGTTACCGTTACGCTAGCCGTGGAGAATACGTCACAAAGTGCTGGCTTTACTTGTACTTCGAAAGTAGTAGCTGTATTTATATTATTAATGATAGGATTCTGTTCCGTCGCAATAATAGTCGCATCTCCCGCAATTCGCCAAGTATAAGTAGCTCCTTCTACAGTTGTTGCCATTAATTGGGTAGACCCATTTAAACAGACCCCTTGTGACCCATCTGTTGTAGTCGCAATGATTGTTGGTAATTGGGCAATAGCTACCGTTACCGGATTGGCAAAATCTGAACTACAGTCTCCTAATTTTACTTTTACCGTAAAAGGAGAAAGCGCCATTGGATCAGTAGCAGCAATCGTGAAATTTGGATCAGTAGTGGTAGCAATGGTATCTCCTAAACTATTGAACCAAGAAAATTCAAAATCAAGATTTGTATTTTCTAGCGTAAATAATGGATAGTTTTCTTGGATAAATAAATGAATGTCCTCTGTAAAACAAACCGCTTTACTGGTTAATAGGGTAGGTCTTGGCAATGCTTCATTGCATAAAGTATCCGTAACTGGTAAAATAGTTAAATATGCAGTAGCAATATCACAAGCAATCGGATTATTATCATCACAAATTTCATAATCGAACTGATCAGGACCATTATAATCTTTTACAGGAAAATAAGAGAAGGAACCATCTGAATTTAAGGTTACCGTACCGTGTTGCGGCATTCTTTTTGGCGACAAATCTAAAATGATATTATCATTTTGTGGATCAAAATCATTAACTAGTAATGCTCCTAGAATGGGTGTGTCTTCCTGACCTAGTACCACATCATCATTGGCAAAAATAGTATTCCTCAATTGAGGGAATATTTCTAGGCGAACCTGAACGGTATCACATTTTGATGGATTTCCTAAATCACAGATTTCATATTCAAAAATATCTTCCCCAATAAAATCTGGATTTGGCGTGTATTCATAAGTTCCATCAGGATTAATCACGACTATGCCATTAGTAGGAGTACTAATAGGTGTCGTTGTAATATTAAATGGATCTCCATCTGGATCAATATCATTCGCAAGTAAATGACCGATTAAAGATAGATTAACTATACCAAAATTAACATCATCTCCACCTACTGGTGGATTATTATCTGGATTATTAAGGTCAACTATTTTGATAGAAACAATAGCAGTATCACATAGGGTGGTAGCTTGGTCATCACAAATAATATAAGTAAAGGCATCTTTTCCACTAAAATCGGTGTTTGGTGTGTAATCGTAAATGCCATCTGAACCGAGCACAACCGTTCCATTTTCAGGGTTTTTAAGAGGAGTTGCCGTAACAACTAAACCACTTCCATCAGGATTTCTATCATTTGTTAATACAAAGCCAGTAACGGCTGTATTGACTAAAGTTACATTGATATCATCTTTGGCAATAGGAGGGTCTTGTATTGGTTGTATGGTTAGATAAACCGTTGCCGTATCGCAAACCGATGGATTTTGATTATCACAAACACCGTATAAAAACCTATCTGGACCATAGTAGTTACCAAAAGGCACATAAGTATAAGTACCATTAGATAATATTTCAACTATGCCATTTTGAGGTAATTGTATCGGAGTAGTATTGACTGAAAACGGAAAACCATTAGGGTGATGGTCATTTGCCAAGAGTTGACCAGTAGTAGACTGGTCTTCCCAAATCTCTTTTGCATCGTCCGCCGCATAAATCCTATTGATATTAAACGGATTCGCTATAATGTCAATAGTAACTAAGACCGTATCACATAGATTTGGTGTGCCGCCATCACATATTTCGTATTGGAAATTATCTTCTCCTACATATCCTGTATTAGGCGTGTATGAAAAAGTACCATCATCATTAATAGTTACTTCTCCGTGTTGAGTGGCTGAATTATTTCTACTATTGCTGTTATTTATGGTGAAATTTGAAAGTAGTGGGGTAGTATTAATAAGTAAAACATCTCCATCAATATCTGAATCATTGGAAAGTAAACTTCCAGTAATAGGCACATTTATATTTGTTTGAAGATTATCTTCTACACCATTAGGCGGATTATTTCTTTCAGGATAAGCCACTAAAACCTCAATTATTACATGTGTGGTATCACAAGCGCTTGGGATTTTGTTATCGCATACTTCATATTCAAATCTATCTTCTCCAATAAATCCTAGATTTGGCTGATAAACATAACTGCCATTCTCCTTTAAAGTTACCGTACCATTTGTAGGCGTAATTGCTATAGTTGTATTTAAAACTAGCTTATCTCCATCTAATTCAAAATCATTGGTTAATACATTTCCTGCTACCGGTGTATTTAGAATAGTATTATTAACATCTTCTAGTGCTATTGGTGCATCATTAACTTCAGTAATAATTAAGAATACCCTTGCTTCATCGCAGGCGGAAGGAGTGCCATTATCACAGATCGTATACATAAATTGATCATCTCCAAAATAATTAGGATTTGGTGTATAAGTATACGTGCCATCTAAATTAATGCTTACTTGGCCATTTACTGGGGCAATTACTGGAGTAGGATTAATATTTTGATCATGTCCTTCTGGGTCAGTATCATTTGCTAGTAACGTACCACTTACTGGGGTATCTTCCGTAGTGCTTGCTACATCATCGTTGGCAAAAGTGAAATTGATGTTTGATATTGGAATAATCGTAATACTCACAACTACTTCCGTACAAAGGCTTGGGTTTTGGTTATCACAAACTCGATAAGTAAAATAGTCATCACCTGTGAAATTAAGCGCAGGCATATATTGGAAAGTGCCATCTGCATTAATGGTTACCATACCATTACTTGGCTCGTTAACAGGTGTAGGAACTATATTAATAACATCTCCATCTGGGTCAAAGTCATTGGTAATTAAATTACTATTAACTTTCGTATTAACTAAAGTAACAAATACATCATTTACGCCGACGGGTGGATCATTGCCCATTGAATTATCTATAATTTCAATGGTAACTGTTGCTGTATCACATAATACTGGTGTTCCGTCATCACAAATTTGATAGGTAAAGACATCTTCTCCAACATAATCTGTATTAGGTACATAAACATAAGAACCATCTGGATTGATAGTAACCATACCGTTGCTTACATTTTCAATAGGAGCAATTTTTATAATAATATCGTCTCCATCTAAATCAAAATCATTGGCAAGTAAGTCCCCTTTTGCCGTTCCGTTAATCGGAATAACATTGATATTATCAATAGCATAAGGAGGCGTATTTCTCACTAATACTGTTAGGTAAACGGTTGCTAAATCACAAGCTACAGGTGTACCATCATCACAAATTTGGTAAGTAAATAAATCTGCGCCTACATATCCAGCATTAGGTACATATTCAAAAGTGCCATTATTATTAATGGTGACCGTTCCGTTACTAGGTAAAGTGATTGGCGTAGGCTGTAAAAACTGATTATCTCCTTCGGGATCATTATCATTATCATTTAAAATACCTAATAATGGCACATCTTGGTAGGTCAGCCCTACATCATCATTTGCATAAGTACTATTAGTCGTGTTTGCAGCAGGTAAAATGGTAATGCTTACTGTAGCGGTATCACATAAAATAGGGATACCGTTATCACAAATTCGATAAGTAAATACATCTGCTCCAATGAAATCCGTCGTAGGCGTATAAGTAGCATTCCCATTAGGCAAAATGAACACTACACCATTAGTTGGGGGATTAATTGGTGTGGTATTAAGGATTAAGTCGTCTCCATCAGGATCAACATCATTGGTTAATAAATTGACCGCAATGATAGGTTTATTCACATTCGTAACAAAATTATCATTAATGGCAATAGGCGGGTCATTGACCCCTACATTATCGTCTATGATGTAAACAACGACCGTAGCTGTATCACAGGCTTGAGGGATACCATTATCACAAATTTCATAGTCAAAACTATCTTCTCCTACAAAATTAAAATCTGGTTGATAAGTATAAGAACCATCAGGGTTAATTGTTAAACGACCATTCGTTGGTGTTTCAACAGGTATTGTATTAACCGTTATATCGTCATTTTCTGGATCAAAGTCATTGGTTAGTAAGTCTCCTTGAGCTGGTTTGTTGATTGGTGTAACGACAATGTCATCTATTGCAACAGGAGGATCATTCTCTGGGTCAATAGCTAGAATTACTTTTGCCGTATCGCAAAGTATAGGGTTTCCATCATCACAAATTTCATAAAAGAAAGTATCTCGACCATTAAAGGAAGGGTCTGGCGTATAAGTAAAAGTGCCATCAGTAGACAGTGTTACTGTTCCATTATTGGGAGAATTTACAGGTGTTGTTGTAACGGTTAAATTGTCATTTTCTGGATCCGAATCATTCGTTGTTAAATTATCGGTTAGTGGTGTATCTTCTGTCAACGGATAACTATCATCCATTGCCATAGGCGAATCATTCTCAGGATTCACAGTAATAGTCACTGTGGCGGTATCACAGGCGACTGGGTTACCGTCGTCACAAACTTCATATTGAAAAGTATCCGTTCCTTCAAAATTCGGGTCAGGCGTATAAGTAAAAGTACCATCAGGATTGATGGAGACTGTACCATTATCAGGTTCGTCTACAGGTGTAGTGCTAACGACTAAATTATCCCCATCAGGATCCGTATCATTCGGTAAAAGCGAACCAGAAACGGGCATATCT
>Ga0129327_10000515_pt1 | contig 23221 bp, 29 predicted proteins | sample CPBDNA_6_FD_111799 | JGI IMG/M metagenome (GOLD analysis project Ga0129327, IMG submission 111799) | Freshwater to marine salinity gradient microbial communities from Chesapeake Bay, USA - CPBay_Spr_31_0.8_DNA | ecosystem: Environmental > Aquatic > Marine > Coastal | place: USA: Chesapeake Bay... | reverse complement strand
TTCTAGCATCTACGGTAAGGTTTGGTTCATTATTTTTTTTTCGCAAAATCAAAAATATAACCCCTTACCGTTTTTTACATATTTTTATTTCTTTAACTTACCTGTTTTGGCGATGACATTGTAATGTATTATTTGGAAAATATTTTTGTGAAATCTTCTATATCAATTTTGTGCCATTTTAATCAATAAAGTTGAGTGCTTCAAAAGCAACTGATGCATTTACTTGTTCTATATAAATGAAAATTTAGACTTCTCCCCTACCCTTTTTCTTGTTCAATACAGCCTATAATTTTTCTTTCACTTTATTTAGTCAAAATATTGTTTGTGTAAATTAAATTACTTTAATTTGTAATTAAGTTATTTAAATCACAAAAGTTTTTTAAATAAAAAAAATAATTTAAATTACTTAAAATATTTATTGATTACTATGGCAACTACACGTGTTATTTCAATTGCTAACCAAAAAGGTGGGGTTGGCAAATCTACTGTCACAATGCTGCTGGCTACTGCCTTGGCAAAACAAAAGAAAAAAAAGGTACTAATTTTAGATACGGATTCTCAAGCATCTGTTTCTAGTTGGCTAGACTCCGAACGGAATCTATATGATGGTGAACCTTTGGTCGAAGTTGAATCCTATCAACCCAGAAAAGTAATGGACTTTTTAAAACGTTTTGGGAATGATTACGATGTCATCTTCATTGATATTCCTCGAATGACAGATAATTCTAAGGATTCAGCAACTGTTATGCTATTATATATGTGTGATTCTGTACTAATTCCTGTAATTGGTTCGCAATTAGATGTTTTATCAACTAATAATTTTGCATCTTTAGTGAAGGAGGCAGCAGAGGAAAAGAAAAATTTAGATTTTGATTACCGATATTTTGGATTCATTAATCGGGACAATCAGCGAAAAGACAATGAGCAAGCAAGAAAAGTATTAGTGAATAAAGTAGGTTTACCTATGTTAGATGCTAGTCTGAAAGACTTAAAATTATTTACCACCCCTTCTTTATACGAATCTATTTTAGATACTGCCGAAGGACGACGACGATTTGAACCTTTCTTTAATGAAGTATTAAAAAAACTTAAAATTAAATAATAGATATGGCTAAGAAAAGAGACCCATGGGATTTATCCGCAACAGCAATTGAGAAAAAGGCTAAAGCATCTATTAAAGAAATAGCGCCGAAAACCTCAACGACTAAAAAAAACACCAAATCTGTACCTGTTGAACCCGCTAAAAAAGTTGGACGACCCAGAGTTTCAGAAGAACCTCTAAAAGTATTGAGAGTTTTTGAATCCGTTCATAAACTAGCTCGGAAAATGGCTGCAAATAATGATGTAACGATAATTGAATATATGAATGATTTAATACAACGGGAATATGAACGCGCCAAATAAAAGCTATTTAAATAATAAAAATTACTTTTATTATGATTGAAGCAATTAGAGTAATTTAATTTATTTAAATCACAATAAAGATAGATTTTCCTAAAGAAAAAGTTATTTATGTTATTTAAATAACTTTTAAAATACCTTTTATGTAATATAAATTACGTAAAAGGTATTTTTATTTTAGGTGACTTTTGTAATTTAAATTACTTTTATAGTTGCTATATATAATATAAGTAACAAAAATTATTTAAATAACAGCTAATTGATAATGTCTGTTTTTGTTTAAGTTACTTCTGTTATTTATATCATTTAAATTACTTAAATTTCCTGCTTGAATAAAATAAGTAACAAAAGTTATTTAAATAACATAAATAGTATCCGCTTTATTTTAGGTGACTTTTGTAATTTAAATTACTTTTATAGTTGCTATATATAAAATAAGTAACAAAAGTTATTTAAATAACAGCTAATTGATAATGTCTGTTTTTGTTTAAGTTACCTATGTTATTTATATAACTTAAATTACTTAAATTTCCTGCTTGAATAAAATAGGTAACAAAAGTTATTTAAATAACATAAATAGTATCCGCTTTATTTTAGGTGACTTTTGTAATTTAAATTACTTTTATAGTTGCTATATATAATATAAGTAACAAAAATTATTTAAATAACAGCTAATTAATAATGTCTGCTTTTGTTTAAGTTACTTATGTTATTTATATAACTTAAATTACCGCTTACCTTTGTTATTTATATTACTTCTGTAATTTAAATAACTTTTATGTTCTCTTGTTTGATTTATTTCTTTTATAGCTTTAGTATCTTTTCTCAAAGTGTTTTAGAAACATTTGTAGGATTGTTGTAATTAGTTACCTTCTACTTAAATTGAGGAGGTGCAATCCAGCAAAGGCTAATGAAATATAGAAAAACAGAATAAAAGTCACTTAAATTATTTAAATAACTTTATTGTTCCCAATAATATTGATGCAGTCAAAATATAGATTCCCTTAAATTTAAGACGTTTTGGGGAGATAAAATTCAATTCGGCACTACTTACAATATTCATACTTTAATGCGCTTAAAATGCACTTAAATACCTTTAAAATTGAAAAATACTAGTAATTTAAATTCCATCTTTTTTAATAAGACGAACGGAAAGCTCAAAATAGAGCTCTATTCTTTGGTTTAAGCTGGTGTAAATTATAAACCATTTACATAGTATTAAATCAAGATAATAAAAGTTATTTATATTACATTTTTTACATAAAAGACTAAGTAATACTAGCAGTTACCTCAACAAATACTTGTTGATTCAGGTTGATAGGACTTTAACCAACATGAGGAAACAATAGACTTTATATCCTAATTTTTGCATTAGCCGAGGTATTTTTAAAATAATTTAAATAACATAAATTACTTTTTTTTAAAAAACACTAAACCTGAAAATTTGAAGAAATGCTTTTAAGAATTTAAGGCTCTTCTAAAATCCTCTGCACTCAAATGATACTATTTATTTTTCTTTTTAATTTTATTACACATAAGGAAAACGAATTACTTTTAAAGTAATTCGTTTTCCGAAGACCTACCTTTACCCTAAAACAAAAATGTGACCTATTCCATATTACCAGTCTTCTAATAGATTTACTATCTTTGATTTTTATCACTAAACTAACGATATGGCTGAAGAAAGTAAAGACAAAAAACAACAGCAAGTAGCAATCAGTCGCCGCAAAATTATGGGCGAGGCACCGATTGTAACCAATGAAATAACCGACCGATGTCTCTATTCTGGTTTTTTCGGAACGATGGATTCTGCCCGAATGAAGAGAGTAATGGACGGTGTATTATCTTTGGCTGCTAACTCAGATAATGATTTGATAATTATTGACTTATCTAATGTAGACGTAATTGATAGCGCAATTGCGATGCAACTAGTGAAGTTGAATAAAACATTGCAACTGGTAGGCATGGATACTATTTTTTGTGGTATTAAACCAATCGTTGCGCAGTCCATGGTTTCCGCAGGTGTAATTTTAGATAATATTTATGTTGCCAAAAACCTGCGTCGGGCATTAAAGGAAGTTTATCGAAGACAGGGAATAGAATTAGTTTCTATCAAAAAGGGATAGTGTATGGAATTAGAAAATTGTCTAGTTATACCATTGAAAATTGAAAAAGATGTTGCTTTGGCTAGAGATGAGGCAAAAGCAGTAGCGACAGCAATGGGCTTTGATGACCTAGCACAATCGGAAGTTGCTTTGGGTGTATCTGAAATATGCCAAAATGCAGTTCGACATGCTAGTGATGGTGTAGCAACAATTAGCACGCATAATGGCGACAAAATACTTCGAATCATAGTGGAAGATGACGGGGTTGGCATTCCTGATATTTCAGCCGCCATGCAAGAAGGTTTTTCAACTATTTCAACGAGCTTAGGCATCGGTTTGGAGGTTGCCAAAAGAACCATGGATAAATTCCATATTGAATCGAATATCCATAAAGGCACAAAGATTATTTTAGAAAAGCATTTGCCTTTACCTGAGACTTTTTTAGAATTCGGCTATGTTTCTGTTCCGGAAGAAGGAAATGAATTTAATGGAGACCAGGTTCTAATTCGAACCTTTGATGGAGATAAAGTATTGCTTAGTGTGATTGATGGATTAGGACAAGGTTATGCCGCTCATAAAATGGCCGTTGGAGTCAAAGAAATCCTAAATAACAATTTCGACTTACCCTTAATTGATTTAATCAAACGCTGTGACCAATATATTAAAGTTGCCTCACCAGAGGGAGGAATCGCCATGAGCGTAGCACTCATTGAACAAAATAAATTAAGCTATTTAGGTATTGATGACACCCATGCTTATCTTCAAAATGAGGTATTAAATTTGCTGCCCAACTTTGAAGGTAGAGTAGGGGGGCGACAAATGAGAAGTTTAAAAGTTAGGGAATATCCATTAGCTGCTAATGATATTTTTATGCTGTGTACGGACGGTATAAAAACACAAGTAAACTTAGAAGGAATAGATGAAAACTATTCCGCACAAAATTTAGCAACGACTATTTTTAATCAATATCATCGGGTCTATGGAGATGCTACCGTTTTAGTCGTCAAATACCAACCAAGCTATGGATAATTTTACAGAAACGTATGATTTTTTGGTCGCTATTATCGGAAGTGTACCTTTTGGCATCATTGCATTAGATTTAGATGGAGAAGTGACGATGTGCAATGAATTAGCATTAACCCATTTGAATATTGACAAAACTGTTAATGGCTTTATTGAAAAAGAGTTATTAAATTATATTTCAGCTATTCCGGAACTACCCGAAATATTGTTAAAATGCCTTGACAAAGGGCGTAAACCATTTAATCTTTCTGCCCTCTCTCCTAATAATAGGTACCTGAATATCAAAGGACGCCCCGTTCTGAATGGAATGATAATTTCTACAGAAGACGTTACCAAAGCAAAAGAAATGGAGATGGCCAATCTAACCTCCATGTTAGAAGGACAAGAAACAGAAAGGCGACGGTTGGCGAAAGAATTACACGATGGAATTGGCCCCTTAATGTCCACCATCAAACTTAACCTTGATGGTGTCAAAACAGAATTAAGCGATAAATTACCTAAAGCTGCTAAAAAGATAGCTGCTATGGAGGAATTAGTGCAAACGGTAGCTACTGACTTACGAAGTATTTCTCATGCCTTAATGCCAAGTGCCTTAATAGATTTCGGATTGGTAACGGCTTTACAGAATCTTTGTATGAAAGCCAATGAAATAGGTGAAACGAGCGTTGAATTTTATCATTCTGGTGTCAAGGAACGCCTCCAACCAAATATGGCGTTAGGCTTATTTAGAATTACACAAGAACTCTTAAATAATGCCTTCAAATATGCCCAAGCAAAAACTATTCATGTGCAACTGATTCAACATAAAGATTCCATTATGCTAACAGTTGAAGATGATGGGGTAGGCTTTGCACCTGAAAAATTAAAGGAGCTAGTAGATAAAGGAATTGGCTTACAAAACATCCAAACTAGAACCCAAACATTGGGTGGTACAGTTAACATTGAAACACAATTAGGGCAGGGAGTTATGACGACTATTGAAATACCTATTTAAAAAGAGGCGAGAAGTCAGACCGTTATCTTCGATAACTGTCAAACCACTTCGTTGTCAGATTTGTCTCGTTTTCAACGTCATAAATCTGACCTCTGACAGTAAATTTTAATTTACGGTCTGACCTCTGACTTCTAAAAAAAAACTATGATAAACATATTAATCGCAGACGACCACAAGGTTTTTAGAGAAGGCATTATTTCTATTTTAGAAGATGTGGAAGATATTACCGTGATTGCCGAGGCAGCTGATGGGCGAGAAGTATTGGAACGCCTTAAAGAAGTTCAACCCGAAATCATCCTTATGGATATTACGATGGGTGACACCAATGGAATTGATACCACCAAATTGGTCAAAGCAGCCTATCCGAACATTAAAATATTGGCACTTTCGATGCACTCTGAAAGTGGCTATATTGTAAAAATGTTAGAGGCTGGCGCATCAGGTTATCTACTCAAAGATGCAGGTAAAGAAGAAATGGAAAATGCCATTCGTGTAGTCGCCAAAGGCAATACTTATTATAGTCAGCAAGTGTCTTCCATTATCGTCCAACATTTGACGAATCCAAACAAACCTAAGGCAGATAAAGGCGGTGTGCCCTTAACTAAGCGAGAGGTAGAAGTTTTAAGGCTCATTGCTAATGAATACTCTAATCCAGAAATTGCTAAAGAACTCTTTATTAGCATTCGGACAGTCGATACGCATCGGCGTAATTTATTGGAAAAATTACAGGCTAAAAATACGGCTGGGTTGGTCCGATACGCTATAAAGCATGGGATTGTGGAATAAACTACGCAATTTACCTACTCCCTAAGCGATTCACTCATTTTTAAAAATACGCTTTTCTACGCTTAAAATAGCCTTTAAATACCGCCAACTTTGCATCATCCTATTAATCTAAATTAAAAAATTAATTAAGATGCAGATGCTAAATTTAAAGAATCTGACTGACGAGCAATTAGTAACTGAATTTAAGCAAACTAGAGATAATGCCATCTTTGGTGAAATCTATAACCGATACTACCAAAAGGTTTATCATACCTGTTTGGGCTATACCAAAAGTAGAGATACTGCTTTTGATTTAGTACAAGATGTGATGGTAAAAATGATGGACAAATTACCTGCATTAGAACATGGACATTTATTAGGACTTTGGATACACCGAGTCACTTCCAATTACTGTGCAGACCAATATAAAAAACGAAAGCGCTTTCAAACAGAAAGCATCGACGACCGATTTGATATGGTAGCAGAAGAAATAGATATGGAGGCAATCTTACTCAAAGAAGATTTATTGGATGGTATGGAGCAAATGATGGAAGAATTAGGGGAAGAATCAGCTGCTATTCTACGATTAAAATATTTAGAAGGAAAATCTGTAAAAGAGTTGCAGTCTCAGTTAAACTTAGGCCCAAGTGCTGTAAAAATGCGCTTAAAAAGAGGCCGAAGTAAGATTGCTGAACTATATAACTCACGTCCAAGGGTGGCGATGTCCTAACCAAATCAAACTTTCTAACCACCCTTTCCGAAGTATCTCCTGAGACTTCGGATTTTTTTTGTTATAAACTGAGTGACCTATTTTCTAAAAACAGTCTTCTTTATAGCCATTCAAATTTGGCTATTCATAGGATTACCAAAATTAGAAAATATGAAAACCATTTTATTCCCTTTTAATATTGAACAAGACAATAAAGCTGCTTACGCCAAAACAATGGACATGGCACAGCAAATGCAAGCAAAAGTGATTTTTTTTACTTGCCTGCCTGATTTAAGTCCTACACTTAAGGATAAAGCTTATTTTCATTTATTGGGATTAAATGGTGATTATCAAACGAATCATAACAACTGGCAATCTATACCTAATGTGAAAACAGAACGGGTTTTTACAACTGGTAATTTTGATTTAAATCTTAAGGAATTATTAGAACGTACCCTAGTAGATTGGATAGTGCCAACTACCGTTATCAAAAAATATTTTTCCGCTACTTACGCTCAGAGTCCCAGTTTAAAGATGATTAAAACAACTCAACCTTATTATCCAAATTTATCAGTAGAGAATAGTCGATTTTAAATGGTTGGAATCACTTATCTTTAAACCTTTTTAAGGAATTGAATTATTCATAAGACCATAAAATAACCTCAAATTGAAGGAACAAATTTTTACGAACCTAGAATATATCCTTACATTTAGTTTACTTATAGCAATCACTTTTCTGATTGCTTTTTTAGTAAATCGCTTTTTTAACCGATTGATACAACACTCTACGGACGTATTGCAAAATGACCCTACGAATTATCAGTTTTTAAGACATGCTATCAGAGCCATTGTTTTTTTATTGGGGTTTAGTGCGGCTATTTATTCAGTACCAGGCTTAAAAGCGGTTGCAAGTTCTTTATTGGCTGGTGCAGGGATATTAGCCATCGCCGTTGGTTTTGCTGCTCAACAAGCCATGAGTAATATCATAAGCGGTTTTTTCATAGTGCTTTTTAAACCTTTTAAAGTCAATGATCGCTTAACGATTCGAGGTACTTTAACAGGAGTTGTGGAAGATATTACATTGCGGCATACCGTCATTCGGAATTTTGAAAATAAGCGAATTATTATCCCTAACTCCATTATTAGTGACGAGGTAGTTATTAACTCTGATTTTGCGAATGACAAAATTTGTAAATGGATTGAAATTGGCATCAGCTACGATAGTGATATTGATAAAGCCAAACAAATAATGAAGGAGGAAGTCTTACAACATCCCTTACATTTGGATAATCGTAGTCAAGAACAAATAGATGCAGGAGACCCAGAGGTCATGGTTAGAGTTATATCTTTGGGCGAATATTCGGTCAATTTACGAGCTTGGGCTTGGGCAAAAGATAGTCCCGATGCCTTTGTGTTGAGTTGTGATGTCTATGAAAGTATTAAAAAACGATTTGATAAGGAAGGCGTTGAAATTCCATTTCCGTACAGAACGCTTGTTTACAAAAATGGACCACCAAAAGATAAATAACGATGAGAAAAACTAGAAAAAAAATTGGTACACCTCCAGGTTCGGTCATCTTTACAGGAAATCAGAAAGTGGAAAAGGTGCAAATTCACTATCTGAAATATAATGCCAACCAATTTGAAGAAACTACCCAAGACAACCATACTGCCTTGACCCTGCATGAATCCAAAGAAGAATTGGTGGATTGGTATGACGTTCGAGGCATCCATGATACAGAGTTAATTCAAACTATTGGAAATACGTTTCAACTCCACCCCTTAATTTTAGCCGATGTGGTAGATACACAGCAGCGACCAAAATTTGAAGAATATGAGAATGGTATTTTTCTTATCTTGAAAGCATTAAATTTTGACCAAGAAAAACAAGCGATTGATAGAGAACAAATAGCCTTATTTTTCCGCGAAGGATTAGTCCTAACTTTTCAAGAAGACCATACCGACCTTTTTGAGCCTGTCCGTAAGCGTATTTATAGCGGAAAGGGTAAAGTTCGCCAAAAAGGGGCCGATTATTTAGCTTATGCATTAGCAGATAATTTAGTGGACCATTATTACGTCGTCTTAGATGCCATAGAAGAGCAAATAGAGCTATTAGAAGACGATTTACTAGAAAATCCAGATAGTAGCTCCAAAGGCAAAATTCACCAGCTTAAAAAAGAAATCATTCGAGTACGCAAATCTATTGCTCCTCTTCGAGAGGCCATTAGCCGTTTTAGTAAATCGGATAATGCGTTAATTAAAGAAAGCTCGGTTAGTTATATCCGAGATTTATATGACCACACTATCCAAATCATGGACTCGGTAGATAATTTTCGGGATGTCCTTAATGGCTTACAAGATTTATACATCTCCGAAATTAGCTTTAGGATGAATCAAGTGATGCAGGTTTTGACCATCATTACGACCATTTTTGTACCGCTATCTTTTTTGGCAGGTTTGTATGGGATGAACTTTGAGCATATGCCTGAATTACATTTTAGATATGGGTATTTTGTTTTGTTAGGAGTGATGTTTTTAGTAGCCGCAGGTTTGGTTTTATGGTTTAAACGAAAACGTTGGTTTTAAAATTAAAATTTAATGATTTTAGATAAAAGAATCCCATTAGCCTATTGGTTAAAAATTATCAAGTGGGATTTGATATTTATTCCCACTTTTGCTGTTGCAGCCCACTATTTAACTGACCACTTTTTAAAATTGACCATTCCATTAAGCATACCTGCTTTTTTAGGTCTAAAAATTAATAGGATAGAATTGATGAAGATTCTTAGTCCTCTTAGTTTCCTTTTGGGTTTTATATTTTTATCTTCCATGATTAACTATTGCTGATTATAAATCAATAAAGGAATCCAAGTCTCCTCCACAATCTTTTCCGTCAAACTAGGCTTTATAGTATCATACCATAAAGTTTTATGCCTTTTGAGCATCGCCACCAAATTTGCTTTATCTGCCACTAAAACCTTTTCCAATTCCTTTTCTGGTTGACCAACCAAAACGCTAAATTTAAAATCTTCGAAAGGCAGTACTTTTTGAAGGAGTTTCATTCTTCGTTCGGCATCGGGTTGTTCTTTTTTCGTTTTACAAATATGGACACAATGCAATTTTGCTTTAAAAATATCCATCCAAACCCTAAATTCTAGCATAGCCCCCACATCTTCCAAAGAGAAATTAGTGGTATAAACAATTTGCTGAATACGCTGAAAAGTCTTCACCATTGGTACTAGTAACACCGGGCACTTTACCGATTCTGCAATCCCCATTGGTCGGTTAATGAATTTTAATTTCCTCCAATGCCGATTTTCTGGCACACCAATCACCAATAAATCAGGTTTCAATCCAGAAGTTATCCGTATTAATTCATCACTAGGAGAACCAAAAGCAACTCTAAGGTCAACTGAAACATTATGAAATTGCTTTCCATGATGATTGGCAAAAACAGTTTTTAATTCTTCTGTTTTAGCTGCGTGATGTACTTTAATTTTTTTGGCATTCCCCTCTAATGCTTTTGGATACTCAGCAATATGAACTACCGTTAACTTAGCTCCAAAATATTGTGCTAATTTTAGAGAATACTTCAGGGTAACAGCAGTCAAATCAGAATAACTAATACCTACTAAAATATGTTTCATCGTTTAATTTTTTGATAAAAAACGGAATACAATAGAACAAGTCTTTCTATATTTAAAATAAGTTGTTATTTATTATTAGGAAGACCTATTATTGAAATTTGGTCACTTCTTTTTTTAGCTTTTTCCAGATTATCTGCTATCGCTATATTTAGCGATAACTGAAATTAAGTCTAATCTGGCGGTTGGTCAAATTGAAAATGGAGAGACCCTTTCGCACCTTTGTATGCAGCAATTTCCTTAGCAGCAGCGGACATAGCAGAAAGATAGGGTATAAGCCAATATATTTGTATGGGCGGAAAAATCGAATAATGCGTTATTATACATATAGGTAGGCACAATAGCATCAAGTGCAGCGACTTAGATGGTCGCTCTAATTTGGTTATTGGATTTCCTTTTTAAGCGCTTAGCTTATTCAAACCCAATATGAAAAAGCGCATCTCCTTGATTAACAACAGGGGTATGATTAGAATTTAAAACATACCCTGCTTGAGGGTTTTTAAAAAACTCTTCAAAATTGCCGAAAGGGTCAGAAATACTTCCCAATTGTGCCCCTTTTTCTACACGCTGTCCTGCACTTACATAAGACCGATAGATACCCGAATGTTTAGCTCTAAGCCATTTGGAATTTTTAATAATAATAGCTGGTTTTTCTTTATTAGGTACCGTAATTTCAGTCTTTTCGTGGTCAGGGTCTAAAAATTGACATCTTAATACTCCTTTTTCTTCTTTAATATTATGACAATGAAAACTGGAAGTACAGGCACCAGAATCTATCTTAATTTCAATACCCCATAAATCTAATTGTGGAAAGTCTACAATATCTTTTCTGCCAATTAAAATTTTCTTGATGCGTTTTTTCAAAAATGTTTTTTGATATAAAAATTAATTAAATGCGATTTCTCCAAAAGTAAGCTTATCCTAGTAATTCTAAGATGATTTTAATTTTTTGATGAAGTTTTTTTAAGTCATGAAAAAAATCTACTATTCATCTAGCTTTCTAAACTTATTCAAGAAGAAGACTACTTTTTAGAATTTGGTCACCTAAATAATTTCTATGTCCCTACCTCCCCATTTTTAGACAAAAACACCGCAATAGGTCGTGTATTGGGAAACTGAGCAAAAATGATAATCAAAATAATGGTGATGGGTACACAAAGTAACATACCAACTATGCCCCATAAGATTCCCCAGAGGGCAAGAGATAGTATGACCACTAAAGGGCCAATATTTAATGTATTCCCCAATAAACGAGGTTCGAGAAAACTACCGATAGCAACCTGAATGCCTAATACGTTTTAGCGAAAAACTTTTGTTCAAAAAGCATAAAGACTACGTATATCAAAACCAAAAGGGCATTTTGTGCCAAGTTTCGCACCCCATTTAGAATTGGAGAGATGGCATTGGCTAAATTAAAATCTTTGGAAAGGGTAGTAAAATCAGGAATTGCTGTCATTCCGAAAGTGGCCAATACTCGCCCTAATTGTTGCTCGATATTCATTTTGTAATTAGGAGCAGCTACAATCATTAAATTGATATTTTGGGATAATAATTTCCCACGATGGCATTACCATCTAAAACGTTTTTCATATTTTCTCATTTACTATAAAGAAACTGGACAAAAGGTTACCCAATGTTTTTTCACCATTAGCGATGTCTAGAATTTCTTGCGTTTTGTTGCCTGTTCTTATAAAAAAATCACCGATTAAATGTTGATGAGACTTAGGCGTTTGTGCTTTGGCAAAGTCTTTCAATTTTTCTGTTTGCAAATCAAATTGAGCCTCTAGGTAATTATCTAGTACTGGGTCGAGTATGATATTTGAGCCATAGTCATCTTCTAATACCGAAGGGCTGGGCAATGGAAATATATGCCCAAAATGGATGGTTGCATTAAAGTGTTGCCCAATGCACAAAGCGTATTGATAAATATATTTAGTATATTCGGCGTAATCTGTTAGAAAAAGGATGTTTTTCATTTTTGTGATTTTCAAAATGAAATAAGACCGTCTCCCCAATAAAGAGGAGACGTTCTTTATAACAACTTAGTCGAAGTCATGCAATTAAAGGCAACTAAAATAACTTCTTTTGAAGTCTCGTCTAGCTGCTAACTATTAGGAAAAATGATACTTAATTCGGATTGGAATTTTTAATAGTAAAAATGGCTGCAAGCTAATTGTAATGAGTGTTTGAAATTATAACTGTGCTTGCAGCCTTAAGTTTTGGTTAAAAAATTATTGGTATAGCAGATAGCCCATTTTTTTTCGAATCACTCGACTAATAATCTTAGGCGTACTTGGTGTAGGACGAGCAGCTGTTTTTTTCTTAGGTTGACTGCCTCCTACTTTTTCAATTAGACTCTTGGTAGTTGTCAATACTGCCATTAACCTTCTTTTATCAATCAATTGACCGGTAACACTACAAATACCATAAGATTTATTATGAATTCTTTGAAGTGCATTTTGTAAATCCATAACGTATCTTCTTTGGCGATTAGCCATTGCCTGTAATATCCCCATAGCAACACTATTGGAAGAATTATCTATCCTATCACCTTTATTATCCGTAGTTTCCGTAGCTTCTTGAATTTGAAAGTCCAGATTTTCTAATTGCCTTTGACTAAAAAATTCAGTTTTTCTTCAGAATTAATTACTATTTTTGCGCTGAAATAAGATGGATTAAAAATTTACGAAATTAACTTGGTTTCAGAGATATTACTTCCACACCTTGCCGAGCGATGCCCAATTCCGCTCGGCATTTTTTTTGGTACCGTTCAGAATTAAACAACTAGCGACTGTTGAAATTTCAAGCGACTCACAGATTCATAAGGTATTTCCCCTAAACCATAAGCTAGTAGTACTTCTATTATTCCTGGTTCTATCAAAGATAATAGAGGTTGTTCGACGGTTGAAAATCGCGGTAAGACTGCCTTTAGTTTTTTATCCCACAATGGAACACAAGTATCAAAATCAGTAGGTCTTAATACACCTCGGCAACTGAGTTTGCTACAATATAAAGGCATTTCATCTGCTGCATTGAGCAAGCCATAAACTTATAAGAGATGTGAAAAATCGATTGATTTAGTAACTTTATCTTTTGTATAAGTACTATTTTAATAGGACCAATATCTTTATTGACAACTGATATAAAAAGTATAACGAAATTTCACCGGGCTAATAGAAAAGCCGATTGATAAAATCAATCGGCTTTTCTTATTTAGTAGCTATTTCTAGATATTCTGCAAAAAAGTAATAATATCCTCTTCTGGTTGCAAGCCTAATTTCTTACGAATTCTATATCTAAAAACTTTAGCAGAATTAGTGGTCGTATTCCGTAAAAGGGCAATTTCTTTATTGGATAAATTACCACTCGTTTCATCACCGAGGCATGACTATATTTATCCCCCAAATAGGTGTCTCGCAAATTTGCATGTGCATCAATTTGAATGACCCCAATATCTTTTATGCCTGCATCCAATAAGCCTTTTACGACCCCGTAAGTAATCGAATGTTCGCCTCCTAATGCAATAGGGAAACCGCCCATTTTGACAATTTTCTGAATGTCTTTAGCGCCTTTTCCTTTAACATTTACAGGTGGATGCGTGTAGATACCCTGCTCACATGGCGTACTATAGCCATCCCAAGTTTCTAATTGCCAAGCCGCCTCCAGAATTTTTGCAGGGCTCTAGTAATTAGAGGATAGTTAGCATATTTTAAACCCACTATATATGGCAAATTAGATAATTATACCAAGCCCTCAAATCCCGCAATAATATCAAACAACTCCTCATCAATAGATGTCTGTCGTTGGCGATGATAATTTTGGTGAAGGTCCGTCAGCAGCTCTCCGATATTTTTTTCTGCTCGTTGCATAGCAGCCAATCGGCTGGCATTTTCGGCAGCTAACGATTCCGTGCAAGCTTTAAACAGACTGACAAAAAGATATTCGTGAATTAAAGCACTCAGCGTTTGATTAAAATGGGGGAGGACTTCGGGCAATTTATGGCTTATCCATGGGTGGCTACTCATTTTTTGTATCCATTCTTCATCTAATGGCAACATTCTTTCTACCACCTGTTCGTAGGTCGCACCCGTTACTAAATGATTGTGGAAAATATAAAAGGGAGAGGTCTGGCTGTCTCTCAATATTTGTCCGACCAAAGGAGTAACTGCTTTAATGGAATTTGGCACTCGGTACAATTTTACAAGTGGTAAGTTTTCCTCTAATAAATGGGCATAAACCCGTTCGCCCACAACCCATATTTTTTGCGCTCCTGAGAGTTTTGCAAGAGTTTTGACTACAAATTTGGATAATATCTCATTGAATTGCCCAACTAATCCCATGTCGCTACCAAAGACTACAGCTCCAATTATTTGTTCTGATTCCGTTTTTCTAAATGGTGTAGTAATTGTTTTTTGTTGGTTTAAACAGACCGATAAACCAAGAATAATCGTCCGATAATACTCTTTCATCGACCGAACTGAGTCTTCATATTGGCTAATTTTTGAGGCTGCCAATGCTTTCATTGTTCGAACAATTGATGCCAAGTCTTTGGTGCTTGCAATTCTCTGCCGCATATTTTCTGTATTACCACTCATCCTTATTCTTTTGAGTCCGTTAATCCTTCGTAAAATGCTAACACAAAGCGTGCCTTTGCTAAAATTTCCTGACTATCCTCTTTACTCAGTTTCTCAAAAGATAATAGTCGATTGCGAATAGTTTCTGGGAGTAGGAGTAGAATACTGCGCACCGCTTGCTCCGCTTTTTTCATGTTTTCCAACGGCACCTTATCGAATAAATTATTGGTTAGGGCAAGCAACACAATAATTTGTTCATGTAGCGGCAGCGGCTGAAATTGTGCCTGATTCAAACAAGCACGAATGCGCCTTCCATGTGCCAAGACTTTTCTGGAATGTTCGTCCATGTGCGTACCAAATCGAGCAAAAGTTTCCAATTCTTCAAATTGGGCATAAGCCAATTTAAGGTCGCCCGTTACACTTCTATAAACGGGTCGTTGTGCTTTTCCTCCTACCCGAGAGACAGATTTCCCAATATCTACGGCTGGCAATACACCCAATTGAAATAATTTGGGGGACAAATAAATTTGACCATCTGTAATAGAAATCAAGTTGGTGGGAATATAGGCGGAGATATTTCCTTCCTCTGTTTCTATAATTGGCAAGGCAGTTAAAGACCCTCCACCCAATTCTTTATTTAAATGCGTAGCTCGTTCCAATAGTCTGGAGTGGATATAAAAAATATCCCCAGGAAATGCTTCTCGACCAGTTGGGCGACGCAACAACAAAGATATTTCTCGATATGCCCAAGCATGGTGCGTCAAATCATCGTAAATGATAAGCACATCTTTCCCCTTTTCCATAAAATACTCCGCAATACTGGTCGCTGCATAAGGGGCAATATACGTTAGCCCCGGTGGGTCATCTCCTTCTGTAACGACCACCGTTGTATATTTCATCGCTCCTGCAGCTCGTAGGGTAGCGATTACCTTGGCAACAGTAGCTGCTCTTTGTCCGATAGCACAATAGACACAGATTACATCTTGGTTACGTTGATTTATAATCGTATCAACGGCAATGGCTGTTTTTCCAATTTGTCGGTCACCCAAAATCAATTCTCGTTGACCTCGACCAATCGGCACTAAAGCATCAATCACTTTTATGCCTGTTTGCAAAGGTGTACTGACGGGGGCTCTATCCAAAATTTCAGGTGCAGTTCGATTGATGGGCAATCGTTTAGTCGCAATAATAGGCCCTTTGCCGTCAATTGGATTTCCTAGAGGATAAATAACTCGGCCTAATAGTCTTTCTCCTACAGGAACGTCAACCACTCGCCCTGTTCGTTCCACCTCGTCACCAGCATGTAATTCCGTATGTTCCCCCAATAGTACAACGCCTATTTCCTTCTCTTCAATATTAAAAGCAATGCCGTAAAGGTCATTCGAAAATTTCAAGAGTTCTCCATATCCAGCTCTTGGAAGTCCCGTTACTTTCGCAATACCTGTAGAGACCGTTGTTGTTACGCCGATTTCCCGTGGAGTAAGTTGAGGGGCAAAGGATTCCCGAACCTTGCGAAGGTCTTCAAAAGTGCGGTCAAAGACGGCGCTTAAATTATCAAACGGTAGGTTCATTTTTAGTTGGTTTTGAAGTTGCTTGAAAATCTGGATGCCCATTGAGCATTTCAGCTAAAACTTTTTCCAGCGAATCGAGGTAATCTGCCACACTCCAAGCCATTTTATAGCCATCCACATTAAGTTCGATGCCACTAATTGTCTTGGACGAAATATCAAATCGGCATCGAATTGGGTCGCTGGTAAGCGGGAGAATTGCTTTTTCAATGGCTGCTTGCTGGTCGAGGGATAACTCAAAGGCGCTTTTGATGATAATCTCCTTAGCTGCTTTAGTCAAGGATTCGATGAGTCGCTCTTTTTCTTCTCCTTTAATTTGTGCCAATCGGCGAATAAATACAGCTACTATTTGTTCTTCCAAACTAGTGGATGCCAAATCAGCTAACACTTTTCGGGAAATAGCGATGACTTCTTGTTGTGTCCGTTCTCTGATTTCCCGACTTATATTTTGCTGGTCATTTTTTAGCGATTGTTCCAAATGTACCCTTAATGCTTCCGCTTCTATTCTGGCAGCTTCTAATAAAGCTTTATGCTTGGTATTCGCCGTATTAGTTGCCTCCGTAAGTAAGGTATCTCGTTCTACCTCAAAATCTTTATTCTTTTGGTGATATGTATTTTTTTCGGCTGCTGCCAAGGTCATTTTTTGCTCGGCTTCTGCTATTTGTGTTTTAATGCTATTTTCTCGCTCGTCTATAGCAGTCAATACAGGCGTAAAGAGCAACCGCTTCAGCAACCAAAGCAGCAGCAAAAAATTTAATACTTGTGCGATAACCGTAAACCAATCAATTAGCATAGCCTAGGAGATAAAGTGATTCCAAAAAGGGTTGGCAAAAAGTAGAATCATCGCCACCACAAAACAATAAATTGCGGTAGACTCAATCATCGCCAAACCTACAAAAAGGGTCCTGGTAATGGTATTCGACGCATCTGGTTGTTGCGCCAAAGCAGTCAAAGCCTGAACGACTGCTCTCCCTTCTGCTATGGCGGGTGCGATACAACCAATAAACATAATGACTCCAGAAGTAATAATGGAGACGACTCCAATAAGTGTTGCACTATCCATATTTTTTAATTTTTTATTAAAAAGAGAAGTCAGATGTCAGACCGTTTATTGCATAAACTGTCAGAAGTCAGATGGCTTTCTTTTTAAAATTTTGATTATCAATTACTTCTGATTTAAAATCTGACTTCTGACAGTCCCGAAAGCTTTTGATATAATTTTCAGTCTGACTTCTGCTGACCTCTAAAAATCATTTATTCTATTTTAAGATGTTGATTTTTCCCACTTTCTTGAATAGCTGCCGCAATAAAAACAGCTGCCAAAATGCTAAAAATATAAGCCTGTACCATCCCCGTCAGCAAACCAAGTGCATTCATCACTACAGGAAAAATGAAAGGAGAAATAGATAATAAAATACTGACTATCATTGCCCCACTCATCATATTTCCAAACAACCGAATCGCTAAGGCGATGGTGCGAGAAAGTTCGCTGATAATATTGAAGGGCAACATGATAACCGTTGGTTGAAAATAGTTTTTTAAATACGCTAGTAAGCCCGAATTGGAGATACCAAAAAAAGGAACGGCAAAAAAGACACAAATTGCCAAAGCTGCCGTGGTCGAAAGCGAACTGGTCGGTGGCACATAGCCTGGGATGATGCTACATAAGCCTGCAAAAGCAATGAATAGAAATAGCGTTCCCAAAAATGGCAAATAAAGATTAGGCTTTGGAATACCAATTTCTTTAATTTGTTTGTTAATATTGATAACGATAATTTCCAACCCATTTTGCCAACGAGACCGCTCCGAATCAAGCGTTATTTTTCGGGTAATCAACCAAGAACCTAGCGCAAGGATGACCATTAATATCCAAGTAATAAGGATAGTAGCGTTCAGTTTTAAAAACCCATATTCCCAAAATATTTGCTGGTCTAAATCAATCATATTGCTATTTATTAAATAAAAGTAGCTTTTTTAGCGGCTTCCAATCTTTTGGTCATTACCATTCTGATGGCAATGAATCCAGCAAGACAAGGTAATAAGCGTGCTAACTGTCCTCGTGTAACAAAATAAAAACCCATCACTACTAATCCAATTCTAAAAAGCATACTAACAAAAAACCAAATCGCTGGATTTTTGGATAGCATTCCCTTTGTAATAGTGAGCCATAGACCACCAAAAAAAAGAAGTCCTAATAGTCCACCGACTAAAAAATAAAATAGTATAGGTATCAGTTCAGGTATTTCCATTTTCTATTAAATTTTTAAGGAATACGTTTTGATTAATCGGGTAATTTAGTTCGTATTAAGATACTGCCAATTGCCAACTGTAATACTGCCTACTCGTCCTCTTCCATATCTTTCATCTTGTTCGATATCCAGTACCAAGCATTCAAACAACCTAAACAAATACCTCCGACTAGCAAGGCTAGGGTATAGGAATGTTCTCCCGGAAATCGTTTGTCCAACCACATACCTAGTAGGGTTAATACAACTGTTGGAACAGCTACTGACCATCCAATAATGCCAAATACTTCAAAACCCTTCCAGACACTCTGCTTTTCTTGGCGTTTATATTTTAGCTTGCGCTGCTCTTTTTCGCCAATGTTCTTTTGGAATTCGTTTCGACCATTTTTTGATTCCATTATTCTCGTTGTAATTTTTGAAATTGTCGAATAAATCCAGTTTCTAACTTCATTAGGACAGTCCGCACCTCTTGTTCCTGTTCATTCAATAGTAGAAATTCTTTGCGTACTGCCTCGTGTAATTTTCCAAGTTCCATTCCGCCAATGGCATTTCGGACAGAAACCAATACCTCTGCACCAGCCTTTACCAATATTCCCTTATCTATGGCTAGGTTAATTTCTTCCCCCATTGATGTTTCATAAGTAAAAATTCCTGGTACTAAAGCGCCTACACAATCCAAACGGTTCGGTAACAAACCAAAATAGCCTTGTTTCGTTTCTGCCACAATCCGCTTTACCTGCGGCTGTTCTGTATAAATACCGAAGGGCAATAATATTTTTAAATGCATGAATGCTAGTTCCATGATGCTGATTTTATAAAAGAGATCAAGGTTATTCGTAACAGCCAAATTTATTTGGCTAGTTCTATCTAATTTGAAACGTCTTAGAACAATATTTCGATTATTTTGAATCAGCCAAATAAATTTGGCGATTACTTTAGACACACTTAACTCAATTGCCCTTCTTCCTGTCGTTCCTGCTCCGCAATTAATGCTGCTTTTTGAGTTACCTGACTTAAATTACCAACCATATAAAAAGCACTTTCGGGAAACGCCTCATTTTCATCTCGTAGAATACTTTCACAACCCTCTAGTGCATCCCCTAAAGGAACATAAGCCCCTTCCATATTAGTAAATTGTTTAGTGGTAAAAAATGGTTGGGTAAAAAAGCGTTCGAGTCGTCTAGCTCGTTTCACAATTTTTCTATCCTTAGTGGACAATTGTTCAATGCCAAGCATGGCGATAATATCCTTTAGTTCTTCATATTTAGCTAGCGTTTTTCTGACCTCTTGGGCAATCTGAAAATGCCGCTCTTCAATGATACCCGTTGTTGCCATTTTAGAATTAGATTGTAAGGGGTCAACCGCTGGATAAAAACCTTCGCTTGCTCGCTTACGAGATAATACAATGGACGCCGACAAATGGGAAAATGTATGAACTGCTGCAGGATCCGTCATATCATCCGCAGGTACATAAACTGCTTGTATGGACGTAATAGCCCCCGTATCCGTATTAGCAATTCGTTCTTCCAAAGTAGATAATTCGGTACCCAAGGTAGGCTGATACCCCAAACGAGAAGGCATTTGCCCCATCAATCCCGATACCTCCATACCCGCTTGAATGAACCGAAAAATATTGTCAATGAGTAAAAGGACATCTCGGTGTTCCTCATCCCTAAAATATTCTGCCATGGTTAAAGCGGTATGTCCAACTCGAAAGCGATTGCCTGGGAGTTGGTCCATTTGTCCAAAGATTAATACCATGTCTTTTAAAACGCCTGCCTCTTTCATTTCTCGATACAATTCTTCTCCTTCTCGACAGCGTTCTCCAATACCACAAAAGATACTAACGCCCTCGTGTTTTCCCATCATATTATGAATCATCTCGGTGAGTAATACCGTTTTTCCAACGCCTGCGCCACCAAAAAGTCCAGCTTTACCTCCTCGTTCTAAGGGCATCAACACATCAATAATCTTAATACCAGTTTCGAATATTTCTGTTTTTGTTGAACGCCTTTCCAATGGCGGTGCAGGCTGATGAACGGAACGCCAATCTATTTCGGCTGGGGGTGGCAATCGGTCAATCGGCAGACCAAATACGTTAAACATACGAGAAAGTATCGCTCTACCAACAGGTGCTTTTAATGGTGCGCCTGTATTCTCTACTTTCATACCTCGGGCAAGTCCTTCAACTGGAGTTAAAGCAATACTTCGCACTTGACAGGCATCCAACTGAGTCCTCACTTCTAATATAATTGCTCCATGCGCTCCAGTTCGCAATAAAGTATTAATTAAGGGCAACCGACTATTGCTGTTGAACTGCACATCCACTACACTTCCTCTTATATTTACGACTTGTCCTTCTTGTTTTGCCATCTTGCTTTATGCTTTTAGTCAATCGACCACTAAAAAATTTACTGAAATACCCACGGACAATTCAGCAATACCTCCCACAAAGTTGAATTTAAATTAGGTACTATTTGGTGAAAAAAATCACCAATAAGCACTAACAAAAATCAGTTTCCTATCTCCCAAACCTTCCTAATTTGCAATAAATTTTAAAACAAAAAATAGAAAAATCAATGGATATTTCAGCACTAGAATAATTGACTTAATCATTAAATATTTTTAACAATTAAACAATCCCCCTATGAGAACTTTAAACATCAATGTTAAAGATTGCGACCAAATCTTAAAAAACCTACTGGATAATGGAGCCGTTTTGTTAGATGTACGCACTAACCACGAATTTGCAGGATTTCATTTGCCCAATGCCAATAACATTCGTCCCGATGAATTGGGGATGCAAATAGACCGTATAAAAGGTTGGAAAAAACCAATCATCGTATATAGTACCTATGGATTGCGTAGTAAATTAGCTTGCCATATTTTAGAAAGTTATGGCTTGGAGGTGTATGATGCTAAGTCTCAATCAAGGGTAAAAGCACTTTTACCAGCATTTAATTAATCATAAAAGGCTGCTTTTATAGCCTAAAATATATAACCAAAAATGTATGTACTTCCTGCCTTGCATGAACATTGTGATGAATTGGAGAAAGGATTTCATCAATTACATCTTGATTTTCAGGAAACCCCAGAGGGGGAAACCATTCATCAATTAAGAGTCAATATCAAAAAACATTTGGCTTTTTTTAGACTATTGCACGGCATAGGAGGAAAACTTGCTTTGGAAGCCATTCAAAAGCCTTATATCAAATTTTCTCGAAAGATAGGAAAAATCAGGAATTTAGAAATTCGACAACAATTAGTAAAGTCGGAAGAAGTGGCACTTAATGTAAAAAAGGAATATTCGAAGCAGTTAAAAAAAGATATTTCAACAAAAACGAAAAGAGTAAAACAATCGAATATAGTTATTTCATTGATTCCTTTCAAAGAGGGGAGTGATAAATTGAGGTATAGTATAGACCGTATTCCACAAGAAAAAGTCAAAGAAAATTTGGGCGCTTATTTCCATTTTTTATTAGCAGAAATCCGACAAATTATCAAAGAGGGAGTAACCAATATAGAACAGTTGCACACATTAAGAAAAGTGCTAAAAACGCTTTTTTACAACTTGAAGTTGACTGACCGAATGATTCCAAAGGAAGATTTTGCTAAAAAGCTCTATGATAAATTGGAAAGACTGAGTATGCAATTTGGGAATTGGCACGATGAATTTATAACCGTAGAAAAGGTAAAAAAACAACCCGATAAGATAAATAAAAAACTTTTTAAGGATTTAAAAAATAAAGAAGAAAAATCCCGTCAAGCGCTTAAAAATAAGTTTAAAAACATCTCTAAGTTAACCAAAAAAATAGAAAAAGAAATTTTTCGCTTATTCGATGAAGATAAGGAAATTACCCCTCCACCTCGACGCTTTGAAAAGAAGAAATACACGAATATTCGAGAGTCCTTTGACCAAGTGAATATAGGAGAAAGTATGAAATAAGACTAAAAAACCTTTTTCTAAAAAGAATGCTCAATGTTAATGATAATCTTCCAACTTTGATAGTTAAGTAATAGTTTAAAATAGAAAAATTGACAAAAATCACTCCTTAAAAACACAAAAGTCATTGGTTCAACTACATATTTTACGGGATAAGAATATAAAAAAATAAAATTTGACAAAAAAAGCAAAAAAGTATTTTTTTGTTAGATGATAGCATCGAAAATATTTACCCAAATACTGGGACTG
>Ga0129327_10000511_pt1 | contig 23337 bp, 9 predicted proteins | sample CPBDNA_6_FD_111799 | JGI IMG/M metagenome (GOLD analysis project Ga0129327, IMG submission 111799) | Freshwater to marine salinity gradient microbial communities from Chesapeake Bay, USA - CPBay_Spr_31_0.8_DNA | ecosystem: Environmental > Aquatic > Marine > Coastal | place: USA: Chesapeake Bay... | reverse complement strand
TTTGGTTTGAACTCTGCTTCGAAACGGCCTCATTGAAAGAGAGACAATTACACTCGAATATCAGCAACTATGGCCAAAAGAACGAAATCGGCGAGAAAAGCCGCGAAATCGGTACGACCAAACGGAGAGCTTCTCGCGCGTGAAGATGAGACGCGCTCTCACCTTTTGCTGCCCTTCTTTTTTGCGCGCTTTTAAGCGTGTTTATATATATATCTGATGTATAAATCTCGATTCCCCCAATTCAAAGGGGTTTCCTTCCCCCAATTCTCTCGTTCCCGAGGGGATTAATTTGTAAAATAAAGACACACTTTTGGCGTGAGTATTCACCTTTCTCCCTCCCTCTCCCTTTAAAACAGAAACCGTCCGCCCCGAGACAACGCACGCCCGCGCGTAAAGGCTACAAAGTCTGGACGGAACCGGAAAAGGTAGCCTTGACCGCCGGGGTAGCGAAATACGGTCCAGGTAATTTCTAATTTTTTTGTTATTTTTTGTTGTTGGAAAAAGGGCTGCTTTTTGCTGTATTTTTTAAAAGCTTTCTTCTTCTTTCGCTCTCTTTTTGCGCGGCGCGAGGAAGGAGTCTGTCTGTTTCTTTCGCTTTGAGGAGATGCGGGAGAGTGATGGAGAGCGATGTGGCAGAGAAGGCGTTTCTTCTTCTCTCGTCGTCGTCATCTTTCGATCGAGGCAAAAAAGGGAGGAAAGCCCTATTTTCCCCCTTTTTTTATTTTAAGAGCAAAAAGGAAACAAACGGCTAATTTTTTTTTCAATGAATCGCTCTTTTTGACCAAAAACTCACACAAAAAAATGTTCTCTCTCTTGATATACGTAAAGGCCAATGGAAGAAAATCTTGGACGACCCGGCGTTTGGCCCGAAACTGACCAACCGATCGAACGTGGATCTGAAGGACAAGTGGCGCGGCGCGTCCCCGACGCCGACGAAGAAGACGAAGACGCCGGTGGCGGTGAGCAAAGCGACGAAACCGTCTTCGGCGAAGAAGTTGGCGTTTACGAAGAGTCCGCCGATTGGCGTGAGAAGATCGCCGTCGAAAACGAGACCGAGTTATACGAAGACGAAACCGGCGCCGCCGCCGAGAAGGCCGAGCAGCGCGAGAAAAGCGGCGAAGCCGGTCGCGGCGAAGAAGCCGTCGGCTCCGGCGAAGAAGGCGAGTTCGCCGGCGCCGGCGAAGAAGAGCGCTCCGGCAAAGGCTTCGAGCGGCGGATGCGTTATTATGTAACATGCTTTGAACTTTTACTAAAGAGACCGAGAAAGAGAGAAAAAGAGGGAGAGATGACGAGTGATTAGGAGAGAGAAAGAGAGAAAGGCAATCGTTCGTTACATGTAAATGAAAAATTTTAGAGGAAAGAGAAAAAGAGAGATTGGAAGACACAAACGAGAAGTTATTCGTACTACTTAGGAAAATTTATATATGAAAAAACTAAAACTATTTTATATCACAACACACGACAGCATCTTTAATCGGAATTGCTGCTGACCATTTCGATCCATTGTCTCAATAAATCGCTAATCGTCGACGGTAATTGGTTCGATTCCTGAACGACCACGTAATACGGAAACGGAAACGAGTCCAAGTATTTCGTCATTTTCGGTTTGCCTTTTTCAAACGACACGGATTGCATGTCCAATAAAGACTTTTCTGGGTTATCGAGGACGATAAACGCGATTAAAACGCCTTTTTGATTTCCAAATTCGCGCATGACTTTCGTTAAGGCTTCTTTCTCGTGGAATTGTCCGTCGGCGATGATGAGGACGAGTTGTTGGAGGTTCGAGCCGGCCTCGGCGCTGCCTCGAGAACTGGAATTTTCTCGCGCTAAAGAAAGTTGCTGGTGCAAACTCTCCAGTAAAGTCACCATCGGCCGATCGGCCAACGTGCTGTCTTGACGAAACGTGAGCTTAGAGACCAGTTTTGGGCCGTTTTGGTCCACAAAAGGTTCACCGAGTGGGTGTAACGTCTTCACGCATCCGCCGAAACCGACGACGCCGATGTCGCCAACTTCTAATCGACTCATCGCTCTCGCCAATAAGACCATCGCCTCGAGCGCCGCTCGATCGCGCTTATTCTCCGACATTGATAACGAATCATCCACGGCTAATACGACTTGGTACCTTCTCTCAGACGGTTTCGATCGACGAAGCCAAATTTTGTCCTTTCGGAAATCGGAGGCGATGTACGGGATGATTTTTCGCATATTCAAACGTTTTCCGGTTCGGTAGTCGCCGCGTAAACGAGATGCTAACGTCGGTTCGAGAATCAATCGGAGTTGCTCGCTCAATTCGCCAGAGAGAGAACCGGTTAAATCTTCTAGAGTTCGCCAAAGATGTTCGGCGGCATCTTCGTCCATTTCAGACAAGGCGTTGTCTTTATCTTCTCGGAACATTTGTAAATCTTTCTCGGCTTCCGCGCGCGCGAGTTCAATCTCTTCTTCGGTTAGTTCGCGCGTTCGGTTGACATTCTCTTCTTCGTTGTTATCGTGCTCGATGTTGGCATTTTTCAGCTCGACGATAGCTTCTTCGAGTAAGCGTTTTTCCTTCAGTTCTTTCTTCTTTCGCTCTTCGTCGGTTTCGTCGTCAGATGCCATTTTTTCATCGTCGCCATCCTTTTCATCGTCGTCATCCTTCACTTCACCTCCATTGGCGTCAACATTTTCTTCGAGTTGCAACTCCTCGTTGGGCGCGAAGTTCTTGTCGCGTTGACTTTTCTTTTTGTTGCTCTTCTTTTGTTGCTGCTTTTCTGCCATCTCGCCGGAGACATCTTCCTCGTTCTTCTCCATCGGATCTTCTTCATGCTTGTTTTTCGCGTCGAGATCAGCCTCATCAACTTTCTTCATCTTTTCGTCTTCCTTCTTAAAGAACTCTTCGGCGTTGATTTCTTTTTCATCGTCGTTGAGCCGTTCATCGTCTTCTTCGCCAGTATTCGCGCCTTTGAGTTTTTGCGTCACGGCTTGTTCCTCGGTCGCCGGAGCCAACGCGGCTGGTCCTTTCTCTTCGTTCTCTTCGCCCCCGTGCATGAACTGAAATTCCGCCGCGGCGTCGTTTTCGTTTTGAATTCTATCGTCCGCATCGCCTACATCATTTGTGTTTTGGTCTTCTTCGTCATTGTCGTCGCTGACGATCGATAAGTTCTCGCGCCATTTCTTCATTGCCGCGGCGAGGGAGCGGTGAGGGTTCATCTCCGGACCACCGCTCTTCTTCGATTTGTTCTCCTCGTTTTGATTCGCGTTGTTCTGCTCGGCGTCGTCCATGGGTTGTGCGGAAGTCGGAACCGCGGCACCTTTACCAGCGGCTTCGCCGTCGCCGTCGCCATCGCCGGCATCGTCCTCGTCCTCGTTTTGATTCTGAAATCCAGCCGTGGATCGCATCGGCGCTTCTTGCTGTGCTTCTTTTTGCTCCTTCGTGAAATTCTGGTCGTCGTCGTTTTCACGTTCGTCTTGGCCGCCAGCGTTTTTGTTTGGTTGTGTCCGTGCGCTTCCATCGCCGGCCGTTCCGCGTGCACTCGCCGCGCCTTGTTCGCCGCCTTGACCGTGTTGTTGCTGTTGCTCGGATTCGTCGATTTCGCAGTCGTCTCCGCCGCCGCCGTCTCCGGCACCTTTCGGTCCAGCTTGATTCCGAGCGTCTTTATCCTCCTCTTCGTGTGCTTCCTGAGCGTTAGCATCGTTAACCGCGTCGTCTTTGCCGTCTTGACCGATTTGACCGTCTTCCTCTTCTTCCTCGTTATCGACGTCCATGTCGTCATTGCCGGCTTCTTTTTCATTCTCCCGCGCGTCGTCGTCTGGGTTCAACTCGGCGTCGTCTCGATCGTCTCGATCGTCTTTGTTTTCGCCATTTTCACCGGTTAAGTCACCATCATCGTTCATGTCGTCGTCAGTTGGTTTCGATCCGTCGTCTTCTTCACCTTTCTCTTCTTCCGCTTCATCGCCTCCGTCGAGTTGCATGTCGTCATCTCCGAGATCGATATCCAAGTCATCGTTCGCATCGTCGTCCCCGTCTTCTTCTTCACCCTTAGGCGTGATACCAGTAGCATCTTTGACCTCTTGGTCGTTCATGTTATTGTCGTCTTTCGTATCGTCGGCTTCCTCGTCTGGACCTTCATTCGTATCCTCTTTATTAGCCTCCGGCTTGCCTTTCTCCTTGTCGTCTGGTTTTCGAGGAGGTTTCTTTCCGTCCTCTTTCCCATCATCTTTCCCTTCCTCGTCCTCGTCTTTCCCTCGCATCTCTTCGTCTCTGGCATCTTCTCGTTTCATCGCGTCTCCTTTTTCAAACTCATCCGGTCCCTCGTCTTTCCCTTCCTCTTTTTCCTTCTTGTCGTCTTCGTCGTTCCATAACCTCTCGTCGATGATGTCGTTACCGTCTTCGTGGTCCCCCATTTCCTTCTCCAAATCTTCGTCTTCGTTGCCATCTTCTGGTTCGTTTTCCACGTCGTGCGTGACGCCCTCAAAGTCGGATTTCATTTCAATGCCGCGATCTTCCTCTTCTTCTTCTTCTCCGCCTTTTTTCGTTTGTTCCTTCTTTTCCTCGTCTTGTTTCTCCGCGTCTTCCATGCCCAAAATTTGTTCCTCGTTATCGATTTGCTCCGAAACGTCTTTTTTACCTTCACCTTCAGCCGCACCGGTACCGTCTTTGTCGTCCGAGAGCTTCATGTTCTCGCCGTCACCGGTACCTTTACCGTCTCCGTCGTCCTTGGCACCGCAGAAACCTTCCTCGCAAAGACCGCAGAAGACGGCGGTTAACACTTTGGCTAATTTCGTCGACGCTCGATGGTACTTGGAGTACTCGACGATGGTTTCTTTCGCAACTAAAGCGATGGAGCGGAACATCGGAGCAAGTTTTGCCGCGTTTGCGATGACATTTTGACGATTTCTTTCAGTAGAAGAAGAATAGGGCGAAGTGATACTTTCCGTGACGCGAGCGTAGGCAAGAGAGGCTTCGCGGATGGCATCGCAGAGCGTTTCGAGACGCTTGGCGCCGACGGCGTTGCCGCAGTGTTTTTCGTACACTTTGAACGAGGCTAGCCCGTCGTCTTCACCGTCGTTCTCGTTGTCGTTTTTGCCATCATCAGTGCTCGCATTGGTTGCTTTCTTTTCCGTTTCTTCCTCTTCGTCCGTCATTGCGGCTTTGTGAACCCCTTGCGCCCAAATCAACGCGCGTTCGATGCACATCTCGAGCGATGCGTTGAACGAATTTAAGCCGTCGATTTCGGCGGCTTTAGTCTCCTCAATTTCAGTAGCGGTGTTGTTCTTGTTTTCGTTCCTCTCGAAGTGAGTAATCGCGGTGGATAAGATCGTACCTAAAAGTTTGCGCAACGGATCCCAACCTGGGCAGTTCTCGCAATCCGCCGCGTACGTGCCGTAGGTCTCCACGACATCTTTCGATCGCGCAGATTCTATAACCGCATCGTGCGCGGCTTCAATATCTTTCGACGCAACTCTTAGACGATCAAGGGCCACGGAGAGAGCGCGTTTGGCTTGCAAACCGAGCATTGGCACCGCTCGCCACGACGCGAACATTTCTTTTCCAGAAGTAGTATTTTGCGCCGTTGACGACAACCGAGAGCTCGCTTGTGCGACAGCCGCAAATGACAGCTTCACGTACGGATTGAGCGCTTCTCGAGCTTCCTCGCACCTCAATTCAACGTTTAGCAAAGCTTCTCTCGCTGCCTTCTCGCTCCATGAGCCTCGAAGCTTTGGAACGGATTCGCAACTCGAAGACGCGATGGATGCCAAAATGGCATCTTTCGCCGCGTCGGAGACGGCTTCGATGAAGGCGCGCACATTGCACATCCATTGAGCGAGAGTTACACCCGATGATGAACGAAAAAGTGAGAGAGTATCTTCCTCTTGCATGCTACTCTGTTCTTCGGCTTCCTCGACCAGTTTTTCTAACGAAGAAGCGAATTCATCCAAGACATTCTCTGACGCAAGTGCGGAAGATAACGTCTTGCGTTGCGCGCGAAGCCTGTGCAAAAGATGTTCGCACATCGCCACCGCTCTGGTCGTTTGAATCACCTCTAAATCAGGATTGGGAGGATTATTATTCGTCACGTTTTGCAATCTTTGCACCCGAGACATTGCAACGTAATACGACTGATCGGCAGAATCGAGTTCGTCTCCTTCTTCGGGAAGAAACCTTTCTTTTTGCCCGGTGGAGAGCGGTTCTAGAGGCGGTTCGGTAAACCATCGCGCAGGTTCGCGAAATTTTTCCGGAACCGCCGCGCGCTTGTGCGTGATCCCGAGTTCAGGCAAAGTCTTCATGAGATCGTTGAGAGCTTTCTTTTTTATGGCCTTTTTCACCGTTTCGTCTGTGCGCAAAGCTGTAGCTCTGCGCGCGATTCGAGACGCGAATGCGTCTATGTCGACGCCTCCGGCGCGAATTTGAGATCGGCGTGAAGTTTCCATGGTCGACGTTGCCAAGACGGATGTGATCTTTTTCGTCAAAGCATCTACGCGGTGTAAAAGAGACGATGCGTTCCCTTCTTCGCTTTCAATTGATTTCAATCGAGAAACTCGAGCGAGTAATACTTTCGTCGAAGTATCAAACGCCCGCTTCTTCACCGTCAAATCGGCATCCAACTGTTCGAGCTTTCTCTTTGCAATCTCTTCTCTTTTGTCCCGCTCGCGTTTTATCGTCGCCGCTTTGACCGCTTTATCGAATCGCTTTTTCTTCTTTTCCTCGTCTTCTTCTTCAATATCTTCAAAGATCACTTCCAAGGGGTCTTCGTCCGTCGGCGCTGCCGTCGCCTCTTCGTCGTCTTTTGATTGTTCCTTCGGCAAAACGGCTAACCCGGTGCTGTTTCTCGATGTAGATTCCAAGATGGGTAAGACGAGTTTTTGCAAAGCGCGATCAAACTGACGAACGTGTTTGTGCAAAACGCGCTCGTTGGATTCCGCTTGTTGTTTCATGAAGTGGTAGCCGCGGTTTTCCCATTTCGCCAACTTGGCGTGATCCTCGAGCTTCCTCGCCGGCGTGGCGCGTTCGTTTTCAATTTCAGTTTCCACAGCAGGTTTGAATTGATGGTAATAACGGTACGTATTGTGCAGCACGCATCGTAAGGCTGCATCGCCTCTTCTTGGAAGTAAGTTCAAGGCGGCTCGAGCGCGGATATCCGCGGTTAAGTGATGTTCGAACGTTTTCACGAGAGAGAGTCGTGCGAGGAATTCCCCTAAAGTGGAGCCTTGGAGGTACTCTTCGAGCGCGCGCGTGATTTCGCGAATGCCTTGAATATCGCCTTCGTCTTCTTCTTCATCGATTTCATCCATGGTAGTGATAGTCTTGTCGTCTTCGACTGCATCAAAAGGGATGGACGATTGCACGGATTTCAAAAGTCTGTGCAACGCGAACCACGTTCGCCTGGCTCGCGCGGCGTGTCTTTCCGAACACCTCTCTAACAGTCTCGACCACGCGTGTAACTCACGTCGTCGCCAACGCATAGCCACGTTTGCCATAGCCGTAAGCTCATCAAGTAAAGACGTTTCAGTCGATGCCGATTGTTCCCACGTTTGCGCTCGAGCGAGAAGCAACTCGAGACCAGTTAAGAAGGTTTTCACGGGACCGAGCAAAGGCAGCTTTAAAATCCGATCGCAAATCTCCGCGAGTTGCGTCAACAAAGGATGTTCTGGCCATTCTTGCAGCAGCGCGGTAATTTTACGTCGACAATTTGCTACGACTGGGAGCGCGAGAGAGGTTTCTCCCGGTGCGTCGCCTCTGGACATTTCGTGATCGATGGCATCCGCGTGTCTTTGCAATTTTTTGTGGTTGAACTTTTCGTCTTTTGACTGATCGACACCTTCAGGCGAGTCTTCGGACATCGTGCCTCTCGAAACCGCAAGATGTTCTAAACACACTCGGGTCAAGTTACCGAGTTGACTGGTATCATCGAGCACTCTCGGTAACGATTGCATTCTGTCGTCCTTAATCGCAGCGCGTCGCAAGATCATGAAACCGACGTCGTGCGCGTCGACAAACGACGTGGCGCGATTCGCGAGGGGTTCTGTGAGCTCCTTTGCGTTCGTGTGCAAAAACTTAGATGGGTTCACGGCGCGTCGTTCCGTATCGTATGAGGTTTCGATATTAGCACCGATTGAAGTGCTCGCACCAATCGCACACACGACGTCGTGCGTTGCCACGAGCTCGAGGAGCAGAGCGCCTTCGAGCAAACCGGCTGTTTTCGCCGCAATCGCTGCGTTATTGTCCATCTCGTCATCCGAATCGTCCTCTTCTGATTTCTTGTTCTCGTCTCCTTCTTCGACACAATCGTGATCGAGTTGCAAAATATCACCCGGCGCATCCTTGAACTCTTTCCATTGTTCGACAAAGGTACCAAAAGTCGTTTCAGAAAATCTCCTCTCAGTTTCGTCGTCGTCGCCTTCCATGATCTCCATCGCCGTCGGCGCCGCTACGACGCGACGAAACACGGCAATCTTATCATCATGTTCGTAAAGGGTGTCATCTTTCTCCATTTCAATATCTCGCACTGATTTCCAAAGATCGGCTAAGCGGTCAAAAACAGAAGACGCGTTTTTCCACAGCTGCGGCGAGAGAGACTTTTCTTTAATCACGTCGTCGCGAACTTTCTGCATAGCGACTTTGAGCACCGCGACGCGGAGTTCCCCTGATTTTTCGAGCTTTTGTAACGATTTGAGCGTGGAAACGTCCGTGAGCAAACTTGACGACGCTCTTGCCATGCTCTCTACGTTTCTTTCTAAACTCTTTTCATCGTACTCGTCGGAAGAAGAAAACTTGAAAAGCTCTCTCATCGCTCTCGTCGCCAACGCTCGAGAAGGGTCTACCATACCCCCGCTTAAACCATCCTCTAATAGTTTCAAGCCTCGGGTAAGCTCCGCCGCGGCGAGTCTCAGCGGTTTCGTGGCATCCGCATATCCTGAATACTGTGGCGTCTCTAAAGTTTCCGACCAGTGTTTAGCGGCATCTGAAAGCACTTTCACTTCTTGGTAAGCTTTCTCAAATGCACCGGCTTCAGAAAAGGTATCTTTCGAAGACGCTTTCAAGGAACCTTCGAGAGATTTTAAGGTTGCTTCGAGCCTTTCTGGCTCCGCTAATCCGCCTTTCTCGTGCGAAAAACGATGAATGTGGCGCATAAGCTGACGCCATTTTGGAACGCTCGGTCGAGGCGCGAACATTCTTCGCAACTTTATTTGATGCGCTTCGAGTTCAGTCTTTGCCTGTTCGACTCGTTGCTTCTCGGGATCGGCATCGCTACCCAAGGCGAGAAGCGGCGATCGCTCGTGAAACTCAATGATTTCGATTGCCGGAATGCTCTCAAAATTAATTTCTCGATCTACGCGCTTTGCATCGTTACTTGTCTCCGCCATTGGATCCGACATCCCCGAAGGGAACATGCAGTGCAGCCGCAAACACCCGAGACGGGTCCAGGCCATACCTCGAAGGAATCGGTCGCGGTTTGCTCTTTGATGATAACCTATATTACTTATGTAATGCTCAGACAGACATTCGAATAGACCTTCGAGCGTCACGCTCACCGACGTTGAAGAATATTTGAACTGTTGTGTCAAATTTCTGCTCACGACGTTACGCTGCTCATCGAAAAGGGATTGTCGTGTCACGTTTCCTAAAGTAGTATTCTTGGATACCAACTCTTCCCTCAACCCTAATGCATACTCACATATCATGCCATCTGCACCGTAAGCGCACATGGTGTGGACGAAAATACCACGCAACGTATTCCAATCTTTCGCACTCTCGTCCTCAGCATTGTCCCGACGCATTCTCAATTGCCTTGCAGCCAATCGTAATTGCGCGACTCTTTGTCCGCGTTCTTCAAGACCGACGGTGGAGACGAACAACGCCGAGGTCAGGATGGTTTGAAGCGCGCGTTCTGTACGGGCTGGTCCATCGCAGGAGAGCCATTTAGTCTCGAGCTCTGCCAATACTTGCTCATTTTTCGAGCCTATATTGATCGACGATTTTTTAGTCGTCTTCAAAAAATGGGGAAGCTGCGAGAGCGCTCCTGAGCGATGCGCGTCGTGCCAAGATAGAAAAATTTCCAAAGCTCTTCGGGATAGAGCAGACGCATCTACGGTCGTTTGACTGGGATCACTCATGTCCCATAGGAATTTTCGATGGCCTTCGAAATCAGACGCAGCACGCGGAGAGTGAGACACACCGAATGATAAAGCCTTCGAGGTTGCCTCGTGTAGTCGCTCCAGGAGCTTTTCTCTTCTATGATGATCCTTTTCCTCTTCATTACTACTGTCAAAACTCAAAATTAGCGCGAGACGTGCGAGAACTTCTCTATCAAGCTCGAGAGAGCATAACTCTGCAAACGGAGAAAGCTGTGCGTTCTTGAACGTAATATCCTTCCATTTCAAAGTCCAGTGCGGAAAAGAAAACCTCGGCGGAGCGAGAACCGCCGACGAGGTTTCCAGCGACCAAGATTCATCGTCATCGAGCGATTTGACAAGTTCTCGGTTTGGAATTTCAAACGCAAATGGAGCATTGGTGCCATTTCTATCCAAATCGACGGTATCGTTGTCCATTATCATCATCGCATCCGAAATTTCTTCTTCGAACTCGCTCGATGACGACAACGAATCGTATATTTTAAGAATGGCCTTGGCGCGCTCTTGCGTAGACGCATCCCACGCGCCCGAGTCCACACAATGCTGATACAGTTGACGAGAAAGCAGCGATGGTAGTGCCGTAGCATCATTATCTGCTATCCCATTTTCGCTCGAAGCAATACCGACGTGTGTGAAGCTGAAAAAACACAACGCTTCCAAGGCGGTGAATCGCAGTTTCGCCGATGCGCCTAAATTGGCAGCCTCTTTAGCCAAGAATGCAATCGCTCTACTCGAAGGATCATTCCTCGAAGAGCGAGTGTAATCCAAAAGTGTGTTTACTCGGGAGCCGTTGTTTTGGAGTGCTCTAGATGCTATGCGAACGATTTCCTCGGCTGTGCGAAGAGTATCACTTTGCGGCAAGGTTGGTTTCCCGATAGCGTGCCAGAGGAACGGTACTCCTGGAGGCTTGGATGGAACACCAAATGCTTCGTCTACGAGAAGCGAACGCTTTTCATCGCGCAAGCCTGCTCTATCATTAGGAGCAGTAGTGTTTTTATTTTGCAAGGATAACCAACTTTCGTAATTTTGCGCGGCTTGTTTTGTTTGTAACCAAGCCACCGCAAGGTTTTCAAGCGCCGCGTCGAGATTACCGTTGGCCACCTCAAAGTCTTCATACGGCGTTGAACGAATGAGCACATCAAAATGTGACTTCCACGATACGAAACTATTCAAAAGTTTCATTGATTCAATATTCAATGGCCCAGTACACGAGAGCGACTCCTGAAGCAAAACTTCGTTCGTTTCTTCTAATAGCTGGTTCGCGAGAGCTATTTTATCCAGAGACGCGTGCACAGCGCTTTGCCTCGCCTTCTCTTTCGCGTTCTTCGCGCGATAGCAGGACATGGTCAAAGCTTTCATGTCACCAACGTGCGCAGTTGACGATAAGAAGCATGTATCTGTATATGCCTTTTCAAAGGAATATCGCGCACAGAGGGGCGCAAGTAGTTGAACCGTTTCCGCCAAAGGCTCCCTATTTTCAAACAACCGCTGGAAAAGTGTCCAGGCGAGAACACTCGATTCGATTTGCGGAACATTGCACGTTGATGTGATGGCACTCGCGAAAAAGTTCCAACTCACTCGACTTTTATCCAGAGATGCTCCAGATGAGTTCTTTTTAAGCGCGTATATGGTGGAGGCACGGAAGAGTTCGATTACCTTGCTGTTCCACGCGGCTTCGTCTTCTTCGAGAGAGGTTTCAAACGCACCCCCTTGAAAATACTTCATAAGCTGCGAAGTCGGTAGGTTTGCTACGAGCGATTGCTTCTCGTGCAATATCGGCAGTATGTCTTCGTCTTTGCTTTTATCCCTCGACGTTTTCTGAACAAAGCACTGCGCAGCAAGAAGTGCGGCTGCGTGCGTGGACAGCGAAAATCCTGAGAATTGCTCCAAAGACGTTAGCGCCAATCGATCTTCTCGCGATATCCTATTTGCCGTAGCAAGACGATTCGGCCAACCAGATGGTGATGATATGAACGAATGCAAGGTGTTTCCAGCAAGATACACCGAATTCATATGTGGCACAAATGTTTCATCGTAAACGAAGTTCGATTCTTCGCTGGGCACGTTATACGCGTGCGGTAAACTCAAACGAAACGCTCGCATGACGGGTACTCCCCTATTGACGAGCTCGAGCGCGAGCTCGGCCCATCGACAGGAATCGCGCGACGTTAAATGCACGTGATTTCCAATCGTCATTTTGAGTTTAATGATCATAGCAAAGTGTGTTTGCACGATCGCATCTGCTAGAATACCATTTGGGATACCCTTTGTCAAGACCATAGATTTGATATCCTCGTTAATCGACGGTGAAGAGCTCGGCATTTCCGCCAGTCCCAGTTGTTTGGAGAACAAGCTTGTCTGCTCGTTGTCTGACGGGCTTTCGTATCTTTTTGGATGCAAAAATACCTCAACTCCACGATTGCGCATCGCTCGCGATACTTCCCCTCTTCTTGGATCGACTGCTAAGAATAATCGAAACCCTTCGTGCGCCTTTACGATGCGGCTTTCGCCATTTGGTAAGAAACCGCATTCGTTTACCAACAAAGTCCCCTCCGGTTCCAGCAAAGGATTCAAACGATCGAGCACGGTTGGAGAGCATAGATTTGCGTTTTCGAGTAAAACCCAATCGCCTCGTTCGACGGCTTTTAGCAAAGCCCCGTCGACCCACTCGAATCGACCGGCATCTTTCTTAGGTCCGACATTGAACGAAGTTGGCGTGACAATGGCTTCAAAGTTCTCATGAAGCCAGGAGATTTCAGAATGAACATCGTCTTGCAAAGATGATGCGTTCGAAGTAGCCGCGGCACTTAATGCAACGATCACCTCGCGGAGAATGTACACTGCGTTCTCCGCGTCGTTTTCTGACATTGCTTCTGATGTCTGCGTGGCGGCTCTGTAGGATTCCCACATTTTCCAAGCGCGCGTGGTTGAACTCACATCACCGAACGCACTCGATTCGCAAATGCCTTGGAGTAGACTAAAGATGCGAGATTCAAAGTCCACGCGATCTCTCGACGACTCTTTTTGCTCAAAAGATCCGAGTAATTCGCTCGTATCCGTAGCTGAAGTCAACGCGATGCGTTGTAAATCTTTTCCGGCAAGTCTGGCGAGGGTTTTCACCAGCGTCGTTTTACCAGACGCGGCTTGTCCGACAACGATTGTCATCCATCCGCGATCGATACAGAAAGAAGCCGCTTCGAGGGAATCTAAGTTCCCTCTTAGAATTGCGAAATTTTCCTCTTCGTCGATGCAAGCAATACCAGCATCAGCGCTAGATTTTGATGTAGAGGATGTATGTCTGCGTAAAACTGCATTGCCAATTTCGAGATATCCATCCTTTCGCATTTTCATGTGGGAAGCGGTTGGAATCTCGTCTGCGTTAAGACCGAATGCTCGAGCAAACGCGTGCTTTGCAATTATTCGGTCGTTCACAGTTCGTAAGCGCTGAGTATATAATGCATTAAATACCGATGCACACACCCGGACGTATGAATTTTCATCCATCTCGTTTTCTGGGATGATAGAAGTAACGAGTTCGCACCATCTCATGATATCTCGAAGGTTGAATTCCCACGGTGCACCGGCTCTAGCAAACCTATATCCAGTCGTATCCGTGGTACTACTCAAACGAGCTAACTCTGCGTTACAGTGGACCATCTTTTCGATGACGCTCTCTATAACATTCGGATGTAGACTTTTCGCGATGTGCTCGACGTCGTTAATACGCATGGGCTCAACGAATACTCTCGTGAAACGATTAAGAAAAGATTTTGGCAATCCTTTTCTTCCACCGCCTTGTGCAGCAGGGTTTTGAGCTGCAAATACTCTAAATGTTGATGGGCATTTGAACGTCTTACCGAGCTCTGGCACAAACACTTCTGCGCGATGATCGAGCGCGGCATTCAAGCCCTCTAAAACCGGTTGCGGCGCCAAATTCAATTCGTCCAAAAGAACCCAATCACCATTTTTCAAAGCCGCTAAAAATGCTCCATCGGACCATTTAAACTCACCGGCTTCACCATCAGATGCTGGTAGATCTGCTCCCAGAAGATCCATCATATCAGTCTGCTCCGAGAGATTTAATCTTACCAGTTTGTGCCCCGCAGCCTTCGCCAGAGCCGAGACTATAGACGTCTTACCAACTCCGGGTGAACCTTCCAATAATATTGGTTTCCGAGCGAGTTGCAATGCGCGAAGGAGTCGCGCAACGTTGCGCCTGGTTGACGGGGCAGTTAAAGCGAATTCAGATGTCGAGGGAATCGGATGCGTGCCACAACTAATCGTGAATGACGAGATGCCAAATCGAGTGCCGTTGTCAACTGCAGCGCAGTTGAGGAGATCTTCCTTCTGGTCTTCTGCACTCGGATCGTGCGCATACGACGCTCTTTGTAATATTTGTTCGTTCAAGGTTCGGATCTGTTAGAAAAAGAAAGAGAAGGAAGTTCGGTCAATAAAATCAATGGTGATGATAGTAAAATTGTGAAGGCAGAGAAACTATACCAATAATACGCTCAGGGTTGTAGGGGTTTCTCATCATGGAAGATCAGAAACTTACCAGGTACAACAAAAACTTCACGGCGCAATGTAGTAAAAAAAATGCAGGCGAGATCGACATCGACGTTTCAAAAAAAAAATGTGATTGCTGACGTACCTCTGTGTCTGGTATGCGCGCGCGCAAATACTCGACGCATTTTCGATTGAGCGCTTTAGCTGTTTCCTCTGGCATCCCTAAACCCAGACCGAGGCCATCTAAAAGCGTTAAGTACGCCCCGTGCGCGAACGCAGCAAATCCTAACAGCGCGTTCGGCCCTTTTCTATTCTCTACTTCGTTGATGAATTGAGCCCAAGCCAAAATATCTCTGGTTTGCAAACACGCCTTTGCTTGTCCGGCGCCGGCGATGCTTTGATAGAATTCCCAGAATAAGGCTAATTCTTTCGCATGGTCGTGCGCGTAAATAGTATCCATATTTTGAGAATGAACCAGACGCCGTGAAACTATCTCTTCCATCTCTTTTGCCGAAGATACGCCCCCGACCCAAATTTCTGTGAATCTGTTTCGCAGCGCCGGAGATAACTCCTTCTTTCCGAAATCCCCACCCGGGTTCATCGTTCCTATCAATCGAAAATTCGGGTGAGCGATGAGCTCTTCGACATCGATACCGCCTTTCTCAGGTAAAGTAATCGCTCGTCCGGGTTCTAAGACGGAATTTAACCTCTCCAATACGGAATCTTCTGCGAGTGAAAGCTCATCGACGAGTAAAATATCCCCTTCGCGCATGGCTTTAATCAAAGGTCCATCTTCCCACGCGAATGGTGCGTCTCCTTGTCTTGCAGGTCGAAAGCCTCCTATGAAATCACCAGTTTCCGTGTGTTGGTGACAGTTTAATACACGTAACTTTTGCCCATGAATCATTGCAAGGATCTGCACCACAGTTGTCTTCCCGCAACCAGTTTCACCTACAAGCAAAGCGGGTTCTTTATGCTCAACGCAGGCTTCGACCAAAGCATATAAACGACGCATAGCGGGTGTCCACGCGATAGAACGTGCCATGATGATTTCTTCAGCTGAAATGTCGCAATTTTTAGCCGTCAAAGCAACTTCCAAACGTCCTTCTAAATTTTCACTGGATGCCGCCTCGTACAGTTGTTCTAGAGAAATCTCTGGGACTTTTAAAGCTTTCTCGAGAACTCTCTTCAGCGACATCCTTTCGTTTTCCGATCGCAATCGCTCGCCAAGCACACGAAAGCCATCGCTGGCTAAGTTTTCGTATCCAACGGATTTCCTATTCGCCCAGCGAAACAAATCGCGGGCGGTGATGTATCCATCTTTACCGGCAAAAGCTCGAGAACCTCTTCGCATACCTTGCAAAGCGCGCATAGATTCTACGAGCTTCACGCAATAGCTCGGTGCGATTTCACACCGCTTATTCAGAATGACTTTGAGTTCTTCGTCGGGAATGTCACCGATGTGTAACTCAACGAATCTGTTACGAAAGGCTTTCGACAATACCTTGCGCCCTCCATAAATTGCACCTGGAGGATTTTGCGTCGCAAACAGGACAAAGTGGGGGTGAGGTCTAATCGTTTCTTGTAACTCGGGAACAAAAAGTTCTCTGTTATCGTCTAAAAGTCTATTCAAAGCTTCTAATACATCAGAAGGCGCTAGATTCAACTCGTCAAGAACGACCCAGTACCCTCGGCGTACCGCTTGCACGAGTGCGCCTTCTTGGAAGGTCAAAGCACCTAAAGTGTGAATGAAAATAGAAAGTGGTTAGAGATAATAAATCGATGAACACAAAAGCACAACGAAACGTGAGATACGAACTGAACTGAAGAAGAATATAGCCTTGGAAGTCACGCGAATGTCCTGAGATGCTCCGGTAAAGAGCGACGACGGATTCCCGCAAGCGACCAACTCCCGAGGCGCATAAATCTACGGACTGCTTTCCGATCCCCCGGATTCTATTGTATAAGAACGACGGATAACGAACTAGCGTCCGAAAAAAGAGAAGAAAAAGATAAAAATAGAAGATGCAAGGCCATATACGTACCCTTCTCATCCGTTATGTACGTGCCAAGGTACTCTTGTAGATCTGTATGCTCGTGATTGTTGATGCGCATGAAACGATGTCCAGTACGCTTCGCGAGATATTCAATGATGGAAGTTTTTCCTGCTGAGGTCGGTCCTTGCAATAAAATTGGGTGTCTTCTGAGAAGCACCGCGCGTGCTAAATTCGAGAGGTGTGATTTGACGCTCTCAGTCACGACGTAACCTATGATATGTAAAAGAAAGAGATTAAGTGTCAAAATGAATTTCCAACCAAGGGAAGTACGGAGAAAAAAAACATAAAAAAACATGTTGACGTTGGTGGCTCAGTAGAAGAAATTCAACCATAATATCTTTTTGTGCATCATAAACGAGTTTAAGAAGCGCGGATATGTGTTCATCATTGCCAAGTCGTCTTTCGTTTCAAAGAAAAAAAATGCGCGCAAAGAGAATATGGTTACCTTCGGGATCGACGCGTTCTAATTCTCCGGCTTCTACCCAAAAGTGCTCGATGAGAACGTGTGTATCGTCTTCCGGTGCCGGCGGTGGTTTCATGATTCCCTGTGTATTTATGGTGTAGAGAGAAGAAGAAGTTTATACGGTGTTAGTACTACGAGGCACAACAGCAAAAGATGTGCGGGACAAGTCTTCCGAACATTCATAGAGTCGTGACCGGAATAGGTGTATTGTCCAACAATTGAATATACCGCAGTTTCTAGACCGAGCACGCCATGGAATATTGACAAGCTCAGCGCTTAACTGCGGATACGAACAAATCACGATGATAATAATAGCGCGCACTTACCTTGATCGCCTTGCCACCCAACAGATGCTTATGCATCAATTTTTCTAAAATCTCTTGACCTTCCTTTTTTAAAAGCGTCAGGAATGACATCGAGAAACCATCCATCATCGCTCTTTGGACGCCATATAACGGACTCGCCGCAGAAACGTACTCTAAAGCTCGCGCCAGGGTTCTAAGTGAATATCGAGGCTTTTGATCCGCCGAGTCTAAGAGAACCGTGTGCGCCGCTCGTTTCGCTTCAACGTAGAAGTCGACGATTGGGGCTATTACCCCACTCGGAACATCTCTTAGATATCCACGAACCAAGAGCTGCAAATCTTCTCTGGATTCCGTTTCTCCGCAATACACCTCCGCAAAGCGGTGTTTCAAAGCGGGGGGTAAGTCGCGTTTACCAACATCAGTCGCCGGATTCATAGCCGCGAACAGACGAAACCGTGGGTGACGATACACTGGAGTCGCATCCCCGCGCTCGGAAAGAACAACGGAGCCTTTACGCGACTCTAACACGCCATTCAGTCTTTCGAGTGTTTCTGCAGGTGCTAAATTGATTTCATCGAGAAGAATCCAGTGACCTTCGCGTAGTGCTGTGACTAAAGCACCTTCTACAAAGGCAAAAATAGGTCCACCCCCAGAGGACGAGGCCACGTCCCCAATCGCTCGTTCAGCTACGACTAAATCCCGATCAAACGATTGCCAAGATTCGACGAGATCGTCTGAAATCGTGAATGCAGGCTTTTTTGAAGCTTCTTTTTTATTTGTGCTTCCCGCTTTCTTCTTCATAGCAGCGCTTGTTTTTTGACGCTTGTTACTGGTATCGGCAACTGACGAGGTACATACTTTTTCATTTTTACCCTTCTTACCAGTAGTTTGTGAACGCGTTGCCCGTGTTGTAGGCGCGGCAACTGCAGGTGTCGCTTCCTCCATGACATCGTCATTGGTGGGGAGTTCTTCTCCGTCTTCAGTAGAATCAAGCATCTTATCTTCGTCATCTTTATCGACGACGGACGCCACGCGATCCACGCCGGCACGGAACGCCTTCAACAAGTGTATCCATTTTCTTTTTTCTGCAAATTTAGACACTCTTCCTAGAAATTCAGCGTTAGATCGACTCGGGAAAGTTTCTCCAAACAACTCAAGGAACCGTTTCAGTAACGGCAAACACAAATGTCGCGCACCGGCTGGTCGGAATCCTCCAAGAAAATCACTTGACTCTGATTGATTGGAAAGATTCACAACCGTCAGTGGCGCACCAGTTAAACGCGCAAGCTCTTGAACCAGAGCAGTTTTACCGGTACCAGTTTCCCCTACGAGAAGAGCGGGTTCGTTCACTGAAACCGCGCACGAAACTCTCTCGAGCATTCTCAGCGCGTGGCCCGTTTTTGCAAAATTCCGAAAACTGCCCACCGTATCCTCGTTTTCTTCGCAAGGTAACATGGTGCGTCCAACGCGCACGCTATCTTCTGACGACAAAACATCCGGTTTACGAAGTAAATCTGTCGTATTCGCAGTCTCTTCAGGATTTAATCCCCAAATTTCAGCAACCGCTTGTAAAGCTTTTCTTCGTCCGATACCGGGAGGCAAAGCGCCTAATAAAACATCAGCCGCTTCGTCATACATCGCCTGGCGAGTTTGTGGAGGAGGCGCTTTACCTTTCTTCATGAGCTTGAGTTCCGCTTTACGCAAAGCGGCAGCTCTTTTTGCCCAACGGAGTAAATCTCGAAGAGTGAATGTCCTACCCACAGAGGCTCGAGACGACGACGCGGCTTCGCTGGACGCTAAATCTTCCAGAGATGTCATCTTTTCCGCATCCTCCGCTGCTACGTCTAATTCGTTCGTATCGTCCGTGTGAACGTTCTCGACATCCATCATCATCACGTATTTGTCATCGTCGGCGTTCGCGTTGTTGTTATCAAATCGTTCGTCGCCTAAACCGGCTAACCGCGTCACATGGCCTCCGCCTTGGCCCACCAGAGTCTGCGCGACTCTCATCGTCTTAAGCATGCGTCTCTTTACGTCGACATCGCCGAATTGCGGATATATTTCCGCGAGTATTCTGCCAGGCTCCTCGCCGCTTGGTTGTTCTACGCTAACACGAGTCCATAAACCGCTCAACGGATCATTCTCGCGATTGGAAACTTTGGACCCGCCCACCGTGGCAGATCCAAACAGCTGAAATTGGGGATGTGCTACAACAGTTTCACCTCTACCAGCAATGTATAGCTTACGTTCTTCCAACAGAGGAATTAAAGCCGAGAGAACTTCGAATGGAGCGACGTCCACGTCTTCAATCAAAACCCATTTCCCAGATCTTACAGCTCTCGTGAGCGACCCGGGTTGCCATTCGAATTCTCCCGGACTTGCTCCGCACACGTACGCTCCAAGGAGAGATTTTGAATCTGTATGAGCATCAAAGTGTAAGACAACGACGTCGTTATCTTCGTAAGATCGTCCGAATCTTCGGGCAGCTTCACGAAGCGTCGCTGATTTGCCACACCCAGCCGGTCCTTCGAGTAAAACGGGCCTATTTTGACACAAGGCGTACGCGACGGCAACCAAGTTACGTTCTGCGGACGGTACTAAAACAAAATCCGTCGCGATTCTGCTAACCTTCTTCTTGTTATTGTTCATCTTACCACTTGTGGAAGCCCTGTTGTCATTTCCTCCATCATCATCATCATCACGTTGTGTGCGTACTTCGATGGCGCCTAAGCGTTCGTATCCGGGCGCCGCAGGTATGCCCTCTTCTCGTACTCTTTCACTCTCGTCTTCTAGCTCTGTGCACTCCAGAGTATGGCTTCCTTCTACTTTGAAACTACTATCATGTTCATTCTGTTCTTTTTCGCAAACTCTGGGTAGCAAAAACGACGCGCGTTCAATCCGAAACGCCGTTTGGCGTTCCTCCCACTCTCGTTGGAACTGTGCCAGTGTCACTTCGTCTTCGTCACTTAAAGTCTTCTTTCTTGCCGCGTGCACCGCATCGTCGCTCAAACCTAAAGCTTCGCAAACTATTCCACACGCAATCCATCGAACGTGAGCGTCTTCGTGCGTCAAAAATATCCCACATTGGCTCCAATCCCAGGAGGCGCCAGAAATCGCTCCTTTCTTACACCCAAAGCACTCGGCGATATCCATTGAACTCCTCAAAACCATCCGGAGATGCGCGAATAAATCCTCCTTGCTTTTGCTATTCTTTTTCTTCGTGTTACTCGTCGTCTTCTTCGTCGTCGTCCTCGCGGCTTCTGCAGCTACTCTCGAAAACACCGGATGCTTCTCCCTCGCTAAAACTCTCTCCGATATCAACTGCCGGCAGTGCGGCAGCAATTTCGCCACCGATATCAACGCGCACATCCCTCGCTCTCTCTTCTCCACGTCGCTCGTAAATCGCGCGTCGTTTGCATCATTCATAACTTCCACGGCTCTCGCAAGCACGTGCAAAATCACTCCGCGCAAACACGAGGCCAAGACGATGCTCTCTTTCGCGTCAGAGCTGAGCAGCATCTCGGCGGCGGCAGAGAGCGCATTTTGCTCCGATACACTTTTTCTGTTCGTACTCGTATCCTCGTCGTTTGACAAGAGCGCGCGTAAAGCATCAGACGACGACGAAGACGCCGGTAAGCGTTTCTTCGCCAGAGATAAAGAGGTGAGCAGTGCCTCGAGGAGAGGAGATGGGTCGTTCGGTTTTCTTTTCCTCGTCGTCATTTTCTTCTTGATGCCAAAACGTGTTTGGGAGAAAATTTAATGAAGAAAACCAAAATTAAATGTACGAGTACAGCACAAAATGTGCATCCGCGAGACGAAAAACGCGACCGGATTTTTAAACGTAAACGTATTATATATGGTATTAAAACATCTTTTTTTTATATGTGTGTTGTGTGATTAATTTTACGCCTTCTTTGGCTTGATCTTATCGGAAAACGCCGCGCACGCCAACGCGGTGAGACAGATGGACATGGCCACGACGCCGTTCGTGTACTCTTTCGGCACCGTCATGGCTTTTTCGCTCATCATGAGCGGGATTTGCAACAAGGCGACGGTCGCCATGCGGTAGAGAGCGAAGGATTTTTGCTCGTTATCCGAGCCGGACATTAACATGAAGTAGGTCATCATGTTGACCATGAACCACATGCTCGAGGTGAACACGTTGATGTCGTAAAAGACGGAGTCTTTAGCTCGGCAGAATCCTCTGCCTTGGCAGGCGATGTAGTTCTGCGATGGGAAATCGCCCAATTGAAAGGTCGTGATGTAGAAGAAGAAGCACGCCCAGTAGATGATTAAGCATCCGTGAGTCAATCCTTTGCAACCTTTTAAGAAGTGTCTTTTCGCAGGTTCCATGCCGCCCGCCAACCCCGCGCTCATCACAAATGTTAACGCGAGCGTTAAGAATCCGCCCATGACGTGTTCCTTGTGAACAAGCTTACCGCCGAATTTTTGGGAGGAGAAGCACGCGTGCACGGCCAACATCAACATGTTATGCATGATTTGACCGTTGCAAACTCTTTGTTGCACGGCTTTGCTACATTTCAACGCCGCGTAGAGCAAGTCGAGCGTCATGACGAACAAACCGAGACCTCCCCAATCGCTCGCAGATTTTCGCATGGCGTTATTCTTCTGACCAAAAAACTTCTCAGAGAACGACGGCATTCCAATTCGGTCCCCGAAGAACGCGGTTAAGTAGAAAGCGCACAACGCCGCTTTCAAGAGTAAAACTTTTTGTAGTTTGGTGTATTCTGCCATCATTTTTTTTTATGCTTGAGTGTGTAAATAATTTGTATCTGTAGTTTTAGAGGAGAGATGGTCAGTCTCTAATAATGAATCACCATCGACATCCTCCGCACGCGCGCGCCGAAAAGCGTCTCTCTCTCGAAAAAGAAGCGGACAAAAGGGGCGCGGAAAAAGAAAGCTTTTCACGAACGCGCGCGGGGAAACATCGCACACAATTGTGTCTCAATTATATTCTCTCGTTGAAAATTTCCAATCTGAGCACAGAAAATTAAAAGAAAGCCGAAACGCGTCTGTTGGTCTTTTTTGGAGAGAGAAGAGAGAAAGAAAGAACGCCCGCAAAAACAACGCGACGATGAGAGAGCGAGAGAGAGAGAGATGATGTGTGTATTTGTGGTGTCGCGCGTGATACAAAAAAATCACCACACGTACCGCAACAAATGAAAGTGAGGAGGAATTGGTTAGGGGAATATTTTTCTCGTTCCCCTTAAATTTTTTTTGTTTTGGAAAAGTGTGCAGGGGTGTTTTGTGTCTCTCTCTCTTTCTCTCTTTGTATTACAAGGGTGCGGCGGCTGTAGGACGCGTGTAATTATTCTGTTTCTGTTTCTGTTTCTGTTTCTGATTCTGATTCTTGCACGTGCAACTCTCCATCTTCGTATCGCCAACCAGGTGGGAGAGGACAGTTGTTGTCGAGGAGGTATTGTACACATTCCGGGTGGAAGTTCTCGTACGCTCCTCGTACCGCTTCTTCGTCCCACGGTGCTTTGGCGGTTTCGTGCAAGTACTTCAAACAGTCCAAGTTGCCGTACCTGGCCGCTTCCCAACACGCCAATGTGTCATATTGATCAAACTCACGCTCAACAAGATATTCGAGTATGTGGAGATGACCATTTTCAGCCGCCCAAGAGGCAGTAGCGGAATCCCAAGGCGCTTTCGCTTCTTCGCGTAAGTATTTGAGTACCTCGAGATGACCTCCTAAGGCAGCATTTGCACACGCATACGTACCGATAGGACACTCATTTGCAACGCAATACTTTACCATTTCCAGATTACCTTGTTCTGCGGCCGCTCTAATCGTCCATAAATCCCAATCACACTTTTTCTCCTCTCGCGCCCACTTGAGCAACTCGAGTTTATTCGTTTGAGCAACTTGCCA
>Ga0129327_10000509_pt1 | contig 23384 bp, 1 predicted proteins | sample CPBDNA_6_FD_111799 | JGI IMG/M metagenome (GOLD analysis project Ga0129327, IMG submission 111799) | Freshwater to marine salinity gradient microbial communities from Chesapeake Bay, USA - CPBay_Spr_31_0.8_DNA | ecosystem: Environmental > Aquatic > Marine > Coastal | place: USA: Chesapeake Bay... | reverse complement strand
AGTCATTGTAGTAGCGAGAGACGCGTACCGCTGGACGTCTCGTTCCGCCGCGGCGGAGGAAGTCAAGAAGGGAAAAAGCGATGCGAGAGAATGGCATCGCGATTGGCGTGGGGGAAGAGTTTTACGAGCGTGAGAGAGTCGTTTTACGCGACGTGCGATGCGATGCCTTTAACGACGACGAAGAGTATCGTCGTCGACGCCGAGGAGAAGGAGGAAGAAGAAGAAGAAGAAGAGATGGACAAAGATAAAGATGAAGACGAGCCGTTGACGCCTCTGGACATGTGGCCGATGCGAATAGGAGCCGTCGTTGAACGGTACGACGGTGTGAAAACGAAGCGAAACTCGCCGCCTGCGTGGAAAGTACATCTCACCGTAGCCTTGGAGATGCCTTCGTGCGCTTTCCGGTTTGCGCCGATTCGGCCGTTGAGGGTCTCCAGAGAATTTTCATCATCCTCTCGAGTTATTTCCGCGTTATTCGATGACGACCACTTTTTGAATGGTTACAACGGTAGAAGGACGAGGGAAAGTTCTCTTTCTTCATCTTCGACGACGAGGACGAAAATGACGACAGGATTTCTCACGCTCGATCGAGCTCGCCGGTTGTGCTTTCTCAAAACAAACTCATCGAGAGTGCATAATTGTGAAACGCCTTTGGTTGGTGTTTGGATACATCGTCTCGATGATGATGCTCGCGATAGTCTTGCATTTTTACAATCGAGCGAAGTGTGGGCGGCGTGTTTGCGCTACGCCTCGAATTCTGTTTTGAGGAAAGTATCTCAAAACGGCAGTTTTCTAGTCTGCGTTGTGAACGGCAAAAGAAAAGATGACGACGGAGATTATGACAAAAAGAATGCCGCCGCGGCGATGCCGCGGCTCGAGTGTTACGATTGCGTCGCCACGCAAGGAAAAGAACCTTTCGTGCCGCATCAAGTTGACGTCACTTTAAATACAAATGCCGACGATTCCAACGATTCAGCGGATGCGTTTGTTCTCGGCGCGGTGAAAGAAATCAATCGCGCCTCGATCGCCTTTAATTTTGATCGCAACAACAACGGCATTGGCAAAGAGAACAGAGGAAAGGGGGAGAACGATGAAGGCGACGACGACGACGACGACGACGAAAACCACGAAATCGATGATATTATTGGGTACAAGAATTTCGGCAGCGCAACTTTCCCGCGTCCAAAATCTGAGGATACAAAAAATATGTCAGAAGCAGAAAGAGAAGTTGTAGCTTTAGAAAAGATGCTTCAAAATCGACATCGTCGCGATGAGGAATTCAATAATAAGAGCTCTCCAGTGAGAGGTACCTCCGTATCGACTGGAAATCTCTCGCCTCGCTCCTTGGCGGCTGATTTGGTGAAACGCGCCGAGCGTTCGTTTGCGAATAACCGAAGAAGAGTTAATAAACAAACGTCGATGCAAAAGGATGCAAGAAAAGATGGCCACAAGCCGTCGAGCGTATTTGTCGATAAAGTTTTGCGCGAACGTCTTCGCCTCGTTCGTTTCGTCGTCGAAGATCAACTCGAAGAAAGCTTCGTCGAGGAGGAAGACCGCGGACGAGGAAGAGGAGTTGATGCCTACTCAGAGGAGGAGGAGATGGCAACTGGAATCATCAATACTACTATTTTTAGAAGTAACGATCACCATCAACGAGAAAACAAGAGCGGCCCCGGCGATGATGGTGACTATAACGACTATCATAACGACGATTCAGACGACGCCGACGCGCACATTCTTCGCAAATACACTTCTTAGACTTTCTTTACTAATTATTTAGGGACTCATTTCGAATTTAATGGCCAGAATCGAAAGAATCGAACAGTCGTTTTGAAGCAATTCGCCCTCAAAAATCTCACACGCCCATCAAAGCTTAAGCTTTCTTGCGCTTTATAACGTAACAAAAGTAAACTACCATAACAGTTTACGCGTAGTACTTTAACGTAGCTACCGCTGCTCACCGTGAATTAGGACGCGTCTTCTCTGTTTTCTTCCGAAAAAAAAGAACGCGCGCGAATAGGATTTGAACCACACCGACGAAAGAGAAATCGAAGGCTTCGTGTTCAAACAAGTAGAAAAGGCGACGCAGATCTCCTCCTCTCTCTTTACGAGGACGACGATAAGGGAGTGAAAACAAAAAGCTTTTCACTTCCCTTCTCTTCTTTAGGAGATCTGATCCTCTTTTGGATCGGTAGTAGATAGAAATATACCAGAGCGTACACAAGGTACGTCATCTCATCGTCAAAGTCAGCCGCGATCGTGGATGGAGTGATTTCCGTCTCAAACGTCTCTCTGTAATCCAAATTTATCTTTTTACGTGGCGCGCGCGCCGCTTTCCTTTTCTGTGGTTTTAAATCACTCACAACTCCTTCCTCGTTTATATCACAACAGATCAGATCAGATCAGATCGTCTTCGCTCTCGTAGAGAAGTAGTTTTGTAGTGTGTATACACACACACACGTACTAGAAGAAGAACTCTTTCCGACGACGACGACGTAAAACGACGCGATAAGAGGAAGATGAGTTTTTTTAGCAAAAAATTTAGCAGCAAAAAGAAGGCGACGACAAAATTCTTCGTCTTCTTCGCGCTCGTCGCCTTGTGCTCGTCCGTTGCATTCGGAGTGAGCGGCGCGCCATCACAGAAGGCGCACCGCTACGGTTCGGATGATTTGACTCGCGAAGGCTTTTCGGACGCGACGAGAGCTGACAATCGTGAGTCGCTCAGCTCTGACCTGCCTCGCGTCGAAGATTTCGGCGGAGAGGATTCCTCCTCCTCCTCCTCGGCGGCGACGACTGATGGCGACGTGCACGTCGTCTCTTCGGACGATGTCAAGGTTGTGAGAAGAGGTGCTGGGTCGAGAACGCTTAATGAATTCACGGAAGACGGTCACTTCATCAGTCCGTTGTCTCCCGAAGTCATTGGTTGGGAAGAGGATGCCGTCGACGAAGCGTTGGCGTTTTATTCTCCTCAATTTTACGAGGCGTTTTATTCGTTTTACGACTTTTACTCGTTCTACGACTTTTATGATTTCTACGATCAAAAAGTCGACGCTGAGTTTAAGGAGTTTACTGGTCCAGACGGAGGCATCTTGCAGCTTTGCGAAATTGCGGTTTCTCCTGCGATTGGTTCAGATAAGGGAGGCACGAAAGTCTCCGTTATGTTGTCCGGTCACGTCGCGCGGGACCACAACTCGTTTTACTGTAAGTTTGGCGAACAACCAGTCGAAGCCATGAGCGCTCAGATCATGGAGGAATCAGGTGTCCTCGTTATTGTTTGCGAAGCACCGCCTATGGAGGACGACGAGGACGTCACCTTGCGCATTTCGTTGGATGGATCTTTGTATTCCGTCAACGGCGCGCAGTTTCATTACCACTCAAAGATGAGCGTCGCGGATGTCAAACCATCCGCGCCGAAAGTTTCCGCCGAGGGCGGAACTGCCATTCGTTTCACTTTGGGCGACTACATGTTTGGTCCAGGTTTTGATCCCAGCTCTGTCACGGTGCCGTCGGCGTGCTACTTTGGTTCCATGAGAGTGGATGGCGAGTTTGACGCCATGAAGTCCCAGCTGACTTGCCTCGCGCCGTCTTTGAAACAAATTACAAAGACGTCGTCGAGTGCGAACGTGGAGCTTCGAATATCCTTGGATGGGCAAATCTTTTCGGATGAGACGGTTATGGTCCGTTACGGCTCTGGAAAATCGTCTTTGAGTACGATCACGGCGCCGAAGCAATTCAATAATTGGTTCGATATCATGCAATTCGACTACCTTCCGTTTCACCCGGAATATTGCGTGTTCTTTGAAAACGGCGATTTTGCCTCCTTGGCTGGTATTGCGGTTACTCCTGGCGTTATCGAACCTCCGTTTTACTCCGGAACGTTCGAATACTTTGTCTTGTTGACCGTAGATGACTTACCAGACATGAGAGTCGCGTTGACTCCAGTCGCCACTCAACCGGACGCGACCATTCGCATCGGTGGATTATACGGGAAGCAAGTGAGATCTGGCGATACTTTTCGAATTGGCGTTAGACTCGGCGAGAACAAAGCGTTGATTGTAGTTACCTCTCCAAACGGATTGTCCACCCGCACTTACATTGTTACGGTGTATGTGTTGATGGACGAAGAGGAGGGCGCTTCGCTCGGCGATATTCAACTCGATCGTGGCGAGCTCGAACCCTCGTTCATGCCGGATGTCTTCAAATATTCGACGTTCTTGGATTCTACGAATCATAGAATTGGTATTACTCCGCACTCGCTCTCTGGAAACGACGTCAAGATTTGCAGAATCACGACTGGTTCCTCCGAGGAGATGAAAAGAATGTGGGCGAGAAAACGCATCCGCAAAAATTTTTACGATAACGCCTTCGCTTGTGAAACTGTAAACTCTGGAGAAAAAGGTTACATGCGACTCGAAGATGGATTCAACTTGATTCAAATTCGTGCTAAGGATGGCCGAAACACCGCGGTCTACGAACTCCTTGCTTACAAAGAGCCAGGATTTGACGACGGTTTCTCTTGCGACGGATTCGCCGAAGCTGGTCTCGTCGATACCATCACTCATTCTTTGAATGTCGATATTGATTACTCGTTATTCAGCGACCCCACGACGCAATTTTACTCAAATTTCTTGGCAGATTTGATCGACGTGTTGACGTGTAACGCGCAGTTGTACCTCGGCGATGCGTCCGTTACTTCGGCATCCTTCACGATTAATTCCGTGACGGCTGATCGTAGCGGATACACCGATATTTCGGTTACGTTCTCTGCTCCCATCGGAGCTTTGACTTCGTCCTACAGGAGTCAAGCGCGCGAAAATTTGCAGGTATTCTTTTCCAATTGCGCTTCAGTTTCCGTCATGAATCTTCAAGCGTACGACTGGTCGACGAATTCCATTTCTATTTCTTGCGAGGAAGGAACGGTTATTATTCCTCTCGATCCGTACAACGCGTTTGCGCTACCGGATATTCAGGTCAAGGAGGGTTCGCTCGGATATGCCACGGCAGATACCCGAGAAAGCACGGCTGGTCGCTGTCAAGGCGGTCCAGAACGCTTCGGAGTCATCCTCAATCGCACGTCTGGAACGACGGGTTGCGGGATGTGGGAGCGACCAGTGGGGACGATTTTGAACAAGCCAATTTCGAGCACTGGTTTCGCTGAATTTTACATGGGAGGTTCGGACACGTGTTCCGGCGAAGTCGGCTTTGACTTCGCGACGCCAATTTACAAAGCAATTGCGAATCCGGCGGCTTCGATCGAAACGTTGATGAAGAACCCGTCGCTTTACAAATCAGGGCCGGGGGCCACTGTTTGGTACAGACTTTCCGACGCCGATGGTCGAAGCCAAGTCCAACTCAGTGGTTTAACTGTTTCTATGACTTTGAACTTAAACGGCGCGACGACGAAGGGCGAATGTGAAACTCCAAGCTCCGTAACCGGTGCCGGCGTTTGTAGAGTGGAAGCGGTTTCAGAATGGTTTTCCACTACTAACGAGCAAGTTGGACAAGCGACAATTTCTTATCAATACGATTCGGTCACTTACGGAACGAGTCTTACCCAGCAGTTCACTTTGAAGAAACACTATGAACACGATGCGGTGTCTGAACCTACTATTATTTTGGAAGCACCAAAATATCCTGTTTTTGAAGGAGAAGAAAGTGTCGTTGAAGTCTTTGTCAACACTGGAGATTACGGCTTATACGCTGGAGATTTCGAAATCTTGATCAGCGACGCTGGAAACGGAGAGCAATGGGATTCTACGTTTGAATACGTTGGGTTCACGTCGAGCGGTATTTGGCAAGCGAAGGCTAGCGAAGCCATTCCAGGTTATCTCATCTCGGTTGTCTTTTTATCTCCTTCGACAAATGTTCTCGAAGAAGAGACGAAAGGTACGAAGTTAAAGATCGGAGAGATAACGCTCAGGCAAAAGATCACGTCGTACACGAGCTCATTCGGTACGTACGCGTGTGTTGCTGGAAGCTCCTGGTTTGACTGTGACCAAGGATTGTTATCAGCCACCGTTAGGCAAATGGCAAACTGGGGCTTGCGCACTTACGTTCCAACGGGAACTGCGAGCGTCGTAAATTCGTACTCTCGCAGTGCCCCTTCGGGTGGCTTAGAACCCGGATTGGTGAGTTCTACGAAGCAAGTGAAGATGTATTCAGCGATCGGTCAAACTGACTTGGTCAATGCGTACCCCATCACTTCGGAAGGTACGTCCACGAGCATCGTGACTTACGTTGTTTGGTCTTCGCCGAGCACTTCGGATGCCGTCCTTAAACCAAGTTCGTGCTCGAGCAGCACCGGCTCCTCAACTGCATTCACCTTGGCCGTCAGCTCGTCGGGTTGCGACATTACCATCGACGAAACGCATACCGGACACGGCAACTTTTCGATCACCACAACGAGTGGAAGTTTGAGTTCTTCTACCTCGCTCAACGTGTACTACCCGCTTGAGTCTGAAATTGTCGTCACCGATGCTGTCTTGAACCCGATCAATTTACCATCAATCACAAATACGATTGCAACTTACAACGAAACGTCGAACACGACGTCTTATGAAACTTCGATTACTTATCCGTCGTGCTCGGAGAAACTTTGGCAGTATGCAGATATTAAGGCGTACGTGACATTTGGCGGTGATAACTTAGAATCAATTTACAACAACGACGTCACCTGTTACACCTCTTTTCAAGTGGAAGATTCCGAAGATTCCGTAGCGGAAGCAGTTTCCCTCTCAAAGACGCGAATTACAGTGAACGAAGCGTATGCGTCGACGATCGAAAAAGTTCCGGAAATTGTGGAAGTTTATGACGAATTGACGAATACGACATCTAACGAAACTATCACCGCGTACCCAGAAGTTGGGGATGTTATTGTTTCGTTTGCGAGCCCGGCCATTTCAAGCATTTTGAACGCGACGGCAATCGTGACCGTGAGCGCCGTGGACGATTACGTCAACGTCACCCAGTTGCTAGGGGCTGTCGTCACTGGTACGGAACTTTTGAGCACTCCTGCCGGGGTTGCCATTGGTGCTGATTCGGAAGTGGCCGTGAGCGTCGAGCTCAAGCACGACTTCAAAAATGAATTAGATCAAGGTCAGATATGGGTTTGGGCGCACTTCACGGACGGGTCGACGAGGTACATCAGAAAATCCGATGGTTTGGACATCTCTGTCGCGGTAAATTCAACGAATGACTTGTCAGTCGCGGAGAATGTCAACGGTACATCTGACTTTCAATTAACAATTCCAGTGAGGGCAACTTCTGTTGATTCGCTCGTTGATGGTTCGTTATTGAAACCAATTTGGACGGTCTGCGAGACCCCGTACAACGTCTCTGGAATTATTCCGACTTTGGTTGACCTCGCGGTTCCTATTTCTGTCGAGTTTTCCGCAAACACGAACAGAATCACGCGACGAGGAGACGGTGCGAGTGAACAACCTATCGCAATTCCCGTTGAGGCTGTACTGACCTACACTATCAACTACGACGACGGATCCTCCAAGAATTTTATTCTCGATGATCGTGCGAATTTCACTATTTCGACGGGTGAAGATTTGGCGGATGTGATCAATGGCGTCGTCGTTCCTAAAACCGATTCTAACGGGATCGGAACGATCACGGTCAGCGCGTCGTTGCCTGAGTATGCTCCGGAGCTCGGCACTGCAACAGTATCCATGACTTTGGTCATTCTCACGGATGTTGATATGCGCACTAATCCTTTTCCAGCTTACTCAGGCTCAACGTCATACGAGACGACGACGCTTCACAAAGTTGCGTGCACTGAGTACTACCAAAGTCTCGAGGCTTCCTTATCCGCAACCTTGTCGGATGGATCTGTTTTCGACATTTCTAAGTATGGTAACTACGCTACCTCCGATGTTTCCATTGGTCTCGTGTACGGTGCCGACAGCACTGTTGGTGGTGCAGGTGTTGGAGCCAACTTTGCGCGCGGGATCTCGGCGAGTACTTTTGATATGACGTCCAGTTTCGGAAGTGGTGAAAAGGCTTTCTTAGTTTCTCAAACGATCACGGTCACAGATACTCGCATCAGCATCGAATCCATTTCGCACGTAACGCAGTGGGATTCCGGAAATGCATTCGTTGCCTCATTTGGGACCTCTAAAGAAGTCCGAATGAAGGTTGTCTTCAGCGACGGAACGATGTTTGAAGACATTTTGGACCAAGACATTCCCGTTTCTGCACTCGTTGAGCTCTCCTCGAGTGCAGACGAAGTGATCAAAGTGGTTTCTTCGTTCGTTGAATTAAAGGCGAATTACTACAAAGCTGTCACTTTGACTGCTTCGAGTATTTGCTCCGCTGCTCTTAACGCGAACAACGAGCATCCGACCGTCACGGGAACTGATGAAGTGTATGCGAATCTTTTAGCGGACTTGTACGATCTCGATATCGGTGCAAACACTGGAATTCCTTTGCCGCCGAAATCCGCGGGCGAGTTGTTTGAAGTTGCCGTCAGAATCAATACGGGCGATGAAATCCTCGTTGGTGCTCAGCTGAAAGTTAACTTTGACGACACTTACATCAAGGCTGTGAGTGCTGTCGTAGGCAGCGACTGGCCATCTTACTTCCAAGAGACGATCAATTATCCTTCAACTTCGGCTTCGATTCTTATTTCTAACACTGAGTCTACCGTTACGGGTTCGGCGACTGAAGTAGCGATAATTACGTTCGAAGTCGTCACGGATCAGGCTGTCGTGACTGAACTGGAAGTTGATGTTCAGTCTTTCATTCACAGAAATGAGTTTGACTCGACTTCTAAAATTCCATTTACATCTCCGAGAAGTGTGACCCAAATTGCCTTGAACTCTGCGTCTCGTCGAAGAACGTTGCTTTCCAACGTCTCGCGTCGTAAAATGCTTCAAACAGCTGATGATTGCGTTTCGACTGGTGTTACTGTCAAAAAGGGAACTATTGGTGTTGATTGCTATCCGCGTGTTTTTGGAGACGTGAACGGCGATTGTCTGTTCAACTTGGATGATGCTATTGTAATTGAATATCACTTGTTGGGCCAAACCGTGAATGGGATCGATTATAAGGATCTCTCCATTTTCTCCCAGTGGCAGCTCATGCAAATGGACGCTACGTTGAACTACCTAGATCCAGATTACGATCGAGTAGCGGGCGGCTGTAAGTTGTGGAACGGTGAGGAGAACTCTACCAAAGTCTGTCCCACGGCTGTCGATGGCTCGTACCTGAAGAAGGCAACTGGAGTTTACAAATTCCTCGCTATGTTTTCGACTTACGAAATTGTGACTCCAAAATTGAATAACGAATATTCGTATTTGACGGTGACGGCGAGGGTGTATGACCCAATCTTTGATCCTTTCAATATTGCTGGTTTGAATGGTGATTCGTGCGCTTTGGGCTATTTGCCATCAACTTCTCGTACGGTTGTCGGTGAATTGGATAACAGTTTTCTTGGCGATTACACGCATTACGCATATCAGCCTGCATATGGCGATGAGAGCTACGGCGACTCGTACTCCAAAGTTTTTATCGAGTATGGACGCACGGATGGCCGAGTGTTCAATAACTCTGACATGACGATTGTCATGGGCGAACGCTGGGGAACACTGTATAATCAAACGTTGGATGAATCGACGGTGAAAAACAACGTGATCACGAAAGCCTCGCAAACGAATGTTGGGACTTATGTTGTTCAAACGAAAGGTAACGAGGAGAACAACTACGCATTCAACTACGAATGGAACGAAGATGCTCCCACTGAGAGTGTTGCTGGCGTGACGATCATTATTCAAAATTATGCCGCAGATGGCTCTGACCTTGGGACGCACTATCCATTCTATGGCACTTCGGAATATCCGTACAACGTGTCTGGTTACGAGTTTGATCCTATCGCCCCGATTTCGATTCAACCCGCCGGTGATGGTCTCTTACTCGCGGATTTCGAAGTTTCTATGACGACAACTGCGGACTCCCCGGGATTACCATCAGGGACGACCAAGCAAAATGAGCCGAAAGGATATTACTCCAGAGACTTCTTTGCGTTCAACAATAAGGCACCAGGATCTACTGGTAGCCTGAAACTAACTGTTGGTAGCGACGACGCGTGTTCTACCGAAAGCTTAACGAATATTGAAGGTCAAATATCTGGCGAATACACTACTGCGCGAGACAGAGCATCTGAAATGTCTGTCATTCTGAAAAACCCGACAGTGGAAATAGGCGAGCCAATTTTTCGATTGCGCTACCAGTTGCGCGACGCCAACGGACGTCCGCAGATATTGACGTCAGGAATTTCTGTAACGTTCAAACTCACTTCCCCTGATGGCTCTGAAGAGGTTTTAACTGCTTGCGGTTTGCCCAGTGCCGTTTCCGGTGGCGGTGACTGCGAGACCACGATCAGCTCCGACTGGTTTCCGGCTTCAAGTTCGAGCGCGTGGAACTCCGACGTAACTTTTGACATTGAAATGTTGTTGAAGTATTCAGATGAAATTATTGCAACGTTTGCATCCTCTGGCACTTTGGTGAGACCACCGTCTAACGATGACCACCAGATCACCATGGTAAACAACCCACACGTTTACATGCAATTGAGATACTCGCCGGTGTACGCTGGTAGAGTGGAGACTTTTGATTTATACGCTGCCACTGATTCACAAGCGTTGATTTCGTATATGGTTACGTTAGAGTGGAACACAACTTACTTGTCGTACAACTACTTCAGTGTGAATTCTGAATTATTCAGCCCGTCTCCTATTGTTCAAGCGGTTGGAACGAACTCAGTTCGTATCGTATCTGTTGGCTTGAACGTGACAAAATCGTTCTCCGATACAAGTGGTTCCGCCGTTTATTTGGGGACGGTGGGATTTATTGTCGCGGCTGATGCTCCCATTGGGAAAGCTGAAATGCCGTTGTGGGGTACCACGAATGCCCTCGTCAACGAGGGTACTCGGGAATACGTTGTCAATGAAGAAATGCAATTTGACCACTTGTACGGAACGTCTTCGTTTGGTTCGCTTTTGGTTGGCCAAAAGACGCGCACGGGAGTGTACGCCTACATGGATCAAGCGGAAATTCTCAATACTGCCTACTTGACTGGCACGACGCAAGATCACTTCCTTACTGTCATGAATGTTTGGAACGTCGGTTCCGACACTCAAGTTACCGATATGGTAGATTGTGGTTCCAGCGCATCTTTTGCGGCGCAAGCCATCGATTCAATTGGTGGCTGCTCCGTTTTGATTTTGCCAGGCTCATCTGATGGGTACAAAAATATTCAAGTTTCCGCCAGCGTCGGGGACTACTCAGCTGTGGTTCCTGTGACGGTTTGGTTTCCACTTGATGTGGAAATAGCTGTTGCTCAGCCAGTTTTGCACCCTATTTCTGGTGCTTGTGCTGTCTGCAGTTTCACGGATTGTGTCAGTCCGCTGTATCAAACGTCCTCGATTCGTACTCTTGTCACGTATGGCGGTCAATTCCTGGACCCTGTCTCCGGTGTTGATGTCACGTGCTCCGTCGCGTACGAGTCATCGCGGTCTGAAGTTGCCGCAGTTACTGGAGCGACTTTAACTGGTACTAATCCAGGATCAAGTATTATAACGCTTTCTAATTCTAGATCTTCGGCTTTCGCTGAAGTCATCATTGATTCGACTGAAGTAACCGTGGCAAATTTGGAAGCTTTGCTTCCGAACTTGGCGCAATGGTCAGCTATTACGGCGCCGGAAGCCCAAATCGACTACAGCGTTAATGTGAAAGCAACTTTGGAGCAATCTCTCACGGCTGCTGGCGAAGGTGGTCCATTATATTTCATGGCCACGTTCAGCGATGATACTACACAGTATCTCACCAAGGATATGGGTATTTCGGCCGGTATTTCTACCGCTGACTGCTTCGATAACAATGGTGGGGTAACCAGTTGCGCTGATTCTGTGAAAATTGTGACTGATGAGGACGTCATCAACGCTTACGTTGCTCCAAATGCAATAAGTATCTCGACTGAATCTGCAATCACAGCGCAATGGTCCAATATTTGTAATCAAGAAGTGATTTATTCTGGCGTTGGGAACGTAACAATTTCTTTGTCACCAGTTGCGGCTATCTTTGTCAATGCAGATACTAGATACATCACGGACTCTTCGTCCAGTGCGAAAGATCCACCAGCTAGCATTGCAACTTCCATTCAACTTACTGTTGCTGTCAGATACGAAGATGGAAGCGTGGTGGACTTCACCAATGATGCGGACAGACCGCCATCATTCAGTGTTTCCATGGGTACCGATATTGCCCAGGTTTCATCTACTGGTGAAGTCACCGTTTTACCCGATGGTCCCAAACAAGGAATGTTTCAGATTCTCGTGACCATTCCAGGTTACACCGAAGCGGAGGGCGTCCGTGGCTCCGCAACCTTTTTCGCAATTGATATTGCCGATGATGGTTTACAGACAGAACTTGCACCGTGGCCGACATACTCTGGCGCTTCTTCGCTCGGAGATAGCGCTGAGCTTAAAGTCATTCAGTGCAGTGGTAATTACACCGCCGTCTCTCTTTCTTCGAAACTCGTATACACCGACGATAGTTCGATCGACATTTCTTCTCTCGTAACCGTAAGCTCCAGTGATTCTAGCATTGCTTCAGTTGGACTTGTAGATGGGACGTATGTAGTATACGGTAAGTCATTAGGAACTGCTATCATCACTACTACTTACGCGGGCAAAACTGATTCGGTTTCAGTGACCGTTTCGTCGGAAATGCTGAGAGTTCAAGCCATGGAGCTCATCACCGGATTTCCGGCTGATGCGACTTTCACTGGCGTCGTCAAGACCGAAACGCAACTCTCTGCGAAAATAACGTTCGAAGATGGGACAATTATACCGGATGTCACGGTGCGTCCGGAGTTGCTTGACACATTGCTGCTCTGGTCAACCTCCGTAACTTCCGCGATTGAAGTTACAAACACTGGCAGAGCAATTTTGAGTGATAACCATTACGAGTCCATCACCCTTGGCATTACCGTGCAGTGCCCTTTCAACTCATCCTCAATTCTCGCGGACACAGATGCATCGGAAATGGTTTATGCCAACCTGAAACCCGAGATTGGGGATGTCGATATAGGCTTAACTTCCGGTGTACCGTTACGACCAAGCGTGTTTGGAGATGCTGTGGTCATTCCTATTTCGGTCAATACAGGTGAAGCGTCACTCGAGTCTTTTGTGATTGAGATTGAGACTACCGCAACTGACTTCACAGTAACAGATTGCACTGTTTCCAACGAATGGTCAAAGGAAATTTTTATTTGCAACATTGATACTGCGAGTGGGAAAATTTCTCTCGTCGGTAGTGCTGTTCAAGAAGAACTCATCGGGGAAGAGGCTGAGATCGCGTCAATAACGTTGTCTACTTTGTCCACTGCGACCACCAGTCTTATTTACACTCAAGTTTCATCTATTGTTCTTTCTGACGGAGCCACGTATTCAAACGAAGCTTCGGTAGCTGGAACGACTTACGTTAAGTTGAATGGTGCGAGACGTCGCTCTTTGCTCTCTGTTGGTGCTCCGAAAGACTGGGTGAACTCCAACGTCAAAGTACCAGCTCAGCACATGGCAGTGGTCCCAGCGACCACCAAATCTCCTGACGAAAAGCGAGCTTCGCACGAGTATTTAGCAGCTGAGAAGCGCTCCAGAAGCGCGAAACGTACGCTCCTCCAAGACTTTACGTGCTCGTCGAATGTGCAAGGTGATGTTAATGGTGACTGTAAGTTCGACGCAAACGATTACCTCGCTCTCATGCGTTGGATTGCTGGCTCGGATGAATACACGAATCTTACTTCGACCTTGGGCGATGCGGACTCCTTCCAGCGCAAACAAGTTGATCCTACTATGGACTGGATGCGCGGTGAAGATTTCGACACATCTCGATGTGCAGTACATGGAGCTAGCGGATCACCATGCCCAGAACTTAGAGATGCGCAGTTTTTATTGAAGGTTCTTGAAGGGGACTACAGGTTCTTGTTCGCGACGTCCGTTGATGATATCATCGTCCTCCCTGAATCTCCGTACGATTCGCTTACTTTCCAGGCACAGCTCTTCGATTACGCTGGTACTGGTGTCAGCGGAGAATACACCAGAGTCCGCTTCGAATTTACTTCGACTAACGAGACATATTTCGCGAATGCTGCCATGAGTTTTGCCGAGGCTGAATCATATATTTCAAGCGCAGATGGCGAATTACCGGTGCGCTATGCCGTTGAAGCTCCTATGTCTTCTGCTGGTTTGTTTTCCGTGACAGCCTCGGGCCCAAGCGGAGAATTTGCAAAAGAAAACATTACCGTTGCACTTGTCGTGGAGACGTGTGAATCTAAATGCGCTTCAAGCTCCGTCGGTTCTACGAGCGCCACGATCTTCCCATACACTGGTGTATCGCTTGATCCTCACATGTCTGCGCTTGGGTATACGTACACTCCGGTGCTTACGTTTGAAACCCCGGACCCCATCGCTGGTGCGAATGAAGACTCTTACGTTTCCGCGCTCCAACCGCAGATTATTTCCGATGATTATCAAATATCTGGAGATGGTTTTGGCATTGGCTCGACCACCTACGCGTCATTGGGTGCATTCTCTCGCGAATTCGGTATTTTCGTTCCTGGATCAACAACCACCACGAAAAGCGTTTCCGCCAAGCTGATGGCTGATCGATGTGGAGACTCCACCCCAACTGGTTTCACTGAAGCATCCGCTACAATTGCAATCTCTCGTCGTCCGGTGTCTTCTGTGAAGTTAATTGTTCTAACGAGCACGGTGTATCCAGATACAGCGAAATTGCAGGTGAGATTTCAATTGATGGACGCCACGACTGCTGGCACAGTTTTGCAAACTGGATTGTCGTTACGCCTGTCGGCAACGTTATCGGAAGATGCAACCTCTGTTGCCTCCATCGGTTGCGCCTTGCCTTCGCTCACTACTGGCGTTGGATCTTGTGAACTCGATGTTCCGACCGCGTGGTTCCAAGCCGACGAAGTTGTTTCTATGAAAGCGCAGCTGCTCTTCCGATACGGTATTGAGGATTCCTCGACATCGTCCATCCTTTCCGTCCAGCTTGCGAACTCTGCGACCTATGTTGCGCTTCCCTCGACTGGTGGTGTCATCCTTGAGATGCCGAAGTCCCCTCGCTTCAGCGAGAACGAACTCACAGTTCCAGTTTCAGCGAATACGGGCGGCTTTCCGCTCGGAGCATGGAGTGGTAGTTTGAAATACAATACCACAGTTCTTCGATTTGACTCTTTCTCTACTTCTACCGGATACAACTCTGCGGCTGTTGGATTAGAAAGAAACAGCACGGAAGGAATCGTCTCTATCGTTGTCGCTGGAGCTACCTCCAGCGCTACACTGGCAGATCTCACGGGTGACGAAGTCATTTTGGGCTACATCACGTTTACCATCAACAACGTACCGGTGGGAACCTACAACGACGTGGCTGCACTCAATGTTGATTCCTTGGTAACGATCGGTGGCTACACATTCTTAGAAAGCTTTGACGCGTACGTAACGGATGCACGAGGTGGTAGTGTCACAAACGCCCAACTTATTGTACTCGACACCAACGAGATTATCGGTTCCTACAGCATTGTTTCCAAGACTGAGATCGTCAATACGGCAGTTTTGGACACCACGAGGGCAATACAAGAGACGGAAATTGTTGGATACGCTGTGTACAGAAACCCAGACAATTACATTAAAAACGGAGGCGACGAAGTTATGCAAAGTGTTGAATGCTCTATAACGTCGAGTTCTGTACTTACCGTAGAAACGGGTAACTTGAAAATTAACGGTGTGGACGGGACGCAAAACGCCTGTGTGGCCAAAATTGGAAAAACGAACGAAGCTGGTGCTGCTGCGGCATCTGTCAAATTGACCTCTGGGGACGGTGCACAGTTTGTCGTTTCATCTATCAGAGTCTGGTTTCCGAAAGTTGTGTCTTTAGAAGCACAAGATAAAGTATTGGCTCCGGTCGAGGATGTGTATTACGAGGATTGCAGTTCAGTGTATCAATACACCAACATCTCTGCGTTGGCAACATATGGCGGGAGTGGTTTAACTGACCAAGATGAAGTTGACATCACGTGTATGGTTGACTTGTACTTGAACAATACAGAAGGGGATGCGTTCTCATTTAGGGATGGCAGTACTACAATCGTAGAAACCAATGGCGTTGGTAAGGCGACAATTACTCTGATAAATTCGAATTTGGCAGTCGAGCCATCGGTGACTATCTCGGCAATTTCCGACCCTATCGGTATCGAGTCGCTTCGACCTGTACTTGTTTCCCGAGCTGAATTTACTTCCGAACAGTTTGATTCGCAGACTCCTTCCGATTTGAACGCAGATACATACGCTGATGTGTCTGTGAATATGATTCAAAAGTTGAATCGTAAGGGTGCGCAAGGCGCTATTGTTGTCTATGCCCGCTTTAAAGATAACAAAGTCAACGAACTTTCTCACCTGCCTGGCCTGACCGTAAGTACCGGTATCCGATACAACGGTTTGAGCATTATAAGCACGGCTGGCTCAGACAACACGGCCGCACCTTACTATGGAGAAATTGGAGATGTGAAAGGCGGTATGGAAGGCTATGATGTCATCCAGGCAAAGCTGCTTACGACCACCTGTAACGGTGCCGTAGGAGGTGAAGATATCATTTACGGCTACGGTGGTGTCGAAGCTGTCATCGCTGATCTCGAATATGTGAATTTGACTGCGAGTGCATCCAAGCTTACCTTTGAAGGTGATCTCTCTACGAACGCTCCTATGAATATCGGAAGTGTTGCTAACTTGGAACTTACTGGAACATACTCTGACGGTGATATTCAGAGTTTCACATCTTCAGCCACGTCTCAGTTTCTGATAAAACACCCTACCGATCTCGATATCTACAACAATCCCACATACGTAACCAATCACTCATATGCTCGCGTATCTAACGATGGTGTGCTCACCATATTTGGTTCAACTGATGACACGAGCATCACCGTTATGGGCATTTGGACAGATGAGATGAAGACGGCGAAGGTGACGATTGACATAGTTAAACATATGAGCACGCAAACAGTGATGACTCCGTATCCGGCATTCACAGGAAGCAGCGACATTGAAAAACTGTCTTTGAACAAGATTGTGTGCACCAGTAGTTATCAACGAGCGATATTGAAGTCAGTTGCTACTTTAACGGATGGCTCAGTTTTTGATATCACCAGCGAAACATCTTACACAGCCTCTGACATATTCACATTGACCCAGTCCTCCACTTCTTCGGAGGTGATAATTGCTGCTGCTGGATCCACTACTGGAAATGCAGCTATTAGTAGCACTTTTGCCGAGTCTACCATTGAGACGACTTTTGCGCTTTCGGATACACCAGTAACGCTGACCTCTGTCCTCTTTGATGAAGATATTTGGGACGCGTCTACTTCTTTCATCGGCCTGGTAGACGCAACAAAATCTTTAGATGTACACATGTACTTCAATGATGGATCTCAGATTTCCAACGCGGTGTCTTCGGAAGAAGTGCAAGCAGTCTTCAACTGGGAAGAAGTAGTCAAATTCGACTCTACTTTGCCCTCTATCATTGAAGTCAGTGGAAGCACGGCGACTTTGAAGAACCAGTATTGGACTCGAGTTCTCATTTCTGCTTCTGCTGTTTGCGCTGATGGCAGTGTCGATTACCTCGTATCGGCAACTTCTTCGATTGCCCCGAATCTCTTGCCAGCTGAGAATGACGTTTCCTTGGGTGCGTTGACAGGCATTCCGTTTCCTCCGAAGATTAAAGACGAAACGTTCGACATTGAAGTTCGAATCAATTCGGGATCTGCGAATCTTCGAAGTTTCCAACTCGTTACCCAGTTTGATTCAAATATGATCGCAGCGACTGGTTGCACGGTAGGAGACGACTGGGCTCAATACGATTTTGCCTGTACCAGGAATAACCCGTCCACTGAAGTGCTCATGATTGGTACCGAGCCGCTTTCTACCGTAAGTGGTTCCTCCATTCACGTCGCTACGATTTCGTTCTCTGTGAAAACTTCCTTCAAGATTTTGGCTAAAATCAAAACCACAGTCCAGGTCTTGACTGTTGAGGGTACCGATGGTGCCGACATAACAGCAGCTGCCTTCGTTTCTAACATGACTGGTTCAGGTGATATCGCTCTTAACAGCTACTCTGGAAAGAAACGTCGTCGTCAATTGCTCGAGGATGGCTCTATCTCCGAAGTTTTGGAGGTGGAAATTGCCGTACTTCCTTCCCACATGAGATCACTCCTCCAAGATACTGATACCGAAGCAGTTTGTAATGGAGTCGGGACGTGCGCAAGTGGTGTTGATAGTGGATGTAAGTTTGGGGACGTCAACGGAGATTGTTCTTTCGATGTTTCCGACGTTTTAGCTCTTAAAAGAGCCATCATGGGCAAGAGCTATGATGCTGGCTTCGATCTGAGCGTTTATAGCGATTGGCAGAGACAGCAAATGGACCCGAATCTTGACTGGTTGAAGTCTGGAGCTTACGTATCGCCAGACGCAGCAGATTCTCTGTACTTGCTTCACGCCTTGTCCAAAAAAGCTCGATTCATCGATGTCACGAATGGATTAACAAGCTATAAAGGGTTCTTGACATATGAGCCCGGAAATGCCACGGATGTACTCCTAGACATGGAAGTGAGAGTTTATGACGAAAGCTCTGAAGCTGCAACGTCTGATGATACAAAGGTACGAATCGAACTCAGTTTCGATGGTGGGTCCGATCCAAGTAACAACGATGCCATCACCTCCATTGGTACTAGAACTTCCGATTATTCCTCAATCGGTACAATCTACGAGGCCAGTGACTTGTGGACTGCAGCAACAGATCAAAGAGGCGTATTCAGACTCGTTTTGAAACCTCCTATTTTCAGAGATGGTTCGGCAAACTGGATTGGTGAAACCGATGTCGGTATTTCTATCATTATCGATACCTACAATGACTTTGGTAAGGATGATGAATATGGACAAGGAGGCAGTGGATCCACGGAAGAAGCTGAGAGAATTAAAGTGTTCTATGGGTCTGCCACGCCACCGCTTGATGTTACTTTCGGCGGCGGTTTTATTCCATATGTCAGCTTTGATTTGCTTGGTGTTGACCCGGTGCAATCCATTTCTCTGAAAGATATCACTATTGGTGGAGGAGAATTCGGCCTTGTTTCCTCATTGGATGAGACTGCGTCTGGATTTTCTACTTCGGTCCCCAGCTACAACGTTTACGTCAATGCTGACACTTCCACCGTACAATTGCTCACGTTCATTGACGATTCCTTGAGTTGCACAGCAGAGCAAATTGCCAGCGGTGATACCGACAATTGCTTTACGACTCAATCGGTCACTATCGATGGATCCGAAGCGTCTACGTGCAGTTTGCTGACGTGCTCTTACTTTTCGGAAATTTCACTCAACGTTGGCTCCAAGACTGTTCGAGTTACGGTATATTCAGCCACATCGGAAACGTTTTACTTGGTAACTTTCATTCGCCCAGATGTGCCTACATTTTCGAGCGTCACTCTGTCGAAGGGGCAAAATCAGCTGAATTTCTCTCCGAAAACGTTTACGTATTACCTCGAATACTCGTACGATAATAATGGCGAAGGTCTCACTTTTAAACCAATTGTGAATGGAGACACCACCGGGAGTGCAATCACATTTGTTTCCTCCGGCGGGTACGAATCTACTGCTTCTTTCTTGAGCGGATCCTCTCAAGGTATCGAGCTCTCAACTACAGATACGATTGTGGTTATGACGGTTACATCTTTAGATGAGACTGTAAAGAGCACGTATACATTCTACGTGGACGTGAAGGAATCACCATTCTTGTCTTCTCTTGATGTTATCGGCGAACAAATGGTTCCTGCGTTTACGGCAAGTTCTTACACGTACGCTGTAAACGTGTTAGCCACAGTCTCTTCTATTACTCTGTCTTCCATTGTTTCTTCAGATGTGCCGCATGTTTCCCTCACGGTTGCGGCGCCTGATGGAACTAAGTCAATAACGAGTGAATCTTCACTAACGACTCCAGTTGCGTTAGATTACGGCGTCAATGCTTTGCTCGTAACTGTTTCTGGCGCGGAGGGCACGACTGTATATTCCATTTCAATTACTCGAGCAGACGCTTCATCGGTCACCGCACTTGAAATTGGCAACTATAAATGGGAGTCAGATCCCACCACCTCGGACGGCAGTCCATCAGAAAGTCCCTCATTCACCGATCCGACTGCATTCTCGAGCAATACATATATGTATAATGTGGATGTGCCGCAATACGTGTACGAGACTTTGATCACAATCACGCCGTCTTCATCTTCCGTCCTGTTTGTTGATGGAGTTGAGGTAACGTGTGATCAAGCCGATGTGAGTTGTTCTACTTCTGGTGCATACGCGTTACCACTACGAATCGATGAAGGTTTGAGCACGCACACGGTGACTGTTGTTCCTACGGATGGTTCCGGCCTCTCCTCTATTACTCTGCAGTCAGTTGCTGAGGGTCAAAACGTGGATGGCGGTTCGACGTACACGTTCACATTTACGAGGCCATATACTCCGAAACTCACGAGTATCGCTGTCGTGGACTCGAGTGACGCAGCGATTTTACTTTCGCCCTCGTTTTCAACATCCGTTTACGTCTACCGGTCTACAGTCGCTGCGACAAAATCTGAATTAGACATCTCTGTGGCATTCCTTAAAACTGGCGATGTTCCAGTCTCTGATGCTTTCGTACAATATGGTAGTCTCTCACGTATTGCTTTCCCAGAAAGTGGGCGTTTGACTGTGCCAGTTGCGGAAGGCACGACGACTGCAATTACGATAACTGTGCAAGGAAGTCTTGCAATAGGTGGAGTCGAGTCTATTTACATGTACTATGTTACACGTGGCACGTTGCCAAAGTTAGACTCTTTGACCTTTTCCTCATCTTCTGTTACGCCAACCTTCTCAACGTCTCGTTACAATTACGTGGCTGCCTTGGGGAGCGCAGAGAACAGCTTCACTTACACCGTATCTAAAAGCAGTACCAGCTCTACGTGTCTAGTCAGTTTGAGTCAAGACTTCTCAACGTGCTTGACAAGTGGAGAAAACAAAACACACGACACTACGGGTGTTACGGAAGATATCGGAGCACTGAAAATTTATGTGAGGGATTTGAGTAACTTGAACGTCGTGAACGTTTACACAGTTACCTTTACAAAAGAGGCACTCCCAACTTTGAATACTCTCAGTATTTCAGGCTCGACGGGTGCTAAACTGGACCCTTCTTTTGCTGCCACGACGTACGCATACGACATGCCAGTTCCGTTTGATTCCTCATCCGTTTGCTTCACCATGTCATTCGATACTGTGAGTTACAGTTCAAGCATTCAAATGGGTGGAGGTGCGCCACTCGCGGTTGCTACCAATGTCGCTTCTTGCGTCGAAATTCCGTTTGGCAAGATTGATATCACCATTGCAGTAACGTCGAGAACAACTGGATTTTCCGGTTCTTACATTATCTCATCGTCTCGTAAAGTTGCGCCATATCTTACATCTCTCAGTCTCACTCCGAGTGGATTCACGCCATCGTTTGATGCAACCGTGAACACGTACTCTGCCACGGTTGGGTACGACACGACTGAACTCGATGTTAGAGCGGCCGCTAACTTGGTTGCCAAGGAAGGGTCCGTTGTGTATGTATCCTTAGGAACTGGCGCAAGAACTTTGTTGGATTCATCCGGGAGTTACAAAGTTTCTCCTGACGTTGGTGATCAGAACTATGTGGCAGTCTCCGTGGAATACACAGATGAAGAAGATGGTGTCACCGTCATCAACACGTACACAATACAGGTAACCCGAAGTCCTCAGAGTTCTGAGGACATTGCCATCTTGTCTTCTATTAATGCGTACGATATCAACGGTACGGTAAATGTTGGAGGTGTCGATTTTACTGGTAGTGCTGTGACCGAACCACTTTCGTTTGACGCTTCTGTTCTCGCGTACACCAGAAGCATCCAACATGGCGCCGACGCCGCCACAGTTGAGTGGGAATTGTACCCAGGAACGTATGTCCGAATCAACGATGTTGTTAAAACAAATGATGCGGGTGATGCCATCCATGGAACGGATACGAGTTATACCGTGTATGACTTAGTTCCTGGAACCCCCGTTACGGTCAGCTTAACAATTCTTCCCAGTAGTACGAAGGATACTCCGGATGCGACGTGCACGGACTCTCTCTGCACCACGTACACCGTAACACTTACGAGAATGACTGCAGGAGATATGGCGCAATATTACTCGCTTGAACCGAGTACGCAGCGTTCTACGTCCGTGTTCAAAGCATCGTCAACTGACAAAGTTGGCTACACTATCGTGCTCGACACCGAGGGTTTCATGGCCAATTCTAACACGGGATTAAAGAACATCGGAACGGTGTCTTCTACCTTGAAAACGCATTACTTCACCTCAAAAGTAAGCCAGTACTCGGGAAGTAGTGTTACGTGGTCCCCTACAATCATCGGAACAGATGTTCCAACTGTAGAAATCAACAATGTCTTAGTCATTGGCACGGATATTACAGCATCAACAGCTGACTCTGCTTCGGCTGCGGTTTACGATGATAATGCATATTTTACAGTAGATAGGAAAATTGCCACTCGCTTTAAAGTGGAGGCTTACTTCATGAGCTTGTACGACGATGAGAATGAAGAAACCTTCGCTCTGCAATATTGGCCGACAGTGGGTAAGATGCAAGCTTATGAAGGTTATTTCGTTCAGGCGGGTACTGGGGCGCCGTACGATTCTACTACGGTTGTTCAAGCAAACCTCATCCCCGATTACGAAGAGTTCACGGTCATTCCGGGTACGATGTCTGTCGCGCATACAATTTGGGACTTGCAGTATTCCGATACTTCTTCTACTACGGACAACAAAGGAACTGGCCAGTCCAGTTTTGAGTTGACTCCGTACGATAGCGTTCTCCCAAACAAAATTTCGTCGAAATCTTCGGGATTAGTCTACGGAGAAGACAAAGATTTCGTTGCTCGGGTTTGCAAAGTCTCGAGCAGAACTGTAGCAGCGGCTGATCCAGCTGGGTGCGGATCTAGCGCTGTGCCTGCGAGCGCCGTGCACAATGCTGACGGTACGTACACGATTTCTTACGATGCATCTGATGCAGGCTTCTACATTGCCATGGTGGTGTTCAAGAACGATGCGGGAAGCTTTGTGTTTGGTGGTCAGTTGGCCTCAGGCGCAATGATCACTTCATTTGAAGTTTCTGAAACCGTCATCAGTCCAGAGAACTCGTATATGTACGGCGTCTGTGATGAAGGATCGGCGACGGAACCCTTGAATTCAAACGCCGTT
>Ga0129327_10000506_pt1 | contig 23445 bp, 24 predicted proteins | sample CPBDNA_6_FD_111799 | JGI IMG/M metagenome (GOLD analysis project Ga0129327, IMG submission 111799) | Freshwater to marine salinity gradient microbial communities from Chesapeake Bay, USA - CPBay_Spr_31_0.8_DNA | ecosystem: Environmental > Aquatic > Marine > Coastal | place: USA: Chesapeake Bay... | reverse complement strand
ACTGCAATACTTTTCCTTATTCAGCGAGGGTTAGCAGCAGGAATAACAATTTATGCACCGGCGATAATCCTAAGCGTAGTTTTAGGTTGGGATTTAAAAATGCTTATCGTAATCATAGGTTTCTTAGTTATTTTTTACACAATGATAGGTGGAACCCAGGCTGTAAATGTCACCCAAAAACAACAAATGTTCATTATATTTTCAGGAATGATCGCCGCTTTTATTTTTATTGTTTGTGCTTTGCCCGAAAATATAAATTTTTCCAATGCATTAGAATTGGCAGGAATCAATGAGAAATTAAATGTGTTAGATTTTAGTTTTGACCCAAACAATCGATACACTTTCTGGAGTGGAATAACGGGAGGGCTTTTTCTAGCACTTTCTTATTTTGGTACTGATCAAAGTCAGGTACAACGCTACCTATCAGGAAAATCATTAAAAGAAAGTCAACGAGGCCTAATCATGAATGGATTCTTAAAAATCCCAATGCAGTTTTTTATACTGTTAACAGGAGTTATGGTTTTTGTCTTTTTTCAGTTTGAAAAAGCCCCGATACATTTCAACAAGAATGCCATTGAAAAAGTCAAGGGGTCCACTCATCGAAGTGCATTTGTTGAATTAGAAAAACTAAATGATCAACTGCACCTTGAGAAACAACAATACATTAATGAAACGTCATTTTTTGAAAGCGAACCGCTGAAAGAGAAATACCTTCAAGTTCAAAATCAATATGAGCAAAACCGAAAAGCAGCCAAAAAACTAATTGAACAAGTAGAGCCAAAAGTCGAGTCGAATGACAAGGATTATGTTTTTATTTATTTCATTTTAGAGCACCTACCAAGAGGATTAATAGGGCTTCTTTTGGCCGTAATACTTTCAGCTGCCATGAGTTCCTCTGCCTCCGAAATTAATGCACTTTCAGCAACCAGTGTGGTGGATCTTTACAAAAGATTTAAACCCAACTCTGAACCCAAACATTATGTTTGGGCTACCAAAGGCTTCACCGTACTTTGGGGATGTATTGCGATTTTATTCGCAATGGTGGGGAATTTGTTTGAGAATTTAATTCAATTGATTAACATCATTGGGTCGCTTTTCTACGGAACCATTCTTGGGATTTTCTTAATTGCAATTTTCATTAAATTTATCAGAGGAAAAGCCGTGTTTTTTGCTGCAATAATTTCAGAAATTATGGTGTTGTATGTATACAAAATGGACATCGTTAGCTTTCTTTGGCTCAACGTAATTGGTGCAATACTCACCATTATGTTGGCCATAATTTTACAAGTGATTTTTAAAGAAACAGTAAAAGCTTAGTATCAGTTACTCCATTTTTCTATGGACTCTTTGTTCATGATTTCATAATCTTTATTACCCGCCTTTATGGCAAGTGCCAAAGACTTCTTAGCCGCAGCAATAGCAGCAGAGGTTTCATTTAAACCTGCTAAAATTAAAGATTGTTGACGGAACATCCAAAAAGCATCATCTTGCATCTCAACTGCTTTTGATATCCAAGTTTTCGCCTGATTAAGGTCGTGTCCTTCATTAAGATAATAAACCGCTGCGTTGTAATAATCTCCAGCTTTAGGATTATTAGATAATGTTTTTTCAATACTTAACATGGCTTGTTTAACAGAGGGAACTTCTACAGGCAGGGAGATCAAAGTGTTTTCCCATGAAAGGTTTATGTTGGCGCCACTACTCTTTATATCAGAGATGTCAATCGTAAAAGTTTCGACTTCTTTGTCAATTCTTTGGACGGGTAAAGTGATGCTAAGTGCAATTTTGCTTTCCTCCCACTCTTTAGGAACACCCCAAGAGTCTGTCTTACTATAAAAATACAACACCCAACTGTTTTCATTTGGCAGGGTGTAAATAGCGTATTTTCCTGAAGGGATTTCCTTACCCTTAATCATTATTGTGTCAGAAAACTCTATGGTTGTATTTTTATTGGCACCCGTTCTCCATAATTCTCCAAAGCGTATTAAATTTCCAACAATTGCTCTGCCTCTTTTCGAAGGGCGTGCGTATTCAATCGTAAAATCTGTCATCCCAACAACTTGAGATATTTTAGCCTTAGGACTTGGCTGGGGTGTTCTTACTTGAGCAAATGTTATGCTACAAAATAAAGAAACGGCTAATAATAAATAGTTTTTCATGTTATGGTTTTAAATTTAAATTTCAGGCATCAAATTATTACAAAAATATAATATTGAAATAGTTTTAAGGTAAGTTAACTGAAATCCTTTGTTAATTGTTTATATTTTGTTTAAGTAAATGCAAAAATAGTTAAACGTTTGTTTACATTTGTTTAAATAATAAATTATAAATGAAAATCTACCGCAAGCATACTTTCCAGAATCTTCCAATAACTTGCGACCAAGCTTGGGATTTTTTGAGTGATCCAAATAACTTAAAAACCATCACTCCTGATTATATGGGGTTTGAAATTTTAAGCGGTGCTGAAAAGAAAATGTATGCCGGACAAATTATTCAGTATATCGTTACCCCGGTCATGGGAATCCCCACGAAATGGGTGACTGAAATCACACATGTAAAGGAAGGTGAATATTTTGTAGACGAACAACGATTTGGCCCCTATGCATTGTGGCACCATAAACACTTTATTCGCCCGATTGAAAACGGTGTTGAAATGGAAGACATTATTGACTATAAAATTCCTTTTGGAACACTCGGAAGATTGGCACATCCGATAATTGTCAAGCCCAAACTCAATGAAATATTTGATTATCGACAAAAAAAATTAATTGAACTTTTTGGAGAATATAAAAACTAAATATGAAAAAAAATATACTAATAATTGGGGGTAGCTCAGGAATTGGACTCGAATTGATCAAATTAATTGGGGGAGAAAATAACGTTTTTGCGGCCTGCAGAACCAACGAGCATTTGACTGACTTGAATGTAACTCACATTCCTTTTGACGTTTTAACTGACACCTTGGATCTCTCTGTATTACCAGAATCGTTAGACGGTTTTGTTTACTGCCCTGGAAGCATCAATTTAAGACCTTTCAAAGGACTTAAACCTGAAACTTTTCTTAATGATTTTTCAATCAATGTAATGGGAGCTGTCAAAACATTACAAACCGTATTAAGCAAATTACAAAGTGGAGATGTTACAGCAAGCGTTGTATTTTATAGCACTGTCGCAGTCCAAACTGGGATGGCCTACCACGCAAGTGTTGCCGCTGCAAAAGGAGCATTAGAAGGCTTGGCGAGATCATTGGCAGCAGAATTAGCTCCAAAAGTAAGGGTCAACGTCATTGCACCTTCGATTACAGATACTCCGCTAGCAGATAAGTTCCTGAACAACGACACCAAAAAAGAAAATGCAGCTGGAAGACATCCACTACAACGTTTTGGAAGTGCCGAAGAGATGGCAGAAGCAACCGCATTTCTTTTAAGCAATAAAAGCAGTTGGATGACTGCTCAAGTTCTTCATATCGACGGAGGAATTGGAGACATAAAAAGTTAAACAAAAATGGGAAAAGTAACTTTATTTTGGTTTCGTCGAGACCTGAGAGTCTTCGACAACAGAGGTCTTTATGAGGCCTTAAAGCATTCAAATAAAGTTCTCCCTATTTTTATTTTTGATGAAAAAATCCTAGACAAGCTTCCAAAAAAAGATGCTAGAATAACATTTTTGTTAAAAGCCTTGGGGGGCATCAATAAAGCGATGAAGGGGAACAGATGTACAATAGGAATTTATAGAGGCGCTCCCAAGGCTATTTTTAAAAAACTTACCAATGATTATGAGATTGACAAGGTAATTGCAAATCATGATTATGAGCCATACGCTTTGGAACGTGATGGTGAAATAAAAGAACTATTAGGGGACAAAGGAATTGACTTTATTACCTTCAAAGACCAAGTAATCTTTGAAAAAGATGAGATTTGTAAGAACGATGGAAAGCCATACCTCGTTTATACTCCCTATTCCAAAAAATGGATTGCGAATCTAAAGCCTCAAGATACAAATCATTATCCCTCAGAAAATCATCTTGGTAATTTATACAATGATTCGTCTCTTCCTACATTAACCATAGCGGATTTAGGTTTTGAATCCTCAGAAAAAGAACCGCTTCCACATACATTTACTGATGAAGTAATTGACAATTATGAAGCAACTCGAAATTTCCCAATGCTTGACAGTACTTCCCGTTTAGGAGCTCACCTTCGATTTGGTACAGTCAGTGTCAGACAACTAGTTAAGAAAGCAGCTGTCGCCAAAGAAATTACATTTTTAAAAGAGCTGATTTGGAGAGAGTTTTTCATGCAGATTTTGTGGCATTTTCCTCATACCAAAGACAGTAATTTTAAATCAAAATACGATCGGATAGAGTGGAGAAATGACGAAGAAGATTTTAAGAAATGGTGTGCTGGTGAAACAGGATATCCATTTGTAGATGCGGGAATGCGGGAATTAAACGAGACTGGTTTCATGCACAATCGAGTGCGGATGTTGGTGGGTAGTTTTTTGTGTAAACACCTTTTGATCGATTGGCGATGGGGGGAAGCTTATTTCGCTGAAAAGCTATTGGATTATGAAATGTCAAGTAATGTAGGAAACTGGCAATGGGTAGCGGGCTGTGGTGTTGATGCAGCACCCTACTTCAGAATCTTTAATCCTACCGAACAGATTAAAAAATTTGATAAAGAACTCAAATACATTCAAAAATGGGTGCCTAATTTTCAAGAGTTAGACTATCCACAACCCATTGTTGATCATAAGTTTGCTCGCGAACGTTGTTTGAGTGTTTATAAAGCAGCATTAAACATGGCATGAAGCGGGTATTAAAACAAAATTTACCTGAGAAAATTTGCCTGACTTGCAATCGTCCATTTCAGTGGAGAAAGAAATGGGAACGTGATTGGGAAAATGTTAAATATTGTAGTAAAAAATGTAAATCCACATGACAACAGCTTTGGTTTGGTTACGAAACGATGTGCGTTTTCAAGACCAACAGTCCTTTTTCAATGCTTGCAAGTCTTATGACAGGGTCGTGGCATACTATACTTTTGAGCCAAAAGATTTTGAAAAAACAACTTGGGGTTTTCAAAAAACAGGAAAGTTTAGAACACGTTTCAATATTGAAACACTTCAATCCCTTCAACTTGAATTAAAAGAAAAAAATATTACGCTAATCGTTGAAAAGCGATCTGCAACAGTGGGGATTCCCCATTGGATTGAAGACCTAAACGCAAGCGCGTTGTTTTTTCAAGAAGAATGGACAGCTGAAGAAAAATTGATTTCAAATGCAGTTTGTGATAGTTTATCAAAGAAAATTCAAGTTTTCACTAATTACGATCAATTCCTATTTCATCCCGATGATATCCCCATGGACATTGATTCAATACCCCAAGTGTTTACTGTTTTTAGGAAAAAATGTGAGAAATACAGCACTATCAAATCCTGCATTCCAGAACCCGGAATTTTAGATAAAAAATCTTTATTAACTGCGCCCTTCACTGTTCCTACTCTTGAAGAATTAGGGTTTGCATCTTTTGACACCTCAACGCATGCAGCCTTTCCATTTTTGGGAGGAACGTCGTCGGCATTGAATCGCATAAAGGACTACTTTTGGAAATCCGAGCGCCTTTCGTTTTATAAGCAAACCAGAAATGGTTTATTAGGAACAGATTACAGTTCGAAATTTTCACCTTGGTTAGCCAACGGTTCCCTTTCAGCAAGAATGATTTATTGGGAAGTACAACGCTATGAAAAAGAAATTCAAAAAAATGAATCCACCTATTGGTTAATTTTTGAATTGATTTGGCGAGATTATTTTAAGTACATCTCATTAAAGCACGGAAATGCAATCTTTCATCTGGGTGGTATTTTGGATAAAAAATATACTTGGGATTCCAATTCGGAAATTTTCCTAAAATGGACTGAAGGAAAAACCACGGAGCCTTTTGTCAACGCCAACATGATTGAACTTAAAAAAACAGGTTTTATGAGCAATCGAGGCAGGCAAAATGTTGCAAGTTTTTTTGCCAAAAGCATGTTGATGGATTGGCGCATGGGGGCCGCTTATTTTGAGCAACAACTTATTGATTACGATGCACATAGCAACTGGGGGAACTGGCTCTACGTTGCAGGTGTTGGCAATGACCCACGTGACCGAAAATTTAATATAAAGCTACAAGCAGATCGTTATGATGCCAAAGGGCAATATCAAAAACGCTGGTTGCAAAATACCTTGTTTGAATGAAAGTACGATTAATCCTTGGCGATCAATTAAATCTAAACCATTCTTGGTTTGATCAAATTGACGATTCGGTCTGTTATGTGATGATGGAGGTTCGGCAGGAAACCGATTATGTCAAGCATCATTTACAAAAAGTAGTTGCTTTTTTTAACGCCATGCGCCATTTTAAAAGTGCTGTTGAAAACAAAGGACATCGCATTCATTATTTTAAATTAGACAATCCAAAAAACAAACAAAGTATTACGGAGAATTTGAATCAAATAATTGGTCAATATGAAGCCACTCATTTTGAGTATCAGTTTCCTGATGAATACCGACTTGATTTAGAATTAAATCAATATTGTAAAACACTCTCTATTTCCTCCTCCGTTATAGACTCAGAACATTTCATGACTTCAAGGCTTTTTCTTACTGAATTTTTTGAAGGGAAAAAGCAGTTGGTGATGGAGTTTTTTTATCGCAGAATACGCAAAGATTTCAATCTGCTAATGGAAGCTGGGAAACCCTTAGGAGGTCTTTGGAACTTTGACAAAAACAATCGGAATAAATGGAAGGGAGAACCTGCAATTCCACAACCATTTAAAGGAGCTCCAACATCCTTTGATGCTTTGGAGGAACTCTTAAAAAAACAAGGGGTTGAAACTTTAGGAACCTTAGATTCAGCTAATTTTTTGTATCCGGCCACTCGGGAAGAAGCCCTGCTTCAATTGGATTATTTTAATCAGCATTTACTAGAATATTTTGGACATTATCAAGATGCCATGCACACCCAAGAGGTGAATTTGTTTCATTCCCGTCTTTCCTTTGCATTAAATACAAAAATGGTTTCCCCTTTAGAAGTGGTTACCTCGGTAATTGAATATTATCACGCCAATGAAGAAACAATTGAGATTTCTCAAGTAGAAGGTTTTGTACGTCAGATTATTGGATGGCGAGAATACATGCGAGGAATTTATTGGAGAGAAATGCCAAACTATGCAAAGAAAAATGTTTTGGATAATCAAAACTCACTTCCTGATTTTTATTGGACCGCCAAAACCAAAATGAATTGCTTGCATCACAGCATTCAAAATTCATTAGACCATGCCTATGCTCACCACATACAGCGCTTGATGATCACTGGAAATTTTGCTTTGTTAGCGCAAGTACATCCCGATGAAGTAGATCAATGGTATTTAGGGGTCTATGCTGATGCGGTGGAATGGGTGCAAATGCCTAATACCCGAGGGATGAGTCAGTGGGCAGATGGGGGAATTGTTGCCACAAAACCCTATGTTTCTGCAGCGGCCTATATTCATAAAATGAGTAATTATTGTGGTGATTGTCAATATGATAAAAAGAAGCGAGTGGGTGACGATGCCTGTCCCTTCAACAGCTTGTATTGGAACTTTTTAGATGATAAAAAAGAGCATTTCGCAAAAAACAATCGCATGGCTATGATGCTGCGTTTGTTGGAAAAAATTCCTGCGGCGGATCTTGCTGAAATAAAAAAGCGTGCTTATGAAATCATAACCCAACCCGATGCATTTTAAGACCAAAAAACTTAATGTAATTTGGTTAAAAAGAGATTTAAGACTTTTAGACCATGAAGCCCTCCATGTTGCTTTGGCGTCTGACAACAACTGCCTTCTCTTATATGTTTTAGAAGAGGAATTATTAAACGACAGCCATTACAGTGAGCGTCATTTCAATTTCATCAAACAGTCAATCGCACAATTAAATCAACAATTAAAACCGCATAATACAAAAGTGTTGTGTGTGCAAGGAACTGTTTTAAGTATTTTGAAAAGTTTAAATGAACGTATTCCGATTTCATTGTATTCTCATCAAGAAACCGGGATTCAACTCACATTTGATCGGGATAAGGAAGTCCGACAATGGGTAGATTCTAAAAAAATTATTTGGAAGGAATTTTTGCAGCAAGGTGTTTTTAGACGCTTGAGGAATCGGAAAAAATGGATTCATTTATGGACTGCCCATATGAATCGACCTATTTTGACTTTTTCTCCCAAAGAAAATCAGTTGGTTGATTCGGAAACGATTCTCGAACTTGAATCTCATTTTGAGGTTGTTTCGTTGGATACATCAAAATCAGCCTTACTTCAACCTGGGGGAGAACACAATGCGCATCGTTATCTAAATTCCTTTTTTGAAAGTCGTTATTTAAATTATCAAAAACACATTTCAAAACCCGATTTGGCTCGAAAAAGTTGCAGCAGACTCTCTCCCTATATTGCTTGGGGAAATATATCAATGCGGCAAGTTTTGCAGCGAACAGAAGGAGAAAAAGAGCAGGGTAAAAGGAGTCGTGCCTTATCAGCTTTTGATTCGCGCTTAAGATGGCAAGCTCATTTTATTCAAAAATTTGAAATGGAATGTGTAATGGAATTTAAGAGTATTAATAAAGGATATCATGCCCTTACAAAAGAAAAACGTTCTGATCATTTGACTGCTTGGGAAACCGGGCAAACGGGAGTACCCATGGTAGACGCTGCCATGAGGTGCTTGGTTGCAACGGGTTATTTAAACTTTAGAATGCGTGCTTTGGTCGTTTCTTTTGTGATTCATCAACTGTGGCAACCTTGGCAATCCATTTCAGGGTTTTTGGCCCGTCAGTTTTTAGATTTTGAACCGGGAATTCATTTTCCTCAAATTCAAATGCAAGCAGGCGAAACGGGAATTAATACCCTTAGAATTTATAATCCAGTTAAAAATGGACTGGAGCACGACCCACAAGGGTTATTTGTAAAACAATGGATTCCAGAATTGGCTACTTTGCCTCAAGCTTTCCTTCACACCCCTTGGGATTTAACGCCCCTGGAAGCTGCTTTGTATGATTTTAAGTTAGGAGACAATTATCCATTGCCCATAGTTGATTTAACCAAAAGCCGTGAAAAAGCAAGTCAAACCTTGTGGAACCTTCAAAAAAACAGTTTGGTTAGAAAAGAAAGCAAACGAATTTTAAATAGACATACCTTACCAAATAGTAGAGAATCATGAAAAAAGAAATCACATTAGAGGCAGTTCAAATTGATCGAGTTATCGAAATGGCATGGGAAGATCGCACTCCTTTTGATGCCATCCTAATGCAATTTGGTTTAAAAGAACAGGATGTCATTAAATTGATGCGAAGGGAGATGAAACTCTCCAGTTTTAAGATGTGGCGGGCTAGGGTTCAGGGGCGAAAAACCAAGCACAGCAAAAGCCGATCAGAAACTGTAGATCGTTTTAAATGTTCCCGTCAAAGAAATATTAGCAATAATAAGGTTTCAAAACGCTGATTTTTATTAACTTATGGTAAAAATCTCATGTCCTCCAACAAAACAAAACCTACCGCTACCTCTGTCCATCTGTTTTTAGATGAACTAGTCCCTGAGGAAAAAAAAGCTGATAGCTGGGCATTATACCAAATGATGGAACGTCTTACTGGAGCAAGAGGAATTCTTTGGGGTACTTCTATTATTGGCTTTGGTGATTATCATTATAAATATGCGAGCGGGAGAGAAGGCGATTGGTTTTTAACTGGTTTTTCCCCTCGAAAAAATGCCCTTACACTTTATCTGATGTGCGATATTTCCCACAAGAAATTTAATTTTGAAGCCCTTGGAAAACACAAAAAAGGCAAAGGTTGCCTTTATATTAAAAAGTTAGCAGATGTGGATTTAAAGGTACTAGAAGAAATCATTAAAACGAGTATTTCGCTAACTGTAAAAAAAGATCAATAACGAACTTCCACGTTCATTCCAACACTTGCCGAACCAAGAACGGACCATGTTCCTTGACTAACTTCTCTAGCAATGAGTGGGGCGCCAAAAAAGCCTCCAGAGAAAAATAATTTTCCAGGTCCCAAATCCTCTATCCATTCTATGGCGATAAAAAAATCTTCATCGATAACAATTTCATAAGGCGTTAAATCAACCGTAACGATACCGGATTCAATTTCGGTTTCTATAATAATATTTTCATTCAGTATATTCTCGTTGGGAAGTCCGTTGACCAGATCATAAAAGTTTAAACGAAATTTAATTGGACCGTAATCGTTTTCAACCAAGGAGACATTGAATTTCTTTAAAATCATCGGGCGTTTTCTTCCCCGAACAACAAAACCCATTTCATTTCCAAGCTTATTGGTGGTAAAGGCTGCATACAGCAATTTTGAAGTGGTCTTATTTCCTAATATTTTTGTTTGATATTTAGTTTTACGATCTGAGGTCAAAATTACTTCGTCCAGCTCAGTTGCTTTTTCTGTTAAGGAAATTTCTATAAGTTGCTGGTCTAAAAAATCCTTTAAAATAAAAGATTTTGATTCAAAGCCAATCATGGAAAAAAGTAAGGTGTCTTGCGCATTCAATTGTGCATTGACTCCCAATTCGAAATAACCATAATCATCCGATACAGTCCCAATGTTTTTATTGATTAATCCAATATTTACATAAGGGAGAGGTTCTTTTGTTGCGGCGTCAAGAACTTGCCCTATAAGATCATACTGTGCGAACACTGTCTGTCCAAAAAAAACTGAACAAAAGATACTTAGTAGGATAATAATTTTCTTTTTCATTTGGGGTGAAGTGAAGAAATTAGCTGTTGACACGTTTTATTTTAGCACCAATTTGTTGCAATCGGTTTTCAATATCTTCATAACCTCTATCGATTTGTTCGATGTTATGAATCGTACTTGTCCCCTCGGCTGAAAGTGCTGCAATGAGCAGGGAAACACCTGCCCGAATATCAGGAGAGGTCAATGTTGCTGATTTAAGTTGGGATTCAAAGTCATGACCAATAACCGTTGCTCGATGTGGATCACACAAGATGATTTTGGCTCCCATGTCAATTAATTTATCAACAAAGAACAAACGACTTTCAAACATTTTTTGGTGGATCAAAACACTTCCACGTGCTTGGGTTGCAACCACGAGAATAATACTCAAAAGATCAGGGGTAAACCCTGGCCATGGAGCATCAGAAATTGTTAATATAGAACCATCAATATAACTTTGTACTTCATACCCATTGGTATGAGCAGGGATAAAAATATCATCTCCTTTTTTTTGTATTGTAATGCCTAACTTTCTGAAAACACTAGGCATTTGTCCTAAATATTCCCAGCGTACATTTTTAATTGTAATTTCACTTTTGGTCATTGCGGCTAAACCAACCCAACTTCCTATTTCAATCATGTCTGGTAGAATGCTGTGATCTGTTCCCCCTAGGTTTTCAACGCCATGAATGGTTAATAAATTAGAGCCAATTCCAGTGATTTTGGCTCCCATTCGATTGAGCATATTACAGAGTTGCTGTAAATAAGGTTCACAAGCAGCATTGTAAATTGTAGTTGTTCCGGTTGCTAATACCGCAGCCATTAAAATATTAGCAGTTCCGGTAACGGATGCCTCATCCAGTAACATGTCGGTACCGATTAATTCTTTGGCTTCAACGCTATAAAAATAATCTTCACGATTATAGTTAAATTTAGCTCCTAGCTTGATCAAACCTTCAAAGTGGGTATCCAGTCTGCGTCTTCCGATTTTATCTCCTCCGGGTCTTGGTATACTTCCTTTGCCAAATCGCGCTAAAAGCGGACCTACTAACATGATGGAGCCTCTCAGCCCTTTTCCGTCCACTTTAAATTGTTCAGAACTTAAATAATCAAGATCAATAGCATCGGCCTGAAAGCGAAAACTACCCTTTGCTATTTTTTCAACTTTTACGCCAAAATTCTTAAGGAGTTGAATGAGTTTATTGACATCGATGATGTCTGGAATATTATGAATATTTACTACTTCTGGAGTAAGTAAAACAGCACATAAAATCTGTAAGGCTTCGTTTTTTGCTCCTTGTGGAGTGATCGATCCACTTAACTTGTGTCCTCCTTCAATTTGAAAACTCCCCATTAAAATTAAAGTTTAATATCGTTTACGATTGTTATTGTTTCGTTTGTTTCGTTGAGGTGCCTTGTGATTACTTTTTGGGCCATTTCCGTTTTTAGGTCTCCCTTTTAGAAGTTCCGCGGTATCCGTAAGTGGAAGCAACTCTTCTTTAACAGTTAGCGTTTTGTCTGAAAGCTCTGCCAAATGATTGAGTATTACGATATCTTCTACAGTGTCTTTGTTCCAATTAAGAAAACATTTTTTCATGTGATTGGCAATATTAAAAACCAATGCATTTTTCATGTCGCCGTCTTCCCAACCCTTGGCAACATTGATCATACTTTTAAGGTTATTCCCATAAAAACGATATCTAGGGAATTTTTGAGGATAAGGCAATCTGGCTGGTTTTTCCTCCAACAATTCCCTTGAAGGTTTTTCATAAGGACCATCAACATCCAATTCAAAATCAGACATGATGAACAATTGATCCCAAAGTTTGTGTTGAAAGTCAGGAACGTCCCTCAGGTGCGGACTTAAATTTCCCATGATGCCAATAATTGCTTTTGACATTTTATTGCGTTCTTCCTTATCTTCTGTTGCAACGAGTTGGTTGACCATGATTTGCACATGACGCCCGTATTCAGGTATGATAAGTTGAGTACGCTTAGTATTGTATTGTAAAGATTCCATTATGGAGAGTGATTTAATTTACTAAGATGCAGTTTAATAATATTGCAAATTACTAAAATTCGAATTATTGTCCTTTTAAAATATAATGTTTTATTATAATGTAATAACGTCCTTAAACTCAGCGGCTTTTTTATAAATCGTGATCACCTCATCAGGAGAGTTCATTTCTAAAGTTATGGTTAGACTTTGAAACTTTTTCTTTGAAGAAGCAACCAGACTCACTTTTTTCTCTTTGGTGTTGAATAGTGCTTTTAGATTATCAACCTGAGGGTTTTCAGTTTTAACAATAAACTTAAACATATAAGTTCCGGGCCAAGATTGAGATTTCTCAAGTTGGGAGTAAAATCGTGAATAAAATTCATCTGAATTTTCCTTTGATACCATTAAGGAAGCTAATTTTGTACAAATATAAGTTATTAAAATGAAAAACAAGTTTTGAAAGAAAACCTCCTTGTAAATAAAAAAATTGTCATCAGTGGCGGGCCTGGAAGTGGAAAAACAACCTTGATCAACCTCCTTATTAACAATGGCTATCATTGCTTTGAGGAGTTTTCGAGATCTGTTATCGATGCTGGAAAAGCAAAGGGTATTCAAAATTTCTTTGAAACAGAACCATTGACTTTTAGTCAAATTATCTTTCAAAAAAGGAAAAAACAATATTTGTCCGCCGCTAAAATCGAACATAGGTCAGTTTTCCCTTATGTTTTTTTTGATCGAGGACTGCACGATGTTGTTGCATATTTAGATCATCAGGGAAACCCTGCAGATGAAATGAGCATTGAAGTACAAAAATACCCCTATGATCTGGCGATACTACTCCCCCCTTGGAAAGACATTTACAAAAATGATGAACATCGGGCGGAATCTTTTGAAGAATCTGTTTCAGTTTTTGAGTCTATTAAAAAAACCTATAAAAAATTTTCTATTCCTATTGTTGAAATTCCTTTTAATACGCCAAATTCAAGAATAATGAGTATACTTAAGCTATTAAAAAATGAAGATCATTCTTAAAACCTTAAAGGAATATTGGAAATTTGAGGGGTTTCGTCCTTTACAAGAGGAGATAATCAATCATTATGTCTCAGGAAAAGACACGGTGGTCTTGTTGCCTACAGGAGGAGGGAAATCTCTTTGCTATCAACTGCCTGCACTTCTAAAAGAAGGAATGACACTGGTCATCTCTCCGTTGATTTCTTTGATGCAAGATCAAGTAAATCAGATGAATGCGATGGGAATTAAATCGATGTTTTTTCAAAGTAATTCTCAAAAATTTCCAATTAATCAACAGATGGATAATGCCAGGTTTGGAAAATTCAAGCTGATTTATTGCTCCCCCGAACGGTTATTGAATGCAGATTTTATTAGTCAATTAAAACTTTTACCACTCAATGGCATTGCTGTTGACGAAGCGCACTGTATTTCAGAATGGGGTCATGACTTTAGGCCTGCTTTTAAATCTATTAAAGGTTTAAAAGAATTATTCCCAAATCTATCGTTGATTGCTTTGACAGCATCCGCAACCCCCATTGTTCTTGAAGACATTAAAAAGGAACTTAATTTAATTAAACCCAAAGTCTTTACTACTTCTTTTGAAAGAAAAAACTTGTGTTATGAAACCCTTCAAACAGAAGATAAAATAGGAGCTTTAATTAAATATTTTAATAACAATCGGAACCCTGCAATTGTTTATTGCCGCTCAAGAGTTAGAACAGAACAAGTTACCCAGCAACTGAAAAACGCTGGATTGAAATGTGATTTTTTTCATGGAGGGCTGAGTACGGATATTAAAAAAGAGAAACTAGACGATTGGATCAGTGAAAAAAACCTGATCATGGTGGCGACCAGTGCCTTTGGGATGGGAATCGACAAGAGCAATGTTGGGACGGTGGTGCACTTGTTACTTCCGGAAAGCATGGAGGCTTACTACCAAGAAACCGGAAGGGCCGGAAGAGACGGTACAAATGCAAAAGCGTTACTCCTACTCCACCCCTCCGATTATGATCGATTAAAAGATCAATTTTTGAGTCATCTGCCCGATACTGAGTTTATAAAAAAGTGTTTTTCTAACTTATGTAGCTACCTGCAAATACCCTATGGAGAAGGAGAAGGGCTTCAATATCAGTTGAATTTAAAAGAGTTTAGTAGTCGCTATAAATTAAATACAAAAAAATCTTTCGAGACTTTTAAAATATTAGCCAGAGAAGGTGTTTTTGAATTGGTGCAAGTGTATCAAAACAAAACCAAAGTTCAAATGATTTGCAGTCAAAATCAAGCCTTGGACACCATCAATCAAGGAGGGAAAACAGCTGTTGTTGTTCAATATTTAATGCGAACTTATGAGGACGTGTTCAACAACGAGCAATGGGTGAAGTTGGATGAAATCTCAAAAAGAACAGGTTTTTCTCAATCTGAAATTCTTAAAATTTTTAATAATCTTTTTCAAAATAAAAATATTGACCTCCAAATACACAATACCGATCTTGAGTTGTTTTGGAACGTGCCGAGGGAAGATCAGTATACTTTAAATCCATTTTTGAATAATATTAAAGAATACAACAGAATAAAAGTGCAGAAAGTGCAAACGATGATTGATTACGCCTCGGAAACGGAAAGATGCAAACGCAACATGATATTGAATTACTTTGGCGAAAAAAAGCGTACCAAATGCAAGCAGTGTTCCTCTGACTCTTGTCGGAGTGAAGAACCATTTCCCAAAGAATTGTTTCAACTAATCATCAATTTATTGAAAACAGGACCAAAATCAGCCTATGAAATCGGCGTCTCACTCCCTGCAAAAAACGAATTCATTGTTTTAGCTTTGCAGCAATTGCAAGAAAATAAAACCATTACCCAAAATGATGCCAACCAATTTTATTTGAATGATGAAAAATAAAAGAATTGTGTTTTTCGGAACACCCACTTTTGCAGAAATTTGCTTGGATAAAATGATTAAGGAAGGCTGCAATGTTGTTGCTGTTGTAACCGCTCCCGACAAAGCCTCTGGAAGAGGAAAAAAAATAAATTCCTCAGCGATCAAACAGTTTGCCTTAAATGCAAACCTTCCCATACTTCAGCCGGTGAACTTAAAAGAACCATTATTTATTGAAAAACTAAAAAGTTTTCAGCCCGATTTGTTCGTGGTAGTTGCCTTTAGGATGTTACCTGAAGTGGTCTGGTCGCTTCCTCCTTTGAGAACTTTTAACTTGCATGCTTCATTGCTGCCCAATTATCGTGGGGCAGCTCCGATCAACTGGGCCATTATTAATGGTGAAAAAAATAGTGGTGTGAGTACATTCTATATTGACGATAAAATCGATTCTGGTGGACTGTTAATGCAATCGTCAATTGAATTAGCTACTGATGAAACCGTTGGAACACTTCACGATAAGTTAGCGAAAATTGGGAGTGAACTCATCTGTCAGACCGTCATGGGGTTGGCAGAAGGAAGTCTCTCAGAAAAACAACAGCAACTTACTGGCTTGGAAAAACTTGCTCCCAAGCTCAATAATAAAAATGTTAGTATTGATTGGGATTTATCTTTAAAACAAATTGAGTCTCATATCAGAGGATTGAATCCTCATCCTGGAGCAAGAACTTCATTGACCGATGAAAACAAAACGTTAGTGATGAAGGTTTTTAGGTCAACAATCGAAAAAACGAGACATGATTTTGAAAACCATCAATTAATTGTTCAGGACAAAAAGATATTAATTTCCCACCCTGAAGGATTTTTAGTGTGTGAAGAGGTACAACTTCCGAATAAAAAAAGAATGCTAGCCATTGATTTACTTAATGGTTACACATTTTCAAGCAAAATTAGTGTCAAATAGCTCCAAAAGTGCTTTCATTATCAACAAATGGCCGTACTTATTAACAATAACAAGGATTTCCAGCGGTTTTCCTTTGGTGTTTGAGTATTCCTTTTAAATTTGTGTAAATAACAATTAACATTATATAATTATGAACAAATCAGAATTAATCGATGCAATGGCAGCTGACGCTGGTATTTCTAAAGCTGCAGCTAAACTAGCACTTGAATCAATGATATCAAGTGTTGGAAAAACTCTTAAAGGTGGTGGACGTGTTTCACTAGTTGGATTTGGATCTTGGTCTATTTCAAACAGAGCCGCTAGAGATGGAAGAAACCCCCAAACTGGTGCTACTATCAAGATTGCTGCAAAAAATGTTGTGAAATTTAAAGCAGGTGCTGAACTGTCTGGTTCGGTAAACTAGTCTTTACAATTCGAATTTTAAAAAAGCTTCCAACTAGGAAGCTTTTTTTTTGCCTTGAATTCTTTAAAAAACAAATAACTTTGATTAAAATAGCTTAATTTAATAAAAAACAACAAATGAATACGGGAGATTTACTCATTGCGGAGCCCTCGATTTTTGGAGATTTAAACTTTCATCGATCTGTTGTTGTTCTAGTAGATCACAAGAACAAAGGTTATCTGGGTTTTATAATCAATAAGGCACTTCCTTATTCCCTAAAAGATATTGTTTCAGAAATCAAGGTGGATCTTCCCCTTTTCTCAGGCGGCCCTGTCGAGGAAGACAGTTTGTTTTTCATTCATAATGTAGGACATCTTATTCCAGAGAGTGAAAAAATTAGTGATAAACTTTTTTGGGGAGGCAATTTAGAGAAAGCCATTGCATTAGTGAATAGTAAAATCATTTCGGAAAAAGAAATTCGCTTCTTTTTGGGTTATTCTGGTTGGTCAGAATATCAACTTGAGCAAGAAATAGAAACGGAATCTTGGGTGGTTGTTAAAAACAAATATGCCTCAAAAATCTTAGAAGTTAGCCCTAATTCTTTTTGGAAAAACCAGATGGTCGCGCTCGGTGGCAAGCGATTAGTTTGGGCAAATAGCCCGGAAAACCCCCACCACAACTGACTTTAAAGTTGTTTCTTTAATAAATCAAAAAGAGCATTACTTCGCTCTGTCTCGTAAACCTTTTTTCTAAACTGCCGAATATTATTAAACCCTGAAGACAATGAAAGTGTGAAAATTTCATCTGCTTTTTGAAGTGAAAAGGAGGCAATGTTAGTTTCTTCAAACTGTAATGACTTCTCGAGTTTGATTTGATCAATAAACTTTGATCTTAGAACAGTATTCACTGTTCCAGAAGACAAGTCTGGGGTTTTAATTGTACCCGCTGATATTAAGAATAGTGTTCCATGGGTGCTTTCTACCAAAGATTTTTCCTGATTTAACAACAAACAGCCACCGAATTGATTCTCATAGGCGAAAACTTTTGCCAAATCACGAAGTGCAAAGTTGGTTTGATAAAGGTTTGAATATTCTCCTGGATTGATATAGTAGTCTTTGTATAACTCAACCGTCATATTATGCTTTTCAAAAACATGGGGTTTGGTTTTTATAAAAAAACAAATATCCGTAATGGGTTGAGACAAATTGGGAGATGAAGTCCTATAAAATTGAATGGAAACAAGTGAAGTGGAGCCTTTTTCAGCATTAATTTTTGTCAATTCATTGATTTGCTCCTGAAAATATTCCATCGTATAATTCATGGGAATGTTCACACGAGATTTACGCAAAGTGGCCATCAACATAAAGTAATGGTCTTCCCAAAAAAGGATACCCACCTTAGAACACATCAATATTTCGGTGTGAAGTGGAATGCCTGAAAATATACTAAGATTTTTTTCGGGGACTTTCCCTAAAGAATCATAATGAGATCCGTCAAAATTAATCATTAAAAGGGGAGTTAAGAAGAACCTAAAACCTGCTTTAAATCAGCAATGAGACTTCTCCAAAGTAATTTAGACTCTTCTACTTCATCATCGTCAGAAAAATCAGAGATGATAAGAGAAAGGTCTTTAGTGATTTCATCAACTTGAATCTTAAATTCAAAATAATAATCTTCACAGTCCTCTTCGTCATTCATCCACTGAAAACGTACCCTTTCATTGTTTTTACTTTGAATCATTTTGGCCTCTTCTTCTGAATCGTCCCATATGAATACAAAGTCTTCCCCACGTGAATTAACATTGTCTGCAAACCATTCTGACAAGCCAGAAGGGGTTGATAAATATTGAAACAATAGCTGTGGTGAAGCTTGGAAATCAAATTCTAAAGAATAGAATATTTTTTTACTCATCTAAATTGATAATTTTTGGTAATATATTGAAAAAAGTTAACCTTCCTGTGATTAATAATTGTTTTTTTTATCGAACTTCAAATTGTTACTAAAAATTATAATTTTATATTTGCGCATTCTTTATGGCGAGGTAGCTCAGCTGGTTAGAGCGTCGGATTCATAACCCGGAGGTCGGGGGGTTAAAATCCGATTAATCTGAGGTTAAAGACTTACCCATCAATGTTTTACGCAAATAAATTATAAAAATGACAAAGTTAATATTTGTTTAAATTTAGATAAATAGTTTGATTTTTTCATTATATCTGTCAGTAAATAGTCAGTTAAATTCCCAAAAAACACAAGTCTTTTTCTAATGGAATTTCTTGAACTTAATCCTTACTGCCTTGAACAAAGAATAGCCCATAAAAGCGTATTGGTAGTTTTTAATCACAAAACGAAATAGTCTAAACATTTTCAATTGAATTTATTATTAACTGATATTAGGGTTTCATTGCAAGGTCAAGAGGACTATCTAAATTAAATTCTCTGTAGTTGATTTTCCAGATGCCATCTATTTTTTTAAACTTATAATCATAAAAAACAGGACTTACTATTTCTGTTTTTAAGTTACTGTTTGTTGTTAAAAGAATCATATACTTTTTCAAGTGAGCAAAATTTTCAGTTAATTCGATGAACATAGTATTTGACATTATATGTCTTCTTTGTATTTTATTATCTACAAAATAAATCATCCTTTCCTTATTATTAGCTATCTGGATTTCATCTTTAATTGGATATGTAAGCTTTTCACCATTTGAGTTATAACTCACACCTATGGCATCATCAGTAAAAAGAGACAAATAGCCATCCAGATTATTTGTGTCCCAGTATATTCCATATGCATCAATTACATCATTTATTGCTATCCTGTCAGCAACATTAAAATTAGGGTCGCCAACAATTCCAGACCAATTAGCCTTATTCTTTTCTTTGTTTCCTAATACGTTTCCAAGAAGATTTTTAACATCATCAATTTTTATATTATTTAAGTCTAGTTGCTGTCCGCTAACGGTTGTAATTAAAATAAAAACAAAGACAAGGAAAAGTTTTATTTGATTCATTTTAAATTAATTTTGAGCTTAATAAGCTATTGAAAGATAAATCCTGTAGGCGAGATAAACTCCTGTTACTCCCCATATCCACCAACGGTTTTTTATGTACCATTCCATTACACTAATATATAAACTTTATGAAGAATCACATCTATTTTAGGGTATGGTTTTGAATGGGATTAATCACAGAAAATAAAATTGGACTTAAAAGCTAATAAGCGTTTAGTACTATTTACTATTTTTTTTAAATGAAAAGTTTAAGCTTGCAAAAATAAAATGGAATTGAATAAAATTATATCGATTACTTCCGTCTGCTCCACCTTCAAGTAGCCTATAGCCGATGTTTCCTTGCAGGCTTTTTGTTAAACTATATCTTCCAGATAAGGAAAGGTCAATTGCTCTGCCTTTGCTTGCAATTATTCCTTCCCCTAAAAAATCTATAACCGCTTTTTGAGAAATCTTCCAATTAGCTAATACGTTTATTAGTGGTGCAAAACCAATACTGAAATTTTCACTTAATAGTTCTTTATTTTTCAATGAGGTTCCAGCATCTCTAATTTTCGCAGAAAGACCAAGACCAAATTTAAATTTATTGTCATCTATGATTCTTCGATTATAGGTAAGTCGATATGAATTAAATTTATAGGTAGCTTCTAATGGTATATTTGCTTTAAAATCTTTTCCGTCATAAAGGATGTCCCTATCTATTGTTCCCGTTACTAAACTTTTTAATGGAGCATAAAGAATTGAAAAGTGGTGTTTGTTGTTTAATAAAAGACCTGCTCGAAGTCTTAAAAATGAACTTGGTGGAGTAGATAAATCATTTTTCAGAGAAAATAGTGTTCCATTAATTCCATTACGAATATTATTTAATCCTGTGAATAATAATCCTGACTCGATATTAACGAAAGTTTGAGCGTACATAGATAATTTAAAAGTCAAACAAATAAAAAAAATCCAAAATCTTGATTGATAAAAAGTGTTAGAAGACAAATGGTTCATATTAAAATACTAATTTGATATATTATTTTGGTTCTTTGTTTCACTTATGAAGCCCTACTGTCACAAAAGAGATTTTTTGATAATATTGGTTTTAGGTGCGTAAATATAGAGAATAATATAAACTAGTCTTGATTAGCTACTCTCGCTGTAAACAACCATCTAAGATATATTACACTGATTTCTCTACGAGTAATGATTCTCCACCTGACATATTTAAGGGGATTAGAAATTCCAAAACTTACTGAAGATGATATGCCAGCATTAAGGACAAGAAGCACCATACCAGACAGGCTGTTTTGCAACATCATTTGCCCAAACATTATTGCCATCTGATTTAAAACCATCCGGTTCAGCATCAAAATGAGTTTGAACACACCAATTTGATAAATCCTGATTAAATGTAGTTGCCTGATAAAACATAAACCTCATAGCAGTAACTTTTGCAGTATTCCAAGAGCCTATATTTTGATTAAATGAAGTTGCCTGATAAAACATACCATACATATCAGTAACTGCTGCAGTATCCCATTTGCTAATGTCCCCATTGAATAATGGGGCATTTCGAAACAGATTATACATAGTGGTAACTTTAGAAGTACAAACACAAGTAACATCTTCATCCTTAGAAATCATATCTCTTAGCTGCGCTTCATCAACTACGGTATAAACCTTACCATTAACCGTACCGGTATCCCCCACAGTAGCACTTGGACATTTTATTGTGACGCCATTTTCTGCTAAATACATATATTTTACAAAATTTGCATTGATGGTTTGGTCTGAATCAACGGTTAGAGTTAAAGGATTGTCGTTAGACCCTGAAGACCATCCTATAAAATCATATCCCACGTTAGCACTAGCAGTAAGTGTAACGCTTGATTCGCTTGCTGCGGACTTAACAATCGTACCACCTTCCCCAGCGATAGCAATGAGGGTATATTGATTAGTAACTATTAATTCTTCAGTAACAATTTTTTCTACGGTAACAATTTTTTCTTTAGTACAATTAACAAGGCTAACTAGAGATAATAATAGCAGTAATTTTTTCATAGTGTTTACATAAACAAGCGGTAAATATAGATTTAATAATATTGTTAGAACAACTTAATCTAATCAAGAAAAAGGGGCAAGTCTTTTGACACTTCATTAGTAGCCTGTTTCATTCTTGTTAAAGCATTTTGTAGGCTACTTGAAGCGTTTTAATCCTATGGAGTTTTATGCTTAATGGATTTGACTGGTTATTTTAAGGTTTAATTCAGTCATAATTATTTTTGATAATTTGTCAATTTCATTTATGGCATTTTCATAAAACATTAAATAAAATAATTTGGTTTTTTTTAATTGGTATAGATAATTATTAAATCTAAAATCATCCTGAAGTTGATTGATAGTTTTATCATTGTATTTAAATGAAATTACATTTTGAAATCCATCATAATCTATTTTACCATTTTTAATTTGCAATTTGTCCATTGAATTTACTGGATAATTTGTTCTCATAAATTCTGAAAGTTCCATATAGTGTTTTACATATTGTTCGGATGAATCGTTTAACACTTTATAAGACCGCACATAATATTTAGTTAATTCCAAAGTCAAAGAATCATTATCGATATATTCAACAGCTCCTGTTGAGATTAGAGATTCAAAATTTGAATCTTGACCTGTAAACCCCCAAGTTAACATCACTGATAGAAGATTTTGATTTGATATATTCCCTTCCAAAATATCTTCTGTCAATTTAATTCTAGTTGAAATTACATTAGATGTATAGATAAAATTCTTTTTGTCTTGTTCGAGGTCTCTCAACACGCCTTTAAGTCCCTTGTTTTTATGTTCTATTTTTTCTCTATCGTTTAAAACGTCTTGTATAAAAAAAGATATGGTTACAGAGAATACAATAATAAATATCTCAAATATATATCTAAATGCAGGGTTAGTTAAAAGAGCTTTCTTCATAGTGTTAATTATTAAACATTTAAATATAATAAATAATTTAAACTAACCTTAATCAGCTACTCTCCCTGCAAATAATCATCTAAGATTTATTATACTGCTCTCTTTACGAGTAATAATTCTCCACCTGACTTATTTAAGAAGACTAGAAATACCTGGGCTTACAAAAGATGATATGCCTGTGGTTTATAAGAAACCGCCACTAAAGCTAATTAGTGATGTTAATGTTTTATGATATTAATTTGAATTATTTATTCTCTAATGCATCAATTCTTTTAATCAGGGAATCAATTGTTTTAACCAAAGTGTCATTAGCTTCTATTTGTTTTTCAATTATATCTTTTTGCTCCTGAATACTCTTCTCTTGTTCCTGAATTGCCTTCGTTAGTATTGGGATTAATGTGGTGTAAGTTATTCCCAAGGTTTCTCCCTTTTCTATGTCTCCTTCTGTTCCATTTACTGCCTCTGGAACTATCGGTTT
>Ga0129327_10000500_pt1 | contig 23524 bp, 19 predicted proteins | sample CPBDNA_6_FD_111799 | JGI IMG/M metagenome (GOLD analysis project Ga0129327, IMG submission 111799) | Freshwater to marine salinity gradient microbial communities from Chesapeake Bay, USA - CPBay_Spr_31_0.8_DNA | ecosystem: Environmental > Aquatic > Marine > Coastal | place: USA: Chesapeake Bay... | reverse complement strand
TTTTTGTCCATCAACTAACGATTTAAAACCGTCTGCTTGAATAGCACTGAAATGAACAAAAACGTCTGGGCCAGACTCTTGCTCAATAAATCCGAATCCTTTAGATTCATTAAACCACTTAACTGTTCCGCTGACTTTATCTGACATGGTGTATCCTCGTTATTACTCTTTACTATCTGTCATTTGGGGTGGAAACTAAGTTAACACCTTGATAACAATACTGATTTTAAAGCCCACACCAATATAGCGCGGGCGGTTGTGCCAACACGTGTTTCTAAAGTCTTAATCAGTACGAGCTAAACGCGGTGCGAAAAATACGTCGAAAGGATTACAAACCATGAAAACTTGCTTCAGCACGGCGCACTATACGACACAGAGAGAAATCGTCAAGTAAATCTCCCATTTAATTGCCTAAAAATTGATATATTTAAGTTTTTTAATCGAATTTCGCACTAAATCGATGCCAAAATCGTCCTTTTATAACTGTTTTCTCGCTTTTGAATGATTATTGGCCTCCTTGCTGGCCACTCTAATAGCAGAAACACCCCACTCTAACCATTTCCCTAAATTGGCCACCTATGAACGCCATATTAATAGAGTGAAATAACGAGAACTTGGCTGAACAATGATAAACTTCAGATTAATGCATTAGCATACTCATACAAGACACTATTCGCTCGACAGAGCCAAAGGAAGCCAACCGTTGACCATTCACCGCAATATTATCGATATGATAGGCAACACGCCTCTTGTGCGCCTCAATCAAGCCTCTGAGCTCACGGGTTGCGAAATATTAGGTAAAGCAGAATTTTTGAACCCTGGAGGCTCTATTAAAGACCGCACAGCACTGGGTATTATTCGTGATGCGGAATTAACCGGTAAATTAAAACCTGGCGGCACTATCGTTGAGGGCACAGCAGGTAATACCGGTATAGGTTTAACCATTTTAGCCAATGCGCTGGGCTATAAAAGCGTTGTTGTAATGCCAATGACTCAAAGCAAAGAAAAAATTGATTCCTTAGAGCTCTTTGGTGCCGAATTACATCTGGTGCCAGCCACTTCTTATGACGATCCCAATCATTACACGCATACAGCTAGACGGCTCGCAGAGCAACGTAGCGGCGAAGCTAACGGCGCTGTTTGGGCCAACCAATTCGGTAACACGGCTAATCGCGACATCCATTATGCGACTACAGGTGAGGAAATTTGGCAGCAAACCGATGGTAAAGTTGATGGCTTTATTTGTGCGGTTGGCACCGGCGGCACGCTTGCTGGTGTAGCAAAAAAACTGCGCGAGAAAAATCCTAATGTAAGCATAGGCATTGCTGACCCTATGGGCTCATCACTGTATAACTTCTTTGAACATGGCGAACTGAAATCAGAAGGCAATTCGATTACCGAAGGGATTGGCATTAGCCATATTACTAATAACCTTGCCGGTGTCGAAATAGATAAAGCGTTTCAGATTAGTGACAACACCGCCCTTCCCTATGTTTTTGATTTATTAAAAAATGAAGGTTTATGCTTAGGTGGGTCATCGGGCATTAATATTGCTGGTGCTGTTGAATTGGCAAAGAAGTTAGGGAAAGGCCATACCATAGTCACCATTTTATGTGACTATGGTACGCGCTATCAAAGTAAACTTTTTAATCCTGTTTTCTTAGAGAATAAAAATCTACCCGTTCCCGAATGGTTGAAAATTGATTAACTATTAAAAGGCATACGATACCGTTGCATATGTCTCGGTATCGGTATTTTTTCGGCCTGCAGGTACTTTGTCAGTGTTCTTAATATCAACACCCACCTTAAGTGCTAAAGAACCTGTCAACGAAGACTTAATCGATGCACCAAAATTACTAATCGTATTTAGATCACCACCTTCAATCGTTAGGTGCTGATTTAATTCGGCAGTCTCACTGAACTTCCAAGAATAAATCTCACCCAGGCGCAACGTCACTTCACTTTGGCTTTCGCCATCAACAACAGCATTAACACGATAACCAGGGCCCGCTTCTAAAGTTAAGCTTCTATCATCTTCGTCCATTACTTTATAACCATAACCAACACCAACAGTCGATTGATAATCAAAACCACTAAAATGATCTTCTTCGTGAGTAACAACGACATAAAGTGAGGCACGATCATCTAGCTTTCGATCTGACTGCAAAGCGATACTGTATTTCTCAGCCGTAGTTTCATCACCACTCGCATTATTGAATGCGGTAAAATACGCTTGATGCGCCCACTCTAAGGACTCTTTACTTAACTGAAGCTTGGCATTAATCGTCTGTGTTTCGGAATTGCCTTCTTTGGTGACAAAGCCTAACTCAGCTTCTCCTTTTAATGGCTCTGCAATACTGATTGCACAAGCTAACAATGAGCAATACCCTACAAAAAACTTAGACATCATGCTTAAAACCCTTTAATTGAAATTGATTTAAAAACGAGAAAAAATATTAAAAATAACTAAAAAATAACCTAAAAAATAACCTAAAAAAAAGGGCGGTAACAAAACCGCCCTTCTAACATTATACAAGACTGTTAAGCTGCCTGACTATTACTATGCACTTGCATTTGTGGATAAGGAATTTCGATACCCACTTCATCAAAGCGCGTTTTAACACGCTCATTAAGATGGAAAAATACATCCCAATAATCCGCCGATTTAACCCAAGTACGAAATACTAGGTTGACCGAAGAATCCGCCAACTCAGATACACCAATAGTAATACCTTTAGCATGCAAAATACGGTCTTCTGACTCGGCAATTGCCTTAAGCTCATCTTTTACCTGCTGTATATTGGAGTCATAACCAACACCAACCACTAAGTCTACACGGCGCTCAGCTTGCGTTGAGTAATTAACAATATTACTGCCCATAACCGAAGCATTTGCCAGAATGACTGTTTTGTTGTCACCGGTATGTAATGTGGTCGCGAAAATAGCCACCTCTGAAACGATACCCGCTGCACCAGCAACTTCAACAAAATCACCCACTTTAATAGGGCGTAATATAATAATCATTACCCCAGCCGCAAAATTAGATAACGTGCCCTGCAAGGCAAAACCAACGGCCAACCCAGCCGCACCCAAAATAGCAACTACCGATGCGGTTTGAATACCTAGCTGACTTAGCGCCGCAATAATAACAAAGGCAAACATAATATAATAAACAATGCTGCCAACAAATTTAGCCACTGTTGAGTCAATGTCGCGCTTATTCATTGCAGACGTCATAGCCTTTGCTGCAAGACCAACAATCCACTTACCGATAATATAAATGGCTAAAGCCATTAGAATTTTAATTCCATAAAACATCACTAAATCAAACAACTGATCCATATTAAAATCTGACATAAATCACCTCTATAAAATGTACACACAAGGAAGCAAAACAACAGAAAGCCCATAGTTGCTACCAACTATGGGCTCCTTAGCGCTGACTCAATTCATTATTCAGCACGTTTCTCAATCGTTGCAGAAATAACAGCAACCACACGACGGTTATCACTGCGACCCTCTGCCGTTTCGTTACTAGCAATTGGATTTGCCTCACCATAACCTACTGCCGATACACGACTTGAAACTATAGAGAAATTATTAACCAAAACGCCAGCGACAGCCAATGCACGCTGCTTGGATAGCGATTGATTATAATCAGCAGCTCCGCGACTATCGGTATAGCCTTCGACAACAACTTCCGTCACTGGATACGCAGTCAAAAAGTTAGCAACCGCTTCTATTTCACTAAAATACTCTGCGGGCACTGCTACAGAGTTATTAGCAAAGTTAACCTGCAACTCAATTTCACGCGTTTCTGTCAAAATGATATAACAGCCTTCAGCATCTACTTTTGCACCGGCTTCGGTTCCTGGACAGCTATCTTTATAATTAGCTACTCCATCATTATCACTATCTAATGCACAACCATTGGTATCAACTTCTACACCAACTAGTGTAGACACACAGTTATCTAAGCTGTCGACAACACCGTCATTATCAGCATCTAAGATGGCTGGCGCTGGAGCAGGCGCTGAAGAACCACCGAATAAAAACTGCAGACCCAATGTTAAGGCTACATCGGTTTTCTCTTCATCGAGACTAGTAATACCGCGAACATCAGAGCGCAATGAAACAGTCTCGTTAAAGGCATATTTAAAGCCGAGTCCATAATTAACAAAAGACTCATCTCGGTCGGCCGAGAATTCTTCGAAAGTATTTTCACCAGCACCAATCAACCAGTAAGGAGTGAAATTATTTTCTGTTTCTATATGATAAAGACTATCTATACGCCACTGCTCAAAATCAAAATCGCCGGCATTCGTTTCCGTATCACCTGCCAAATAAACCAGCTCGAGCTGCCAAGGGTTATTCCATCGGTAGCCAGCACCAATGGAAAAAAATGTCTCGTCATCTTCATACTCGTCGTTTGGATTAGCTAATAAAGAGCGCTCGCTATCAAAATTATAATACCCAACACTTGGCGTTAGCGTAAATCCAGACTCTTGCGCCATACTCGTTGCTGTATGAATAAGGCCAGCCGCACATGCAATTATTAATAGTTTGTTTTTCATATCATCTCCGTATCTATCAGCTACGCATCGCCTACTGTTTATTTATTAACTATAAATATCACTGATGACGTATTACTGAAAGTTAGTTATTAAGGTTAAGCGTTAAGATTAAATGTTTTACTCAAATAAAAAAGGCAAAAACAAAATCACACTTAAACAAACAGAGCCCACGAAATGACTAACTGCTTGATCAGTGCAAAGGATGGGTATTCTACAAGCAAATGGATTCAATACAGGCATCAAAGAATGTAAAAACAGGCTGAGCTGCTATATTTTCAATCAGTCGACGCTAAGCGCGGGGAGCTTGAGTACAAAAGAGGTACTTTTACCTAATACAGACTCAACATGAATACTCCCGCCATGTCGCTCAACAACCGTATGCACAAAGCTCAAACCCAGGCCGTAGCTCTTTGCACCATGAGTAGCTGTCAATGCGTCTGATGTGGCTTGTTGCGGCAGGCCATTTTGTAAGATACCCACTTGAGAAAAATCATGATTCGACTGTTCTTGTTGTTTTTTTCTGGCGCGAAAATAGGGTTCAAATAGGTGAGGAATTAAGTCACTTGCTATCCCAACACCAGTATCACTTACCACAATTTGAATGCCTTGCTGAACATACAGACGAATGGTTACTTTATTGCCCGCTGGCGTATGCTGTACAGCATTATATAAAACATTAGTGACGGCACGCTCAAGCAAATGAACATCACCCGACACCCAACAATCTTCATCGGTTCGATCAATAATAATCTCAACATCTTTATGGCTTGAAAACCCGAACACCTGCGCATAAGCACCATCAATAACACCGTGCATATCCACTAATTGAAAAACGTCTCGGCTAATATTTTCGGCGCGTGATAGCTGTAAAAAATCATCTGAATACTTTAAATTCTTACGCGCAAAATATTCTATTTGCTCCATAAATTCTAATTTAGTGTCACTAATATCGTCATTATTAATTCGATAACTTTCAATTAATGATATTAAAGAGACAATCGGTGAGCGCATATCATGCGACAAAAAAGCTAAGGCTTCATTTTTCCCGCGCTCTAAATCTCGTAGCTGTGTAACGTCAGTAAAAACAAACACCAAAGTATCATTGGAAATGTGTTGGTCCGCAATAATCGCTGCCTGACATAGTAAGCAACGCTTACCTGTAGTTTGTATTTCCTGATAGACGCGCTCTTGATCTTGCATCAAACTTCTAAGAATACCCAGCCACGCATAAGCACTAATAGAATCTTGTAAATCAATGACTGACCGACCGACAAATGAGCCAAAAAATAAACTGCGAAAATTTTCATTAGTAAAAATAATTTTTCCAGCCGCATCAGCGACCATCACAGCATCTTGCAATTCTGCCATGCTTTTATTCATTCGCAGCTGTGCTTTTTTAGCTACATTCTTAATCGAATAAAGTTCTTCTACTGTTTTCTCAACCAACTCATAAGAATCTGCCGGCAATGCATCGCTTATGGTTAAGTCTGACAAAAGCGCCGATAGTATCGACATACATTGAGCATCTTTAGCGCCGCCATCAATTTTTAAACGGAAAGGCACATCTTGATGATAAAAATCAGTCATCACTCCTGCATTAAAATAACTCACCCTGGGCCAAGCATTATCAGGATCTATCGCCTGCTCATCCAAAGACCAATCATTAATAACACCAACATTGGTTAATTTTGTTAACCGCTCTTTAAGCTCTTCTAAATCAAACACAATAATTGGTGAACTTTTTCGTAACACCGATAACTCTTTCTGTAAAAATTTTAAGGCAATCTCAATTCGTCGCCAACTCCATAGCGGATAAAAAATAAGCATCGCTAATATGGACGCAATAGGAGAAAACCAAAAATCAAACCACAGAAGGTTCACAGCTGTTAAGCCGCTCAAGCCCACAATGGCTGTGAAAGTCATTATTAAGAATCTAGCAGGAGTCAAACGACTGAACAAAAAAGCTAAGGCCGCGACTATGGCAGCACTCAAAATGCCATGTGTAAAAGGTTTTACTTCACTGATATAAGCATTTGATCTCAGCGCATGATACGCATTGGCATTAAACTCTACACCTGGAAGCGCCCCCAGCGGCGTCGGAACTTCATCACCAAGACCTTTAGCCGTTGCACCAACAAATACTCGTTTACCACGCCATTGTTCAGGCGTTATTAAGCCATCTAACACATCAATATAGGAGACTCGGTATATCGTTCTGGACGGACCAATAAAACGCAGTAAATTATAATAGTCACGATAAATAACAAAGGGCGATGCCTCCTCACCTATGCTGCCTCGCTTACCGCTAAGCTTGGCAGGTGTCTCACCCAACATATCAGTCAATGCTAATGAGAGATGAGGCCAATAAGGCTGCCCCAGTCCTTCGCGCAAATATAAACCCCGAGCGACTCCATTGTCACTGTAGTCAACATGCGCATGACCTAAATTCGCGACCGCATCTGAATACTGAGGTATGGGCATCACTTCTCGTAATTCGCCACGAAATCTTATCTCTTCAATAAAAACGGGAAGGACAACATTGCCACTTTCTTTTAATGCTTTGGCAAACTGCTGATCCGCTAAAGCTGTCTCACCACCCTCAGTCACTCGATCCAACTGCGGCTCAGCAAATATTAAATCAAATACGACAGCATCAGCTTGCTGGATCCGCGCCAACAATTGCGCATGATAACTTCGATCCCATGGCCAAGCACCTAAGCGCTCAATTGATGCTTCATCAATAGCAACAACAATGACATCATCTGGATAATCCAATAAATTTTTCTTTAAAATAAAATCGTAGTAGGCAGTATCAATCGATGAAAACCAATTAAACACACTCGCTAAAATAGCAACCATACTCGTGATGGCAATTGTGACCATCGGTGATGTTTTTCTACCCGCGCCCATAGTTTTATCCAATAACCTTTCGACTCAATTTTTTATACCCGTTTTCTTATGATCACGCCCTTATGATTAGCACGCTAAAAAAAATCACAAGGCAGCAAACGCTAGAACTATAGCGGCGATACCTAAAAACGCATTTTTATAATTTTTTCGCTCAAGATAAATAGTCTCACTATAAGCGCTATCAGGAACACCATCACCAAAAGCTTGAGCCCTCACGTAAATTGATTTAACGTCAGCACTTACTGGCAAACTCACGTTTAACTCTTCAACTGTGTCAGACGCTACAAGACTAGAGAAGTCAGCATTTTCACTCACTTCAATACGATAACTATTTGCATCTTGTAATTCGTCACCAATAACCGATAAGCCTGCACGATTAAATTTTGTTTCTGTAATTTGCGGCACACCCAACTGCGGCTGATAACATAAACGACGCTGCGACTCTAAACCGTTATAGCCTTGACTATCGACAGCATTGACTTTGACTTGATAGCAGCCTTCTTTCAATTTTTTAAAGGTGTAATTAGCGTCCGTTGTGGTGGCACTTGAAATAACTTTATCGATACTGGTATCGTCTTCCATTAACGCTAAACGATATTGCGTGGCCAACAATGATGCTTGCCACTCGACATAACCTGGATCAGTACAATCACGATTCCATCGTGGTGCCGATATCAACGTTGCCTGCGCTAATAATGCTTGCCCCTCAACCGTACTCACGCCATGACCGGCTGTTACTTTTTGACTGTCGCTATTCGATGATACTTCAACGGTACCTTCAAGCACTTCGCTACGCGTAAAGCCACTTTGGCCCTCAACCGATGGAACCGTACTACTGACTCGAAACTTGGTGCCTCGTACAGCCGCAACTGCACTAGGCGTCTTTACACGAAATTGCGTTCTGGGCATTCGCTCTGGCACGGCCACTTTTACTTGGCCGCGTGGCAAGCTGACTTCAATCGACTGCGCCCGCCCCTGTTTAATCGCCGACGATGAATCAATGATTAATTCACTATTCGCACTCATCAAAATGGTCGCGCCATCGGCAAATCGTAATGTCGCTGAGCCTTGATTAACGACGACTTTACTACCAATACTTAAAGCCTGCCCGCCTACCAATTCAGTTAGCTTTTTATTGGCATCCGAGAACACTACTTCACCCACAATATAGACGGCTTGAGCAGCAAAGGGAGCCTGCTTTAACCATTCAATGGGAATTAGTAGTTGTGTACCTATAGAAAGCTGATTGGGGTTAGCCTCACCATTATGACTGGCAAGTTCGCGCCAGCAATTATCATACTCTGTGTATTCATTACAGATTGACCAGAAAGTATCGCCAGGGCGAACGCTATAACGCCAATCACTCGCATAGGATGGAACGTTCAATAACGTTAACGCCCCCGCTAGGGACAAACAGAGAATGGCACGAAAACAAGAAGTACTTAAGGAGTTCATTATTATAATCATGGGACACCTCAACAACAGAAATCAATCCGTCATTGAACTATCCAGAACAATATTATTCAATCAGAAATTTGATTAAAAAATGAGGTTATTTAACTCGGTATCGCTTGGCTATCGGCAGGTACCAGTGCCTCAAGCTTTTCTAAGCGGTATCCGTGCTGGTATACCGTTTTAATGCAGTAACCAATTTCAGGTCCAATATTCAAACTACGTCTTATTCTGCTGACATGAACATCGACAGTGCGAGTATTAAGCGTGGCATCAATACCCCACACTTCACGCAATAAATAATCCCTTGAAAGCAGTTTGCCGACATTTTTTAACATGCAATAAGCAAGCTGATAGTCTTTAGGCGTTAACTTGACGAGATCACCATTAACCGTGACTAATTGTGATGCAGAGTCCAATGAAATAGGGCCTAAAGTCAGGCAAGAATCTTCTTTGGTTACACCTGCACGGCGCGCCAGCGCATTGAGCCGCGCCAAAAGCTCGGCTTTACGTAAAGGTTTAATCAAGTAATCATCGGCACCGGCATGCAGCGCCTTTACAATATCAACCTCAGCATCGCGCTGGGTAGCAAACAAGACCGGTACATTAGAGTTAAGCTGGCCGCGGACAGAAGCCAGTACATCTAAGCCTTCCATATCCGGTAACTGCCAGTCGAGAATGAGTAAATCAACAGGGTTATCGTTCAATAAATGAATGAAATCTCTACCTGTGGACGCATGAGTCACCGAAAAACCTTCGCCCGCAAGCCAAGATTTAACCAGCTCAGCTTGAGATTGTTCATCTTCTAGATAACCGATTCTCAATGTCTTATTTCCCTTTTTCGTTTTCATTGAATTGTAATCCATTCAACGCTAAACCAATAATAATGACATTGATTAGGCCAAATGATAAAAGTCATACATCTGGTTCAGACTCTTTTTTTGGCAAAAATATCCACAACATCATGGCTATTTACTGTCTTTATGGAGAAACACTGCCTTATTAACCAGAAAGGTTAAATATTCAATATCCTTGGCGTCCGAATGGTTTTTACATTTATTTACGCACAGAATAGTGCATACAAAGGCCTCTCAGACGTAAAATACCCTCTCCACAAGATTCAGGCTAACAATATTCATTTTTAGGAATGTGAATGAGCAAAATAGGCTTGCAGGTCAAAAAAGAGGCAGATGCTCGACGCTTTCGGCGCGCAAGCGTTATGCTCAAAGGTGCACTAAGAATTCCCGGTATGGGAGTTGAGATGATCAATACTAAAAATATATCTGAGGGTGGAATTGGACTGAACACGCTTGGAAACTGCGAAGTTGATATAGGCTGCGAGGTGCAACTGCATTTAAATGGCGTGGTGTCCGGTGAAGATACTATCCGCCTAGAAACCTACGCAATGAAGGTCGTTTATCTCAATGGCTGTAATCTGGGCTTAGCATTTACTTAAGTCGCTTTTAAAAACAGCTTACCGCTCTCCAGTAGTCCCTGCACTTCAAACTACTGCTGCGCCCTTAAAAGAGAACCCTCTACAGTACAAACCAAGCAATCATCTGACTTAACAAGCCCAATATAACAACGACACTGACTAACGCTAACATCATCATCCAGGGTTTAAACGGCTTTCGTTCAACTGAATGAATAGGCGATGACAGATATTGCTGAACTCGAGCAAGGTCTTCTGGTGATAATTTTGATTGATCGGCTTGTTGCGCCTTGACTAAAAGATCGGCGGCGCTTGGCTGGTCGGCAGTTGGCTTATCAATAGCAGCTTGAGACGTTTCAATATCGGCAGAATTAGACATGGCGGTGTTACTCTTTAGCGTTAAAATGCGTTGTTAGAATAATAGTCATTTATGGTAGCTATCATAACGGCAGATTTGCAGATAAACCAGAAACCGATGCATACATTGTTGAAATTATCGAATCATCGCTAAACAAATATATCGATCATCGCTCCCAGCGTTTCATCCGCCGTTTTCACCACTTGGGCTGACGCCTTAACTTGATGCTCTGCCTGTAACAAATCAACGACGGAATGACTCAGCGGAGTATCATTATTGTTAGCCGCATCGGCTATTTTAGCTGCCGCCTGCCCCGCTTGCTGAATACCGGCCTGCATAGCTGTTGCGCCAATCTGTAATAAAGAATTGCTCATAATAACCTTAAACACCTGCTACCTTTACCGGAACTCTAACTCAAATCAATGATAATTTAAGCAGAAAGCGCCTCGACACACTAATACCGTTTATCAGATAAGTGGATGCATCGAAGAAAAAACCTAGGTAAATGGCGAAAGGTCGAACTGATCAACAAAATTAGCGGATGCAATGGAAGAAGCAAACGGTAACTCGGCCAATAAAGGGCTTTTTATTCGCGCAGCTAATGAAGCCACATTGGCTTGGGATTCACACATATCTTCGTGTAAATGATTAGCGACCCAGCCTAACAACGGTAAACCCGCCTGCTCAATAGCGGCCACGGTTAACAAGGCATGGTTAATACAACCCAGCTTCATACCCACGACCAGAATCACCTGAGTATCTAACGCCACCGCCAAGTCTGCCATCGTATACTGTTCGTTTAAAGGCACTAACCAACCGCCAGCACCCTCGATCACAACCACATCGGCATCCGATTCAAGCAAAGGCATGCAGCGCGCAACACAGTCATCAAAATCAATAATGCGATTTTCATTATTTGCCGCAATATGTGGCGCAATAGCCTCGGCAAATAAATAGGGATTCACCGCTTCATAACTATGTGACTCAGTGGCGGCCGCTTGTAATTGAACAGCATCATCATTGCGCGGCGTCGATGCACTATTATTGATGCCCGCCGCTAGTGGTTTTAACGCTGCCGTTCGATAGCCGGCAAAAGCTAATGCATGCAATAAATGCGTGGCAACAAACGTCTTACCGGCATCAGTATCTGTGCCTGTAATAAAAATACGCTGCGACTTATTACGGTTCGCAAATTCTAAAGTCATACGTTTTCACTACTCTGCAAATAAAAGCCATCTATCATTATTTTTGCAACACCATATATAAAACGCGATAAGTTAAAGGCCACTGCCCTTCTTCTGTTCGCAATGCATTATAGGTACTCACAAACTGACGATATTTATTTTTACCCATTAAACCTTTAGGCCGCCCCGGATGCATATTATGGGCACCGATATCTTTGACACTGCGAATCGAATCACGCAGGGTCGAAAACGTTTGCATATCATCCTCTACCGACCATTGCTGCACACTAAGCCCCGATTTTTCACAACTGGCTTTTAGTGTTACTTCGCGTTCAAACTCATTAACATGAACCGCATTATCAACACTGGCCCATGCCTGTTTTAATTCAGCTAAAGAGCCATCGACGAGTGTCGTCAATACGGCTACACCACCATCCGATAAACTATCAGCGATACCCTGAAAGACTTTATCTAAATTATGACACCACTGAATAGACAAGCTAGAGTAAATAAGATCAAAGCTTTGAGATGAAAAAGGTAAGGACTCAATGTCCGCTTGCACCTGCACCGTATCAATATCTCGTGACTGACAACAAGCTAACATACGCGCAGAGATATCAACTTCAAACAGTTCTGCAGCAGGGTAACGCTGCCGTAATGCAGCAGAAAAATAACCCGTACCCGCGCCTAAATCTAAGACACGATTCATATTTTTTTCTGGCAAACAAGCCATCAACTTTTGGCCGACTGCGTGCTGAAATACAGCAATCGAATCATAATTGTCGGCCGCATTAGAAAATGACTTTTCTATTTCTCGCTTATCGATAATCGGCTGCAACTCACTCGCCCGAATAAAATTTATCGTGGATGCAAGCCAATGGTCACGCTCACTAATAAACGGTAAATGCGCTGAATGTTCAAATATTTTTATGTCACTACTAGGGTATTGATCGGCAAGTGTTTCAGCTACAGCACAGGGTACTAAATTATCATAAGCGCCAAATTGACGCAGCGTTGGCACATCTAAATTATTCCAACACAATAATAAATCGTAGTCTGCGAGCCAGTTAAGCCCTTGCTGTAACGTTTTATCACCATAGGTCGAATCACTGAGTAATGTCTTTACCCGTTTTAAATCTGCGCGAACCGATGGCGCACCCTGTGTTTGCAAGGTATAAAAACGGCCAAGCACAGCGGCTCGATTATTATTTAATTGCTGATGAAATTTTTTAAACACAGCGGCAGGCATGGCTTGTGGCCAACTGTCGTGCTGAACAAAGCTGCGATTCGTCGCAATAGTCACTAAAGCGGTTATACGATCAGAACATTGCTGCGCTAATAAAGACGCTAACAAGCCGCCTAATGACCAACCAATAATGGCAAAACGTTTTGGCATTGCAGACAAATGCTGCCGCGTAAACTGCTCAACAAAATGATCGACACTGAGAAACGACGAACCTGTATTGGATCCATGGCCCGGTAAATCTAATAAATAAATATTATAGTGAATGCGCAATGACTCTATACAGTCATGCCAAATATCACTGCTAGCGCCCCAGCCATGCACCAACAAAATTGCCGAGGCATTAGGGCTATAAGAATTTATGCGCGTTAACACTAACGACATATCAATATCGTTAGTATCTTCACCCGCGGGCTCTGCGGTCAGCGTCATCTGCTCAGTCATGCTAAATGCGCATGCTGTCGGAGTACTTCCAATAATTGATCTACCTGTGCAAACGAGTGCGCTGCCGTTAAGGTAATCCGTAATCGCGCAGTACCCATGGGGACAGTGGGTGGACGAATCGCTGTCACTAATAATCCCGCTTTTAATAAAGCCTGACTTAACGCTAATGTTTTTTCGCTATCACCAATAATAATAGGTTGAATCGCTGTCGTAGAAGGCAGCACATTAAAATCGAGAGAACTAATCGCTTGGCGAAAATAGGCAATTAAATCTTGCAAGTGTTGCCGCCGTTCGGGCTGCGCCTTAATAATACTCAGCGATTGCAAAGCAGCCGCCGCACAAGCCGGTGGTAAAGCAGTGGTATAAATATACGTGCGCGAATATTGAATTAATGTCTCTATCATTTCATGGCTGCCGGCCACAAAGGCACCGGACACACCAAAGGCTTTACCCAAGGTTCCCATCACAATAGGCAACCGCTGCTGGCCAAGCCCAAAGTGCTCGCTGCAACCCGCACCCTGTTCACCTAAAACACCAAAGCCATGGGCATCATCAACCATTAGGGCAACATCATGCGTATCACAAATATCCGCCAACGCATCCAGCGGAGCAATATCGCCATCCATACTAAATACGCCATCAACCGCTAGAATTTTTCGCTTATCTGGATCGGCAGAAGCTGATTTCGCCAGTAGCTGCTCTAGATGATCCAAATCATTGTGTCGATAGCGAAGCAATTGCGCACCAGAAGCCAGGCCACCGTCAATCAGTGAAGCATGATTAAGCTTATCCTGAACAATGACATCTTCTTTACCTAGTAATGCTTTTAGCACGCCAAGATTGGCCATATAACCGCTGGAGAAAAGCAGCGCTCGTTCGCGGCCTGTAAACTCCGCTAAGGCGCGCTCTAATTGCTCATGTGGTTGTTGATGACCCACCACCAAATGGGAGGCACCAGCACCCACGCCGTATTGCTCGGCGGATGTCTGGAATGCAGAGATAACAGCGGGATGATTAGCTAGACCAAGATAGTCATTGCTCGAGAAATTGAGGGTTTCACGGCCATTTAATTGCACCAATGGCCCTTGCGCCGTGTCCAGCGTAAAACGCTGACGGTACAATTTTTCTTGTTGACGCGCCGCCAGCGCGGGTGCCAATTCAGATATCCAGCGACTCATCGGGTAATAGCTAAATTGTAGTCAGTAAATGATCTAATATAAAAGTAAGCACTTACACTACAATCTAAACTTAACGCTAGTGAGACGCTGCATTATAAAATAACGCAGCTCCATTAGAATGTGCTGATGCCGCTAAATCGACCTCACTGGCAGGCTCAGCGCCTTCAGGAGAAATACCTAGACGACGGAATAAATCGAGATCTTTATTTGCCTCAGGGTTTGGCGTAGTCAGCAGTTTCTCACCATAAAATATCGAGTTAGCACCGGCAAAATAGACCAGCGCATGCATCTCTTCATTCATAGTTTCACGACCTGCCGACAAGCGCACATAGGATTTTGGCATCAAAATACGCGCTACGGCGATGGTGCGAATAAAATCAAAATTGTCAAAATCGGCTTCATCGGCCATCGGCGTACCTTCGACACGCACCAAGCGATTAATCGGGACACTTTGTGGATGCTCAGGCATATTGGCCAGCTCCGACAATAATCCCACACGGTCATCAATCGTCTCACCCATACCCACGATGCCGCCAGAGCAGACATTAATGCCGGCTTCGCGAACATTATGCAAAGTATCTAAGCGGTCTTGATAGGTTCGCGTAGTAATGATGTCGCCATAATATTCAGGTGAGGTATCTAAGTTATGGTTGTAGTAATCCAAACCCGCCTGAGAAAGTGCGCTCGCTTGATCAGGCTTAAGCATACCCAGCGTCATACAGGTTTCTAAACCCATCTCTTTAACACCTTTAACCATGGCAATAACCGCTGGCATATCGCGATCTTTCGGTGATCGCCAAGCAGCACCCATGCAAAAACGGGTTGATCCTGTTTCTTTTGCCGCACGCGCATCCGCTAAAACTTTTTCAACTTCCATTAACTGCTCTACTTTCAAGCCGGTATCGTAACGCGTACTTTGCGGACAATATTTGCAATCTTCTGGGCAAGCGCCGGTCTTAATGGACAATAAGGTACTGACTTGCACCTCATTTTGATTAAAGTTGAGCCTGTGTATGGAATGGGCTTTAAACATTAAGTCATTGAAAGGCATAGCAAAAAGTGCCGCGATTTCAGAACGGGCCCAATCATTTCTCAGCTCGGGCTGGGCTGAAGGCATAGATGTCACAGAAGGAGAAGAATGAGGCATAGAAGGCACCGCTAGTTGCTAACTCACTGCTCTGCAAGACAGTCCCCAGGCCAAAAATAGGCTAAGAAAGACCAAATCAAGCGAGATAGCAGCAAGAAGTGATTGTGGTTAGAATTGTTAGCAATTTTAAAGGACCTAGAGTTACTGTCAACCAAAAAGGAGTAGGAAGGTTTACAAGGATAAAAGACAACCATTAAAGATACTAACGACCAGTCTGCGCACCTTGGCCGATATCTTAATGCCGCCATCTTGCTTGATATGCGAACAATCTGCTGACTCAGTCACTCGCCTATGCGAAAGCTGTAATGCATTTATGCGGCAAAATCGGCAGATAAACCTTGAGTCTGACTGTCAAAATCCTCAACGCTGCCTCCGCTGTGCCGTTGATCTCGATAGCGGTCTAAGCGATGGCGCACTTCATTGCGCGCAATGCATCAAGCAGCCGCCACGTTTTCATTGCTGCATTACCGCAACATCCTATAACCCATTAACAGGTAAGCTAGTCAATCAGCTCAAACACCATAACAAACTGTCTGCCACCGTCCCCATGGCTGCCAATATGGTAGAAGCCATTAGAGCGCATTACGCACATAGCCGCGCCAGCATCGACTTAGTGATTCCGGTGCCGCTGCATATTGACAGGTTGCGACAACGGGGCTTTAACCAAGCCAATGAAATTGCCAAACCTATTTGTAAAGCATTAGGTCTGCAGCTCGCGTTTAATCTTTGTGAGCGTCGCTTTGATAATCCACCCCAGCAGCAAACCGGATTAGCAGCACGACACAAAAATTTACGCGGCGCCTTTATTGCGCATAAAGACGTTAAAGGTAAAAATATTGCCATTATCGATGATGTAGTCACTACTGGAGCCACCGCGAATGCCGTGACCAAAAGCTTACTCGATGCCGGTGCGGCTCGCTGTGATATCTGGTGTTTTTCTCGTACACCGAGAAAGCAATAACAATGCATTATCATTATCAATATGAACATGCATGCCATGTATAGCATTAACGCCCACACTCACCTAACATAGCGCCACTTCTATTCACTAGCCTTATGACGATATGAAAAGAGCTACGCCTTACTCACTGGTTTTTTTGTGGCTCAAAAAAACCTCGCTAATCGCTTTTTTAAGCGCATTAATTTTATGCGCAAACCTTTTGCATAGTGCAGAATTACATAGTGAAGAAAAAATAGCCGACAAAACCGAGCCGTTATCGGATAATCATCTATCGAATATCCAGCCAACAAAAGACATTATTTATTTAGCCGTAGCAGCAAATTTTAAATCGACTCTACAGCAGTTAGTTGAGGCTTTTTTATTGCAGCAACCCAATGTCAATAGTTATCAACTAAAAATTATTAGCGGCTCTACCGGCGCACTTTATGCACAGATAACACAAGGCGCTCCTTTTGATATTTTCTTTGCTGCCGATACAGCAAGACCAAAGCTATTAATAAAAAACTTTTATGCTGAAAAAGCAACTCTCTATAACTATGCTTATGGGCAATTAGCATTAGCTTTTCAAAGCAACAAAAAAAATACTTGCGACCAAACCATCAATAGAGAATCAACCCTAATCGAATTTATTAATGATTTTCAATCACCATCAAAACCCACGTTGGCAATTGCAAACCCTGCAACAGCTCCCTATGGCCTATCGGCTAATACGCTTATTAGCACATCGCAAGAAAACTTTTCACGATACCGAATCGTTAAAGGAAAAAATGTATTGCACGCCCAGCAATTACTCTTAAATAGCAATGCTGACTTAGCAATAATCAGTGCTGCGCAAGCACAGCATTCTGCCATGAAAAATATAAGCTACTGCTTATTAAACCCTTCGCTTTATCCAGCTATTGAACAAGCCATGGTTGTTATTGCGCAGGACAAAAGAACGGCTAGCCAGCAACAATTACTCAATGAATTTTTTTCCTTTATCAAACAGGAAAAAGCAAAATCTATTATCACTCTCAATGGATATTTGATTAATGATAATTAATCTCATAAAACAAAACGTTAATCAAATAACCATTAAAAAAACAAGTTGCCCTCCATGTTTTTAATGCCCGAAGATATTACAGCTATTTTACTGACGCTAAAATTAGCCGCCGTTAGCACTGCCATATTACTTGTCATTGGCTTACCCCTAGCATGGTGGCTGGCACGTACCAATAATCGCATAAAGCCGATTATCGAAACCTTTATAGCGTTGCCGCTTATTTTGCCGCCAACTGTTATTGGCTTTTATTTACTGCTCGCATTTTCTCCCGACAATTGGTTAGCAAGTCATTGGCAGCAATGGTTTGGCACATCGCTGGCGTTTAGTTTTAGTGGCTTAGTAATTGGCTCCGTTATTTATTCACTACCCTTTGTTGTGCAACCCATGCAAAGTAGTTATGAGCGAATACCCAAATTGACACTGCTCACTGCTGCGTCATTAGGCGCCAACAAGGTCGATCAATTCTTCAGCATTTTATTACCCATGACTAAGCGATCAACGATTGCCGCCGCCTCGCTTGCCTTTGCTCACACTATGGGCGAATTTGGCGTTGTCTTAATGATTGGCGGCAATATTCCAGGCGAGACACAAGTCATAAGCATGTCTCTCTATGACCATGTTGAATCGCTTGCTTATGATAGAGCTCATATCCTTGCGTTAACTTTATTAGCGATGTCGTTTTTTAGCTTGCTGATAATTTATGCCATTGATCGTCGCGGCATTCGTCGCCATAAAGGGAACCATAAAGATAGCCATTTAAGGATTCGACATGCTGGCCATTAATATTAATGAAACGCTTAATAACTTTACGCTACAGGTTAATACCTTAATACCGACGGATGGCGTGACGGCTATTTTTGGACCCTCAGCTAGCGGCAAAAGCACCTTGCTCAACATTATTGCAGGCTTTAGCCTGCCTCATAAATCGCTCACAAATACTGTTAGCTTTAACGATCAAGCTTGGCTAAATAGCAGTAATGCAAAGTCTTTTACGCACCTACCTATTCATCAACGCCGTATTGCTTATGTCACCCAAGCCGCCTGTTTATTTTCACACTTAAGCGTCAGAAACAATCTTCAATATGCTATCGATCGTCGCCTGGCTGATAGCGAAATAGACTTTGATGACATTTGTATACGCTTGAAAATTGATTCACTGCTAGACAAATTTCCTGAACAATTATCCGGTGGCGAACAGCAACGCGTAGCCATTGCCCGTGCCTTATTATCAGCACCACAATTAATTTTATTCGACGAGCCATTAAGTGCATTAGATGAAAGTCATCGCGAAGAGGTACTGCATCATTTAGAACAATTACATCAAAGCTTTGGTATTCCATTTTTGTATGTCACACACAATCTTGAAGAACTTATGCGCCTTGCTGACCACGTGTTACTGTTAAACAATGGACAATTAGTTGCCAATCGATCAATTGCTGACACGCTATCGGACTTAAGCCTACCCTTATCTCAACAGCAACAATCGGGGGTTGTCCTTGAGGGCTCCGTAGATGAATTCGACGCGCAATACCAGCTGCTGAAGTTTAACTTAGGCAATGATCATGCTTTATGGGTTAGCGACGCCAACGCGAATGAAAAACCACAGCACAATATTCGTATTCGCGTTTATGCTAAAGATGTCAGCATCACGCTGCAAGCCGCTACCAACACGAGCATTTTAAATATTATCCCCGTAGTCATTAGCGAAATATCAGAAGTGAAAAATGGACAAGCAATTTTAAAATTAAACTGCGATAATCACTTGCTACTTTCTCGCATTACCGCTAAATCTATTCAGCAGCTAGGGCTGGTTGTCGGTCAATCGGTATTTGCACAAATTAAAGGGATTGCACTGCTTGGTGCAGCATAGCTATATATCGAAGCTATATATCGTGACTATGCATCATAAATACGCATCACAAATAAGTATCACAAATAAGTATCACAAATAAGCATTTATAAAACGATGGCAGTAATGAAAATTTTATACAGTATTATTAAAACACTCTTATTCTTTATACTCGCTACGCTTGCATTAAGCGCTATCGGGCTATTTACCACTATCCATTTACTCTTCGATGATCAGCCCTCTCTTTTAAGCTACGAAAAAGCCAGCCTCGCCGATATTAAACGTATAAAAACCGTCGCTATCGAAGTTAGCGGCAAGCTTCAACAACAAGGTACGCAGCAATTAATATTGAGTGAGCGTGACCTCAACTTAGGCGTTGCTCATTTCGGACCTGCCATGCTGCGCTTACCCAAGCACAGTTATGCCCGTGTCGCGATTACTGAACAGCAACAAGCAGTAAAAGTTACTCTGCCAGCAAATTATGTCAGCGATCAGTTCTATCAACAGTTTAAAAATCAACTCAACAACCACCAGTTAAAGGTTTTTTATTTTCTACAAAACTGGACTAGCGACAAATGGATCAACTTAACGCTTAATATCACTTTTGATAATTCTGCAGACGTTGGTAAATGGATACAACCTAGTCGTCTTCGTATAGGTAGCATTCAACTCAGTGATTCAATAAGCAAGGCGATTACCGACGCAATACAGGCCGAGGCATTAAAGCAGCCAGCGGCCAAACCCGCGTTGCTCGCCTGGAAAAATATCAAAAAAGTTAAACACCAAGGCAGTGACATCACCATCGACTATGTACTGCCTCAACAGGGACAAACAGCATTAAGCAGTTATGAGTCTTTATTATTCTCACAAGACGAGCAGCAATTAATTGCTATTTATGAGAAGCAGCTTTTGCAATTACCTAAACAAGGCAAACTGGTTGCATTACTCGCACCATTATTTGAATTTTCCTATAGTCGCAGCCAAGTATCTAAAGATCCCGTTGCTGAAAATCGCGCGGCTTTATTGGCGCTGGCAAAAACCTTTGGTGGTGACGAACTAACCACTATGCTTAGCCCCGCTTCCATTGCTAATTTTCAGGCCAATGCCAAACCGTACACCATTTATGGACGACGTGACCTCGCCCTTCATTTGGCGTTATCGGCAGGTCTCACACTAGTGGCCGATGAAGGACTGGCCGAACTGATTGGTCTCGACAAAGAAATCTCTGACCTCATGGGCGGTAAAACGATTAGCGCTTGGGATTTACTGGCTGATAAAGCCGGTGTCAGACTGGCACAAAATGCAACGCGCTCGGCAAAATCAGCAAGACAATTACAAATGAGCCTTGCTAAAGCCAGCCAAGACAATCAAATACTGCCAGATCTTGGTGCTGAATTCTCTTATTCCAGCGATCGATTCTCGATCGAAGATATTGAAGAATTAACGCTATTAGTCGAGCTATACCTAGAAGAAATCGACATTTTAAAGCCTTAACCTGCCCTTGCTGTCAGCAGTATCCCTCCTGAAAAGTGCTATACAACGCCTCTATAGCACTCATATAACGTGCAGATAGCAGCCGCCACGGCCAACTCTTCCATAAATGAATTATAAGTTATTGATTTTTCTGAGAATAAAAAGCTAAAACAAGCTGGCAGAAGCGAACGAGCAATCTATACTTTGAATAATAAGCAAAAGTATTATGGCGCATAATTATTGCGCGGCTCTATTAGTAGACCCTGCTTAATAGAACATTATTCAAGGAACCTGCATGTCATCGCTCGCTGACAAAAAAATTCTCGTTATTAACCCGATACATACACTTCGGGAAGATATCTGTGAGCAGCTGCAACGCGACGGCTTTACTAATATCACCGACGTTTCTGATGGATTACAAGCCATCGAGTTATTAGGTACAAGCAGCTATGACCTTGTTGTTACTGATATCGAAATTCACAATTTGGACGCTTGGCGACTAACGCGATTGATTCGTTCAGACATGCTAGCCTCCTCAGCCAACACAACGGTGATTGTTGTTTCATCAACTTACAGCGAGCGCATTGCCGAAGCGACATCAAAAGAATTTGAAATCAATCGTTTTATTCCATTATCAAATCTTGAGCAGCTGGGTGATATTGCTAAAGACTTAATGAAAGAAAAAAATGCGCGCGTGCCGAAGGCGCGTATTTTAGTGATTGAAGATTATCAAGACACCGCCGAGCTGGTTGAGCGCGTATTAAGTAAACGCTTTGACATTACCCATGTCGCCGATGGCGAAACAGGGTTACAAACTTGGCTTGAAGGCCGACATGAAATTGTCTTACTTGATTTAATGCTACCCAAAATGTCTGGCGAAGCAGTACTTCATGAAATTATTCGTCACAACCCAAATCAGTCCGTTGTTATGATGACGGCACACGGCGATGCAAAAAAAGCGGGTGAGTTAATTATTGCTGGCGCTGTCGACTTTATTTCTAAGCCTTTCCGTGCAGAGCAGTTGCGTCATGTGTGTAGTATTGCTGCGCACCGTGAAGACTTTATTATTAGTAACGAACAATTCAAAGAAAAACAAAATGCTTTAACGGCCGAAAAAAGCCGCGCGCAAATCACCTTAGAGTCAATCGCTGATGGCGTTATCACGACCGATGCGCTTGGCTATATTGATTACATTAATCCTGTTGCGCAAAAAATATTAAATTGCACATTAGATGAATTTCGTGATCAATCCATCAAAGATGTTTTTCATACTTATCATGAAATATCACGCATACCCACAGCCAACTTAGTAAAGCGTGCCATTGCAGAAAACAGTATTCTCTACTCTGCTGCAAAAAACGTTTTAAAAACCAAAGATAATACTGAGCGATTAATTGAGCAGCAAGCTGCTCCTATTCGCGATGTTATGGGCAAAGCCATAGGCGCCATTCTTATTTTTCGTGATCGCACTGAAGCAAAAAGAATTGAAAAGCAGTTATCGTTTCATGCCAGCCATGACCCGCTAACAGGCTTACACAACCGGGAAATCTTCGATCAAGAAGTTCGCCTCGCTATTCATGAAGTAGAGGGAAGTGATTCTCAACACGCCCTATGCCATTTATCACTCTCGCAATTTAATATGATTAACGAGACTTGTGGGCATCGCGCCGGTGATAAACTACTACAGCAAGTCGCCGCCGTACTAAAACAAAAAGTGCGTGCGCCTAGCGATGCCATTGCCCGTATTGGCGGCGATGAATTTGGCATTCTTTTAAGGCACTGCCCTATGGATGCGGCACAACGTATTTGCGAAGTAATTGCCGGCGAATTCACCGATCATAAGTTTAAGCACAATGATAAGAGCTTTGATATTAATGTTGGCATTGGCATTGTATCCATTACTAATGAAACGGATAAGCTGGCCGAATTAATTTCGGCGGCTAGCGCTGCATGCAATAAAGCTAAAGAGCGCGGCAAAAACCGTGTTGCAAGCTACAGCGGACAAGATGAAGAGCTCTATGAAAAACGCACCGAGGTATTACTTGCTACTGAATTAATGGATGCGATTAAAAATAATCGCACCTGTCTTTTTCAACAGCGCATAATGAATGGCACTGAAGGCGGCAAAGACAGCTTTGAAATCTTATTGCGCATACAAGGTGAAGACGGCAAGTTGCTTGCTCCAGGCCCTCATCTGAATGCGGCAGAGCGTTACAACCTAACCCCTAATGTTGACCGCTGGGTAGTGAAAGAAACCCTGCGTTGGTTAGCCGAAAA
>Ga0129327_10000487_pt1 | contig 23899 bp, 17 predicted proteins | sample CPBDNA_6_FD_111799 | JGI IMG/M metagenome (GOLD analysis project Ga0129327, IMG submission 111799) | Freshwater to marine salinity gradient microbial communities from Chesapeake Bay, USA - CPBay_Spr_31_0.8_DNA | ecosystem: Environmental > Aquatic > Marine > Coastal | place: USA: Chesapeake Bay... | reverse complement strand
CTTCGTCTTTAACGTTGTCTTTGTTGTTGTTCTTTGATGAGAAAAATAATCCGTCACCGTGAGTATCAAAAGTTTTCTTCTCTTGAATGTTGTTAAAACCATCACCGTTACCACGACTCCTACTTTTGGAGGAGGAAGATGCAGAGGAGGAGTTAAAAAAAGAGGCGAGAAAGAAGCAGACGAAGACCAAAAACAGAAGGACGACGACGAATTCTCTCTTTTTCTTCATCTTCGTAAGTCTTTTAGTCTTTTAATAAGATGTGAGTTGTGATGAGTACATTGACGAGAGGAGAATTTTATTCATTTTTTCTCTTAAAAAAAAAAGGGCAGACAGACAAAAACAACTTCACTCTTCACATCAACGAAGAAGAAAAGAGAGTTTGTAGAAGAAATTTTAAGAAGAATGTTGGTGGTGTTGAAACCAATAAAGTGCGAGTTGGAAATAGCCAAAGGGGTTCGGGCGAAAGGGGAAGCTTCGGTGACCGAACGAGACGTCGTTTTCAACGCCGCCGAGAAGAGCAGCGATGATGAGAGCTCTTCGTTTAAAGGCGCGAAAGTTATTTCCATTGAATCCGTGACGAACCAACAAAAATCAAAAGCGAAGAAAGGAGCGGACTATTTCGCTCTGAGAGTGAGTCACGACAGTTCGGGAGGAGGAGGAGGAGGAGGAGGAGGAGGAGGAGCGATTGTCCTTCGATTTGAGACCGAAAAGGACAGAGATGACATCTCAAAGGCGATTAAAGAGCAAAAGACGAAAATAGACGTGGAGAAAGCGTCGATGCCGTCGAGAGTGGAACAAGAGGCGAGAAGACAACTGTTGGAGACGAACCCAGATTTGAAAGAACTTTTCGACGCGACGGTTGGCCAAGGCATAATATCGGAGGCGGAATTCTGGGATGCGCGACGAAAAAAGCTATCCTCGATCGCTTCGCACCTAGGATTAACGCAAAAGACGGGATTAAAGAGCGAGATGGATGCGGACGATATCGGCGCGAGGGACGGCGCTTCGGTAGAGAGAGATAAAATACGAGCCACGTTAACTTCGGAAAAAATGCACCGAATCTTTGCCGAACGTCCGGGAGTTAGAAAAGCATTCATAGATAACTGCGTGAAACGTAAGGAGTTGACAGAGAGGGAGTTTTGGCACCGGTTTTTAAAGTCAGAGTACATGAAGAAGATGCGAGACGGTGGCGAGGCGCAATCCGAAGCCGAAAAGAACGATTTGATTTTGTTCTCCAGACGTTTAGAAGACGAGGCGGGGAAAAGGAAACAAGTCGAGTCCGTGAGTGAGTTTGTAAACTTACAGGCGGATAAGGACGATACGCTCGTCACCGGGCAATCCGCGTACGGCGTTTTCGATCGTTACCAAGGAACGAAGGAACAAGTCAAGAAAAATGTTGGGAAAGGCGCGGCTGGAGGTCAAGCGACTACTTTTGTCGGCGACGATGACTCGCTCTCGAAGATGGACATCGCGAGAGACTTAAATAGACACGGTGAAGTCGTGCTTCGAGGGAGACCGAAAGGCGACGATTCAGTCGCAACGAATGCGACAACCGCAGCGATGATTGCAGAAAAGGAAGACAAAGACGCGTTGGAAGACCGATTGAAAAAGATTTCGATGGCGAGTAAACGACTCAAAGATGGTGATGCGGATAGAGATGGAGATGATAACGTCAGCGATGACGACGCAGAAGAGCTTCGATTGGAAGATTTGAATCGAGAGGAGGAAGAACCGAAAAAAATGGAACTCGCAGTGGCTGATGCTTCGGCGTATTTCCGCAAGAAAAAATCTACAGAAACGACAGTTGCAAAGAAATCAACGACAAAGTCAAAGCAGGATAAAACGAAAAGGAAACGAGACGAAGCGGAAATAGAAGCAAAATCATTTGCACAAGCTATTGAGTTAGCGCGTTCTTTTGGTAAAGAAGAAAACGAAGTGAAAGATGAAGAACTGGATGGATTGGCCGCTTTGAAAACATTGGAGTCTATCACGCAGTCGCTCTGGCGCCACGAGAGCGAAACAACCTCGCACATTTCTTCTTTCGATTCATTCTCTTCCTTAGAGAAGACTGAAGACGGCGACAATCGCCAGCGCTTACTTTCGGAGAGCGAAGCGCTCGCGTTGAAGAAAATTGCCGCGAAAGTCGAAGAATATTTGATTCACTTTTGGCGAAAAGCGCCGTTCGTTACCGCCACCGCGTGGGAGTCTGCGAGCAAACTCAACGATGCGTTGGGCGAACTTTACGATGCAATTTCGAATTTAAAATCAGCGTTATCGGGAGAAAAGCGCAACGAGGCTTCTCGAAGAGTTCGTTCAATTTTAAGATCGATGGACGCTGCGTTTGCGTATTACGACGAGGAGAAGGAAATCCGAAAGGCCAGTTACGACGCTTTCTTGAAGGCTCGACAGCAATCCGAAGCTACCGCGGCTGGTGGCGCTAAATAATAGAATAGAAAATTAGTTTTAAGTAGCACAGAAAGAGCTTAGCAATGTAGAACTGTTGCAATCAGAAATGATTTATTAAACCGCATCTTAAAGCGCAAGTTTATTAGGAGTTTAGAATTAGAATTTTTTCCTATACAGCTATAACATCAAGACACACAGAAACACTTCCCTCAAATTTCTCAAGCAACCACCACCCTATTTATATTATTAGTACCAAAGCAGGGAAGATTGAAAATGTTCCGTCGCGGCGCGAATCGAGCTTCTCTTGACGCGCTCTGTGAGCTGTTCTCGCGGTTTCCCGCGAACGCGACGTCCATTCCTAAATCTTCTTCCATTGCCTCGACTTCATCGTCGCCGATGAGGACGATGATGAAGTCGATGGTGACGGTGATGCAGCAACAACATCAACACAAAAGAAGAATCAGCTCTTGGCTTTTTACGCCTTCTTCTTCGTCGGTCGCGACTTCTTTTAGCCCCGATAATAAAAGAGAACGAGACACCTTCTCTCGCGGACGCTGTTGTTATTATTCGACGAAAACGAAGAGAACGTGGACGAAACGAAGAAGCCTTTCAGCCGCGAAGAACAAGAAACTGCCTCCGCCGTTTAGTGAGACGACCACGTATAAAATACGAAAACCAAAGAAAGGAGAAGAGCTAGCTCGAGAACCGTTCTTCGCGAATGTGATCGTCGAACGACTCCCAGTGGTTGAATCCTTACCAGAAGAGTGGGAAAAAGAGTACGAAGACTGGTCCAGAGAATACAACGAACAGTTTCAGAAAATTATGCCGGACGAACTGATCGCGGCGAAAGTGCCCGTGGAGAGTACCGAAGGCGAAGAAGGCGAAGCGGGAACGCTAGAGCAGTTTCAACCGGCGAGCGTTGAGACGAACGAGGAAGACAATGTGAAAACCACGAATAGAAAATTGCGCGAGTTTTTGTTTCTAGTCGTCAAGGAGAAAGGAAAAGAGACGTGGGGGTTCCCGCGAGCTGAGAGAAAAGACGATTGGACGATGCGCTTAACCGCGGAGAATGCGGTTGAAAAGGCGTTCAAGAATGCGAAAATGTTTAAAGGATTCGTCGGTAAAAAGAAATCAAGTGATAGTAGTGATAGTAGTAATGGTGACGAGGAAGAGGAAGACTTTAGCGAGTATAGCGAGGGAGGAGGTTTAGAATACCAGATGGTTGGGAACTGTCCCATGGCGCACTATGCGCTTGAAGACGGCACAAACTTTTATCATCGGGCGACCTATTTAGATGGAGAAGTCGCGTTATCGTCCAGCGTGGACGATTTCGCGTGGGTCACGAAGGAGGAAATGAAGTCGTACATCTCGGATGAGAGCGAATACGCGCTCTTTTTACGCATGGTTTAGAAGAAATATTTTTTTACCGCTATTATTTAGAACGAACAAAAGACTTCGAAAAACTACATCAAGGCTGAAAACTAACTTTTCTTTTTCCTCCTCGATTTCGGGGTTTACACTTTACACTCTTTCACTAAAACTCTTTTTCTACGTACAGGAACTACTATTATTACAAAGTTATTATTAAACGTTCGTATCTGGTGGCGTCCATTGGGTCTTCCCTAACTTTGCGTTATGATAATACGGGCGTCCTAAGTTATCGTAATACACCAACCACCCGTCTTTCTTTTTAGTCGTATTTTTGTTCTTCCCTTCTTCTTCTTCTTCTTTCGTTTGTTTCGCTCGCATTTTCTCGTCCAACTTTTTCGCCTCTACTTCCTCCTCTTCGCTCTCGCTCACGTCCTCGCCTCGATTTCTCTTCTCTCTTTTATCGATTTTCTTTCGCATCTTCGCTGCGTACGCTTTTGCCTCTCTCGCGATCTGGTTGTAATCCGGTTCTTCTCTTCTCTTCGCGTACTCAAACTGTTCGAATTGAAACATTTCTTTCGGCCATTTTCTGGACCAATCGACGTTGCCGTTCACGCAGTTCATGGCTTGGTGGCCTTCGATGCCGCATATGTTGCACGCGTGGATGCTCGATCCCGCTGGTCGTCGTAATTTGTGGTGTTTTTCCATCTTTCTATGCCACTTGAAACAGAGAGAAGAAAACAGACGCGTTTCTGCTCTTTCTTGTTTTGACGATTTTGAGGGGAGTTTCTTGAGGAAGACAGACGAACGAAACGAAATTTTCGTTCGAAAAAAGACCAAAGGAGAAGAAGACCCACCAAAAACAAAACTCAGCACATCCTCACACATTTAGCTAGTCTTTACACACACACACATCATGGTCAACGTGCGTCCACTTTAAACGATATTGTTTTTCTTCTCAAACGCGACGCAACTTTACGACGATTCTGCGTTCGCGTCTGGGCGTATCCTTTCTTTTTTTAATACGCGCGCGCACAAATTTTTCCACCTCCGCGAAACGACTTTGAATCATCAGTGGTAGTTTAGCGAGAAATTTCCGGAAACTAACCCCACGCGGTCTCTTCCGAACATCATACACAGGTTCCAAAAACTCGACGAACGTATTGCAAGGGATGCAAGAAGCACGCGATCCAAAAAGTGACGCAGTACAAAACCGGGAAGGCGTCTTTGTACGCGCAAGGTACGCAAAATTTCTCCCATTTTTTTGCGTCGTTGTGTAAAACGCGCGCGCGCGAGTGAAATTCGACCGGGAATAGACGGTGACGCGAAGGTCTAGAGTTTGAAAAAGTCGACGAATGGCAAAGTGCAGACTTTTGTGCGTGCAATGAAATGAAAAGAGTGCACGCCTTAGCGGTTTGGGTGCTTTCCTAGCGCGTACGCGTTGGTGAGATTTTTCACCGAAGAGGGTCAAAAACGCAGAAACTCTCCCTTTCGAGGAGGAAACAAAGTCTCGCTCGCGCGATTGGAACGAAGCGCACGCACGCGTTTAATATTCTTTTTTACTCACACGACTTCTCTATTTTATCATCTGCAGGTAAACGCCGTTACGACAGAAAACAATCTGGTTACGGGGGTCAAACCAAACCAGTGTTTCACAAAAAAGCAAAGACCACGAAGAAGATCGTCTTGAAACTTACCTGCAACACGTGCAAGCGCTCGTGCATGCACAAAATCAAACGTTGCAAGACGTTTGAAATCGGTGGGGACTCAAAGAGTAAGGGTGGTGTCCACGCTTAATTGACGCGTGTTTGTGTAAGATTTATTCTTATCATCAATCACGTTGTCGTGTATATCGGGGGCGCGTTGTGCTCCGCTCGCGATTCGTATTCCTAAACTTTTCTCTCGCTACATCCGTTTCTCGTCTACCTTTATTCGAGAGCGCTTAGAGAGAAAAAACTCTTTCACGAATCGCGCGGTGCGGGCCATCGACTCCTCACATCACAGCAGTTATAGTCGTTTTTAGCTTTATCTAGTAGCCTGGTTGTCAGTGTGTTTTATATTGAGATATATTACAACAAATAAGTATTTTACTCCTCCGTCTTCCTCTCTCTCTTTGCTTTTCTTTGCTCCCTTTTTTGTTTCTGAGCTCCCAAAAAACGAGACCAAAACAACACCAAAAATTTTCATCCAGCCTTTTCCCCATTCTCTCCTCCTCTCGTTTCCGCGCGAGCGTGTGTGTTTGTACATCAATCATCACACAAAATGGCGGAACCAGGGAAGAAATACGTCGATGGTGCCGATTACTACGGCGATACCACGTATCTGTGGCGAAACATGAAGGTTTTGGGTATCATCACTTGCTGTAAGTATGCGTCGTGTGCGCACCGCACGTCCCTTGGATTTGCCGCGGGAAGATTTTAGAGGAGGATTTTGAGAGGGATCTCTTTTTCTCTCCTCTTCTCTCTCTCGTTCGTTTGTAAAACATCGTCGCGTTTACGCATCGTTCGTTCGCACCTTCAACGCGATGTTGTTTCTTACGCTAAATTACAACTTTGATCTCTCTCTCTCTCTCTCTCTCTTTCTCTCTCGTGTGTATTAAAACAACAGATTGCATCATCGGGTCGCAACTTTCCGTGGTGAATAAAATTGCCGTCACCGATATCCCTGTCCCTAATGTTATTTTGGTCATTCAATTCGCGACGGCGTCGTTTTTGCTCGGCTTAGCGCACATGTTTGGAATGATTAAGTTGGAGAATATCAACATGAGAACGTGTATTGGATTTTTACCGTTCGTGGCGTGTTTCTTTGCTCTTTTGAGCTCGGGTATGTGGGTGATGAAAGTCGCTCCTTTAGAGACGTTTATCGCGTTCAAGTCGACGACACCCATTGTCTTGTCAATGTTAGATTATATGTTCATGGGGAGAACATTTCCAAGCTTGAAGTCACTCTGTGCGATGGCTGGTATCACCGGCGGGGCGGTTTGGTACGTATCTGGCGATGTTAAATCGGAAAAAATTGCATACCTGTACTGCGCAGTTTTTGTTTTCATGGCGTGCATCGAAGGGGGGGTTGCAAAAGATACGATTAATAGATATCAAATGAACTCGTGGTCGAGAACATTTTTGGTGAACACTTTGTCGATACCGGTCGGTATCGTTTTGTCTCTCCTTACCGGTGAAGCTGAAAACGTGAAAAATGGCATGGACGCGAACGGAAACGCGTTGAAATTTGGAAACCGAGGACTTATTGCGTTGGTGTGCTCGTGTTTTTTTGGCGTTGGGATGGGTCTTTTTACCATGCTCATCAGAGATGCGTTGAGTGCAACTTCGTGTGCGGTTGTTGCGACGTGCAACAAGTTTCTCGCCGAGGTTGTGAACTTTTTCATCTGGAAAAACCATGCCTCACTGGAAGGCGCGGGGGCGGTGTGCTTGATCATGGCGAGTGGTATTTTTTACGAGCAGGCGCAGTTACGACCGGGGGAGACCGGCTTCAACCCAAAAACAATATTGCCTTGCATACCTCGAAGGGTTTTAGGTATCGTTCCTGACGAAGAAGGAGTCAGAGAAGGCCTCTTAGGAAAGTAAAAGCGCTGTTTTATTCACGGTGGTTATTTTTGCGTGCTGTATTAAATTTAGAGTTAATTCAGGCAGTGAGTGAGAGTTGCGCGCAAGCTCGTTTGTAATGTCAATCTATATATACTGTATATATGTAGTTTCAACTTCAACAAAAACTGATTTAAAGTATGCTATCCATTTGCGTGAACACGGCATCGACGTCTTCAATTTCCAAAATTTTATCCAACAGGACTTCGTTGGCTTCCGCATCTTCCTCAGAAACTTCTACGTTTGCTAATGGTAACAACTTTAATCCAGAGTTCTCGGCGTCTACATCAAATCCACCATCAATCAACGAATCTCTCACGCTCGCAAATGACTGGTATTCCGCGATAACAACGTAACCATCCTCGGAAAATTCGTCGTTCTCCTTCACATCGTCTGCGCCAGCCTCAATGGCTGCTTCAAAAATCGCATCTTCGTCCCCGGATTTCAAATACACGAGACCTTTTCGTTCGAAGTTAAACAACACCGAACCGGACTCGGCCATTTTCCCGCCACCTTTCTTAACCGCCGCTGGGATGTCTCCGGCGCATCGATTCACGTTATCTGATAACACTTCCATGACGATGCCGACGCCGCCGTGTCCGTAACACTCGTACGTCAACTCCATGAAATCGCCGCCTTTTGCCTCGCCCGCCTTCTTCAAGTTTCTCTCGATTAAATCCGCTGGCACAGACATTCTTTTCGCATCTTTTAAAATGCCTTGCAAACGCACGTTATCCGTCCCCGTCCCGCCTTCTTTCGCCGCCCGCGCGATTTCTTTCCCAAACTTCCCATACAACTTTGTTCGAATGGCATCGTTTTTGTTCTTCGTTTGTGCAACCTTCGCGGCTTTTCTGCCCATGTATACCCTCGTATCTCTTTTCGGAGTATTTCCTGCTCTGTTGTTCTGTTGTTGTGTTCTCGTCGTCGTTCTCGTCGTCGTCGTCATCGTCGACGAACGCTTCATGCTTAAAGTAGAAGACGACGTTGCCGATGGTGTTGTTGGTAATGCCGTCAAACAAGTCGCCGACATCATTTTTTATTTGTTGTGCTCTCTCTGCGTCCTTTATGAAGATGACTCTTCGTTCGTTCTCGAAGAGAAAAAGGATCGTGCGCGCGTGTGTGGTGTCTGTGCGTGTATTATAGAGACAGAAGAACGCAGTGCGAAGGAGTGCGTGCGTGCTTCTCCTCTTTTGATTTGAGGTAAACTTTTTTTAAGCAGAACACTTTATCCAGAGGTGATATAATAAGAGAGAGAGACTATGAGTAGACAGGTAGAGAGAGGAGCAGGGAGAACTCATCCCTCGAGACTCGAGACTCTCATCATCAAGAAGGAATTTGTCAGAAGACAGAATTTAGAGATAAATTTTTCCACAAGAATAATAATCGGGATACACACGCGCGCGTTGAGTGAAAGAGAGTAAGAAGAGTCTTCGTAATCATCATCATCATCATCATGCGGAGGTGCGCGCACACCGCGTTGTTCACGAAGATGGTCGCCTCGACGACGGAGATGTCTTCTTCTCAAAAGATGACGACGATAATTCGGCAGTCTTTTTCTTCTTTTGGCGGCAAGCTGGTGGAAGAAGAACAATCATCTTCTTTGCCTGACTTTCGCGACGGAAAGACGAGGAGTTGGAGCGCTGCGAGTAATAACAGCAGCAGTAGTCGACGAAGATACCATCACCAAAGCCAACGCTGCTACTCTGGAAGAGGTGGAGTATTATTGAACGACACACACGACGTATCGAGAGGAAGAAGAGAAAAAAATTCTTTTGGAAGAAGAAGAGGAGGAGGAAGAACCTTCGTTTCGTCCTCTACGTCTCTGTTCGCGAAGACGTATTACGATACTCTAGATGTTCCAAAAAGCGCCTCTCAAGGCGAGATTAAGAAGGCGTATTATAAATTAGCGAAGAAATACCACCCAGACTCTTCCGGAAAAGCGAAAGATGATGCCACGGAGAAGAAGTTTCAAGAAGTGCAGAAGGCGTACGAGTGTTTGAAAGACCAAAACCAGCGACAGACGTACGACGCGGTGGGGCACGACACGTACGAACAAATGCAAAATGGAGGAGGTGGTGGTGGTGGAGGAGGAGGGGGACAAAGTGCATACGGTCAAGGCGGTGGTTTCCAAGGATTTCAAGGTTTTGGAGGACCTGGGGGAGGATTTAGAGTGCATTACGAGGGTGATATGGGCGACGGAGATCCTTTCGAGTCTCTCTTTGGGCAGATGTTTGGCGGCGGGCAAGGACAGTCTCCGTTTGGGCGTCAATCGTTCGATGTGCAAGGTCAAACGACGATTACTCTAAAAGAAGTCTATTTTGGAGCGAAAAAGACTTTGAGAGTGCCAGATACTATCGTTCAAGATAAGGATGGAAAGAGGAAAACAGTGAAAGGCAGGGACGTTGTGGTTGATATCCCACCCGGGATTGAAGACGGACAGAGATTGAGATTGCACGGACAAGGTATCGATCCGGAAGTGCAAGGACGACAACCAGGAAGTTTATACGTTACCGTTCGAGTATTAGAGGATCCGAAGTTTGATCGAGTAGGTGCTGATATCGTCACTTCGGTTTCGTTAAATCTCACGGAGGCTATTTTTGGTGGCGAAGTGAAAACTACAACCCCAGGCGAGGATATTTTGAGAGTGAAAGTAAAGCCCGGAACTCAACACAACGATCGCGTCCGGTTGAGAGGGAGAGGTTTACCTACAGTACTCGATGGTTTAGGCATGTATAAGGGAGACATGTACGTCAGGTTTAAAGTCAAAGTGCCGAAAACGGTCGATATGAATGAAGAACAAGAACAGTTGTTGAGACGATACGCTGAGATTGAAGCGGAAAAGAACGCTAGCAAGGATACAACAAGTACTTCGTCTTCGTCATCATCGAAAAATAGTAATAGCGCGGATACTTCGGACACCGCAAACAATAGTAATAGCAGTAGCAGTAGCAAATTTACTGCGAGAGGATCGACGAGTGAAACAGGAGAGGAGGAGGAGGGGGAGGAGGAGCAGCAACGGCAGCAGCAGCAACACAAAGACAAAGAAACGACGGCTTAAAAAAGCAAGCCAAGCTTTTGTCTGGAAAGTATAAAACAACGGCACGTATAAGAATAAAAAGAAAAGAGAACGAAGGTGATCGCGACAACAGTTTTTAATAATTATTATTATATATAAGATGAAGTATTTTCGATTATAGTTTACATAAGGTGCTTTCGGCGGTCTCTCCTTTTTTTTGCCGCGAAAGCCTTCTATTATAAGAATACAAGTACTTGTCGTCGCGAGAAGTTACTACCGCGGTCCTGCTCCCTTCAAACGATCGAGCGTCTGGAGCGCTTTGTCCATCTTTTCAGCGGCGTCTTCAAAAGCGTGGAATTTGTTCTTTGCGGATGAAACGCGTTCAATTTTAATCCCAGATAGCCGTAAAAACGCGTTCTTCAAATCCGCCTTGTTCTCTAAATTCTTCTCGATATCGCTCACAGACATGGTCTGAATCGCTTGCTGATACTTCTTTGCCGTTTCAATAGCGTTTGCTGCACCTTCCACCGTCAAGGGTGGTTCTTTTAACATCAGTCTGTTCTTTCTGCACTCGTTTAATACGATTGGTATGCCTAAAACCGTAGCCGGTCGAATATCTTTGTTCACTTCCTTGGCGATTTCCGGCGAAAAGTGCTCGGCCATTTTCCCGACATCCTCGTACGAAATGCCCGCTTTCCTGGCCATTTCCACGATTTGAACCCCATCTACGCTCAAATCTATTATTCTTTGGTCCACCTCCAACCAAACGTGCGCATCACATCGGACGCCTCCGTCGTTTTTTTTCGTAGATTTCACGTAGCCAACTTTCACTTCAACTGTGCTCTCGTCGATGCCGTTTTCAACCAAAGCGTGCTTTAAAGCCATGGATATCACCAATGACGCGTTCTCTAATCCACACTCTGGGATAATTGACATAGCTTCAGCGCACAAACTCACCATAACTCGGTCTCTCAACGTTACCGATGGTTCGTTCAGCGCGAGCTTTATCACGCAGTCGGAAAGCGATAACGATTTCCCGTCCGAAGTTCGAATTTCTCGCTCGAGCTTTTCGTATAAGCTCACGGACTGGTCGAGCTTTTTCACGTTGTTCACTTCGTTATTCGCGGCGCTGAAGAACCCAGAAGCGCTGGCTGAAAACGACGTTTTGATTCCGTCTTCTCTCTTCTTACTTTTGCTACTACCCATCGAAGTGTCGAAGCTCTTTCGAGAAGAAGAAGAAAGAGAAGAAGAAGAAGAAGAGGTGAAAGAAGTTTTTTGTGTTCCCCTCATCTTTGCCGATGATGATTTTGAACTCGCTGATGAAGCTTTTATTCCTTCTCGGCCCCTGCTCTTTCTCAACGAAGAAGAAAAAGAAGAATAAACATTATTATTGCCCCGAGACAACGATAATACGTTTGGTCTGCCGCTGGTTGATGGTAAGCACAGCATCGCGTATATGTTATAAATAATTTTGTGTGGAGACAAGTGTTTTGAATCTTTTTTCTCCCTTTGGGCTTTGGGCAGTTTCAGCTGAATCCGCTCCCCCCTCTTTTTCGCTTTTCCTCACTTCTTTCTCTTTTTGGTCGGTCGTCCCGAAAATATTCCAGCACCCCTTTTTTGTCACAAACTGATGACACACTTTGTTCCCCGCCGCGAAACGAACAACACAACAACGACAAAAAGAGAGAAGGAAGAAGTAATAACGGCGAGAGTTTCCTTCCCTTCTGTACCTCTCGAGCGGAAGTGGTGGTGCGAATATTCTTCTCTCTCTCTGTACGAAAACGCGCGCTTCTATCGAGAGATATATTTTTTCTCTTCTTTTTCTCACCCCCAGAAAAGAGAGTTTCTCGAGAAAGAAGAAGAAAGAAAAGAAGAAGAAAGAGAAGAAGGAGAGGAACAATTTTTTCTCGAGAGAAAAAGACACGAGAAAAAACACAAAAAGAAAAAAAAACCGCTCATAAACTTTGCTCCCACTCCCGGAACGTGTACAAGAAAACAGATGAAAGAAGGCACGGAACGCGAAAACGGTGTTAACGCGGGCGATGCGTGCGTAAGGTTTTGATTTTCAAGCGCGCGTGATTGATTCTTTCTTCGATGGAAAACTCGGAGTTTTTTTTTTCTTTTTGGAGGAAAAGGTTGTTTTACAATCAAGGAAAAGAGAAGAAGAAGAAGAAATTTCTTCTCGTGTTTGAACAGGCTGTTTTTGGCTGAGTGAGTGACGAGGACAGAGAGAAAAAAAAACAAACTCGATCAGGAAGAACAATTTTTTTTTTCTTTCGATTGAATCGCGTTCGATTTCAAATTGAATTGTCGGGTTTTCAACCGAAAAATAGACATCCTTAGACCGCTTAACAATGTCCGGACTAAGAACAAAAAAGCGAGCGCTAAGTTAGATTTTTCGAATGTGCTTTCGTTTGTGCGATATGATCATCAATAGGATGAGCATTGTTGTGTAAAGTTGGCGATTCTGAGTGAAATTCTTATCGCTTCTTCTTCTTTTGAGTGTTGCTGGATCGATTTTAGAACGAGGAAGACGAGAAAAGTCGCGCTTGAAAAAAAATTGAAGTGCGATTCTGCGGTTGATTTTCGGTGAAAGAACGCGCATAAAAGCAGAAAACGAGTCGCATATTTGTCACTCGAGGACATCTCCGTCGTTCTGCGCGAGTAAACGACGAAAATTTGATATGAACGCGCGGTTTCGTCGCAACGATAAAACCCGCGTCGTTCGAACGAGCGCGGAAACTCCGGACCGATAGTTTCGGAAAGGAAACCTCTAAAACGCCAAAAAAGAGCGCAGGATATCGATCCTAGTTTGTTTTTTGTCACCAGAACGTGGATTTCGCTTCATAAAGATTGTTCCAACTTGGTGATTTTTGGGGACAAATAAGCGAGCTCCGAGCGAGCCGTCTCGCTCGGTTTCTCGCGTTTGACCCGCGTAAAGAACTCTGCGTCGCTTTTAAGAACTAATTTTGATTTAAATGACTTGAAACTTCTAGAGATGATAGAAAGTATATCCTTACGTCGTTTGAGATGATGCGAATACGTCAGAGCATCTTTCCATACGCGTTCACGCTCGTTATGTAATATTTTTGTTTTTCTCGATTGTGTCTTTTTCATCGCGGCGAGTTTTCGAAGAGAAGGCATTTCAAATTCGAACAAATTTTTAGTCAAAGCGCGAAATTTTTAGAAGGCCCATAGAATTCAATAAAAGAGAACAAAAACGTGATAGATCGATAGTGTATGTTGTGGTGGTTCATTAGATATCCTGACATGTATATATTTTTCTGGTTTAGATTGTTATTACAAAAGAAAAACATCGCGGTTCAAATTCGAGAATTTGAATCTTGTTATTTTTCCAACGATCTAATTTTGATTTTTTAAAAACATCCTGTCGCCGGGTGAGATACACGACCGGATTCCATCCATCCTTCCATTTGTAAAGTGTCCGTATTGAAGTGCATTTTGTAGTTTACGACGCTTACTTCTTCTTCGGGGCAGCCTTCTTGGCAGCCTTCTTCTTCGGCGCCTTCTTCTTGGCAGCCTTCTTCTTGGCCGGGGCCTTCTTCTTCGCTGCCTTCTTTTTCGGCGCAGCCTTCTTCGCTACCTTCTTGGTGGCTTTCTTCGCAACTTTCTTCGCGCCGGCCTTCTTGGCGGCTGGCTTCTTCTTCGGGGCGGCTTTCTTGGCGGCTTTAGCTGGCATATTTATATATAAGGTATGTGTACGTGTGTTTAAATTTATGACGCCAATTGGAATTTGAATTGCCCAATTATAATTGAGCGAAGATAAAAGTTTTCGACACGATCCAGAATTTATTTTGTAACCCCCTTCGTTCTTTGGCGGCTCGTTTTTGGAACAGAAAAAAGAAGAAGAAGAAGAGGAACCCGAATTTTTTGGACCGACGAGAGAATTTTTTCTTTCCTTTTTTGGGCTTTTTTGGTGGTTCCCTTTTCTCTCTCTCCTCTCGAAACGAAACAACATCCTGATCAAAAACAAGAACACAAAACGACACAACAAAAAAGGAAAAGTACCTTCTTCAATCGAGCGTCGTCTTTTTGGACTCTTCCTCCTGTCGTACTTTTCAATCTCAGCGACGCATTCGCGTTCGTTCGTTTGTTCGCGTCAGATAGTAGAAGAAAAAAAAGAGCTCTCTTTTTTTTGTCTCTTTCAAAGGCGCCGGAAAGGGGACGAGAAAAGAGAGGGACGAGAAACGCAAAAAAAAGCTCTTCTCTTTCTTTCTCTTTTTTTGATCGAAAAGGCAAAAACCTCCTTTGCAAGAGTCCCAAAAAAACAAGAAGAAGAAGAAGAAGAAAAAAAACATAAACAAAAAAGGAGAGGAGGATAAACGGTGATGTAGAGATACATTCTGGTTCAAATGAAGAACACGCTGGATCGTCATCGATTCATTACGAATATATCCCTCGCGTGGTGAACTCTGAACGAGAGTACTGACGTTTTACGAAGCGCACGAGCCGCGACATTTTTTATAATATTTTTTTTGATGAGTTTTTTCTCATTTTCATTTCTTCTCTTTTCCTCTCGTTTTTGCTGGGTGGTTTTCAAACAAGAGAAAGAGAGAGAGCGCGAGGACAAATTTTCTTCTCTTCCTTCGAACACAACAAAAAGAGAAAAAATACGTGTTCTGTCTGCGCAGTAAAAGTCGCGCAGACGTGCGATATAAAAACCGATCATCAAAACAGACGACGAACGCGCTTTGTGTATCCTCCTCGTGGGCGTTTTCTTCTCTGCACTTGAAGCCGCTTCGACATTTCTACTCGCGCGCGAGGAATATATTTTATTATGGTTTTCTTTTCTTTCTTCTTTCTTTGGTTTTGATGAGTGACTCGACTCTTTTTTTCTTTTTTCTTCTTGCAAAAACCACAGAGGAGGTCTCTCTCGTTTTGGTCTTTCCAGAAAAAAGAGAAGAGAAAGAAGAAGAAGAAAGAAAATTTTTTTCTCTTCTCTTTTCTTCTCCTCTCTTTTTTACTCTCTTTTCTCTTTGCGCGCACGAGAACACCTCTCATCGAATCTTCTTCCGTCATACTTCAACAACGCACCATAAAACTTTAACAGAGATTGCTTCTGGTACATAAATACGCGCGCTTACAAGATATCGTCCCTCAAAACAGTCTTTATTATTCAACTAACCATTCGCGCGAACAAAACCGAAAGTGAACACCACGGTGTCTTCATATTTGGATTTTTGAATTTTGGACACCCTAAATAAGCCGAGCACCCTAAACTCAGGGAAAAGAGAAGCGGAGATTCAGAAAAGTTTTCAAAAGTTTGCCCCTCTCACCACGCACGCGTCGTCGAAAATGGACGACGACACGAGTAAAGAGAACAAAACTCATAGCAATAACAACAACAACAATGGCAACAGCGCGGCGACGACGCCATCATCGGTGCGTCGTGTGTCTCTTTTTCTTTCTTCGTTATGTATCGCACTTTTCATTTCTCGCCTTCTTTGAGAGGCCAAAATTCAAACGGGAAAACTCTTTCAATTTTAACCAAAACTCACCTCTCTCTCTCTCTCTAATTAGATACTAAAGCGGGAACGAAAGCAAGCTCTCGGAGATGCGTTAGCCCCGAACGCGTCGACCAGGCGAAAAGTAGAAGAAGATAACAACAACACTGAAGAAGAAGTAGATATGGAAAACGATAATAATAATACGACGACGACGACAACGACGAGAGAATTAGTAGGAGCGCAAAAAATTCAAACTGCGGGCGTTGTTGTCGCTGATCCGCAATCGCGAACGATAGCGCAATCGCCTTCGTTCCAAGCGAAGAAGAAACGAAGACAAAGTCTCGGAGGGAGACGCGTTTCGTTCGCTCAGCCGAGAGAATTGGAGGAAGTGAGAGAGTATTACAAGGTGCGTAACGAAGAGGGACACTACCCCACAATTTTGTTTTTTTACTCAAAGAGAGAGAGAGAGAAGGGGAACAAATAACAAAAGTTGTGAATTCTTCTTTCTTCTTTCTTCTCTCTCTCTCTCTCTCTCTCTCGTTTATCCACCAACCATTGTTTTCGTTTTCGCGATATATTTGACGACGACGACGCAGAATATCACAGACACATCGACTGACCAACCATCATGAAACTCTTTATCACATTTATAAAACCCGTACAGGAGAGCAACAACTCGAACACAAAGACGCGCGATTCGTTTGGAACAGCGGGAGGAGGAAAAGGAGGAGCAGCATTAGATGAGACTATGCTCAACCAAAGCTTATTGAACGATTCATCAATCGTGAACGATGACGTTGATTTCCAGTTGAGTGGTTTAGAACCGTTGCAAGAGGAAGAAGAGGATGGAGACGTGGATGACGACGTCACGAGGAATCAGACAACGACTGGATTTAGCTATCAACCCACCGAAGGTTTGACGACGTCGGTTATTCCGAGCATGGCCAATTTGGTCGAAGAAGACGAAAAAGAGGACGACGATGACGAAGAAGAAGGAAGGGATAAGAATGTTGGTGCGGGAGGAAGAGGTGATGAAGGCGCGACGACAGCCTTGATTACGGAGGCGGTGCCATCAATGTCGAGATTATTGGACGAAGATGAAGAACACGATAAAGAGAATATTAGCGCCACTGAAAATCGGAGCGTGGATGCGAATGTCTCCGCAGAGCAAGTAGTGCAACAAGAAGATGAAATTACTCTCGGAAGTGTTTTGAACGTCACGGTGAACAACAACCAATCGATAGCATCGCAGTATACCTCGGGAGGAACCGAAAAATTGAACGTCACGAACTCTGTCGATGATTCGATGATGCAAAACAACAACAACAATAACAAGCAGCAACCGATTACGCCGAGTTTTACGTTTGGATTTGATAGCTCTCTTGATCCGGATCTCGTCGATAAAGATGGAAGTTCTCGAGAACATGCTACAATCACGCCGGCAACGGCGACGACGACGGCGACGAGGATGAACACAACGACGAGATTGAATAATACCACCACCAACAACACTACGACGATAAATACTGGAACAATGAATGTGACTATGGGATACGACGATGAAGACTTCGACGAGATTGACTTGAGAGCAAAAGCGAACAAGGAGATGGGAACAGAGACATACGAATTTTTGTATGGAGCAGGCGCCAACGCGACTCGAAGATTGACCGGAACGCAGCCGTTGAATTCGACTAACACGTTATCATCTTCTGCTCAAGAAACACCTTCGATGACCCTTGGGGGTAACGTGGCCAATGCGAATACTACGCAACTTCAAACGCCATTCGACGCTCCGAGTTCAAACGCAAAGAGCGAACACGATGGTTTCACTCCGGGTGAATCTACTCTTCGTATGGCAGAAGCGCTTCGTAAGCAACAGCACGGTCAGGAGGCTTTGCAAACGATGCGAATGAATTATCAAGTTGATGGAAATGACACGAATATGCATTCGGTCACGGTTACGAAAGACGATATCTTTCGTCGTCAAAGTCAAATGTACAACACGCCGGGTGCGAGATACAACAGAAATAGACGCTCATCTGCTTTGATGTTACTGGATAGATCCGAGCTCCACGGTCACTACACGCCAACGTTCGATAATGACAAGGCGCGAAACTTTGGAACGCCGGCGAGAAAAGGTGCGTTGAAAGGATTACCCGTCGAATTACCGCCGATTCCGGATGCGTTATTAGCGAAAGACGCGAAACCGTTGGAACTCTCCGATTTGTATCACGCGTGTCAAGTTTCGTTCGTTCCGGCGGAGAACATGCGACGAAGTTCAATCGCGTTTGGTCAGTTAGCGACGCTTCCGCCTCCAGAAACGTGTGAAGACGGGTTGAAGATTGTCTGTCTCGTGAATCCTTTGATTGAAGCGTTGGAATCGTTTCACGAGGATCTTGGTGAAAAAATGCACTCGTTATCCGCAGAGGTTGAGAAATTACGCTCGGAAGTCGAAATTGCGCAACCGATGTTCCTTCGTTTAGCTTCTTCGGACGATCCCCAGCACAAGCGAGAAGTTTCAAGAGCTGGTCAAGCGCTGAAGAAAAAATGCAAAATGGAAGCGAACGAACGCTTTGATCGTCGAAAGCTCAACGCGGAAACAACGGTCAATGAAGCCTTGCGTGCGCACGAAAAAATTGCCCAAAACTCCAAGGAATCCGTGCGTCAGTCGCGCGAACGTCTCGTCGAGTTGAGGCACATCGCCGAACGTAAACTCGAACTTTTGCGTAAAAAGCGTTCCGAGCAAATGCTCGCTATCGAAAATGCGAAGAAACCGGATGCTACTCGCACGGACGTTATGAATGCAGTTTTAGATTCTCGAGCAGCTTTACAGGCCGCGAATAACTTAGACATCAAGCTCGAAACGACTGTTGCCGAGAAACAGGCGAAGCAAGTTGCGCTCCCGAACGAAGTCGAGTCGTTGAAAGAGCGCGTCGAGGAGATGCGAATTGCCGTACAGAACGATCCAACTTTAGAAAACAATCAGGAATTGACGATGAATCTCACTAGAATGATTACGGCATCTTCAATGAAGGCTCTTGGAAATGGTAATAGTAGATTTTCCATAGCTGCCAATAACGCACAGACTCCAGGAAAAATGAGACTCGCGAGCCGTGTTCGTCTTTCTCAGAAAGCAAAGAAAGCTGAAAGTTTGGCGGATGACTATTCTATCATCGCATCTTTAGCTCCGTTTTCCTTGGAACGCGTCGATGGCGCCGAATCGGCGGAATTGACTTTGAGAGTTGGCGAGTTGTTTTTGGTCACTTTAGATGCGCGAACCGGCGCCGGGAGGTGCACTCTGGTTCAATCGTCCAGCGATAACAACATCAACAGCGATTCGCCGTTAGGCATTGAGAATGTGAAGAAATTTGCCGCTGCCGTAGCTGGTGCACCGTTTGCGTGGAACATCGGGGATCAAAGCTCATCCAAGATTATCATTCCTGGTGCCGGATGCTCCGGCGTTTTACAAAACATATGCCCGAGACTGAGAGCCGCCGAGGCGATTGTAAAAGAGTGCGAAAAGTGCAGAGACGCGTTTACAAGCATTTCAAACATAGTGTTGGAAGAAGACGGGAAGATCTCGTTGACGTTTAGCGACGTCCGAAGAGGACGCATCTTAGATGTCAGTCTGGATATGAGATTAACTGTTGAAGACGCCGACGCTTCGAACGACTCCATCGGTTCGCGAGACGATGTGAAATGCGCTTTTGGATTTGGTACGAGCAAAGAAAATACGGAGAGAAGTTTGAGACGAGCGTTGCGAAGATCGAACGCTTCTGTTTTCGGCGCCAAGAAGCTGTTTTCTACGTGCAAACTCGTGGATGCAGTCGTCAGAGGCGGGGTGGATGCGACGAACGCCGCCTTTGCCGTTCCGGATTTACCGGCGAGCAAAAAGATGAGTTCGGGTAACTCTGCGCCTCTCAACACCGCCATGGTGCGCTAAATACTACATATATACACACACACACACACACACTACGCTTTAGCTTTTATATTAATGTTGTTATTTCATCATCTTTATTATATACGAAGTATACTATTTACTCTCTTTCTTTGTGAAGCAAATTTGAGCACTTAAAAAACCACCAAAATCAGGTCATTTCAAACACCTTTCTTTGCTTTCTTTCGTCAGAAAAGAGAAGGAATCTTAGGACGAATTCGAAATAAAATCAATATCATGGGATCGACGAGCGAAGGCAGTCTCTTGCAAGAGACGCGATTGCTCTCGGATAAGATTTTGGAGACGGCGCACGTGTTGAAAACGGTCATGATGCGAGTGTCGACTTTAGAGAAGAAGATGGAGAGTTTACGAGAGGAAAATCTTTCTGAAAAATTGAAGAACAAACATTTGAATGCGGAATTGGCTCGCGAACGCAAACAATCACAAGAACAACAACGACGACAATCACAGCTACCTAATCATCATCAAAATACCAACCCCGATGATGATGGCGAGGTGGACGATGTGAAGACGCTGGTCATGATGAGACGCGCGGCAGGGAACGCGAGTACCGGAACGACGACGACGACGACGACGACACCGAATGCAGTCCCTCGTCTTCACAACGAGCACCAAAAGAATAAGATTGTTGACGTGCAAACACCAACGGCGCCTATTCCTACCACGACGACGACGACAAACGCGCTAACGCCACACGACTCGGCGCACACGACTTCAGCGCGCATACCTAAAATTGCAAAGAAAAAGGAGCGCACGTTTGCACCGAACGATCCGAGAAGAGACGCGTACGCGGCGCGAGTGCCGGCTCAGACGATTACGAACAGGGTCCCCTCTATCGATACTTCGGTGGACACTTCGGCAGAGGAGAAAAAGCGACAACTGAAGAAGGAAGTCGTTGAACGGGAACGAGAAGAACGTGCCTCGAAGAAAGCAAAGACGCGCGACGACAACAGCAGCGACGACGACGACGACGCTTTGGCGGTGAAGTTCCAAAAGAGACCGGCGAAGAAAGAAAAGAAGAAACAGAAGAAAGGCGAACAAACAGCAGGAGGCACGGTAAAACTTTCGGAGCAAGAGGAACATCACTTAAAATACGGCCACGGAAGAAGAGGCGTTCGAGTGGATACGGTGCAAGGACCGGCGTACTTTGCTTTGGATGACGACCAGCTTCTCGGGATTGGAGATAGAGTAAACGTCCATCCGTTGACGCTGTATTCTTTATTTCGATGGGACCAGCCGCCCGAATTATCGCTTCGTTCGAGACTCCTCCAAGGGACTCGTTTATTTTTAGCGCCAAGCGAGGATTGGGAATTCGATTACATACGCGAAGATGAACTGAAAGCGATCACAAAAATGTGCGAGAAAATATCCAAAGCCTCGCCAGAGTTGTGTTTCGATGATGCAAACGTCAGAGCTTTAAAGAATAAAGTTCAAGAGCTATCTAAAAACAAGGACAAGGAATCTGCGGATCATTATTTCGTATCCCTGCCCTTTTATCGAGCGGTTAAAGAGATAATAAAAAACCAGAGCGCTACGAAAGATCATTTAGAGCGAGCAGAGAAAAAGTTTGCGCAACTTTGGCAAGCGGCGGGATTTTTAGAACCGGAGAGAAACGCGGCAACTGTTAGAAGCTTCGAAGAGCAAAGAAAAGCGTTTGAAGACCTCATCCAGTGGAATAGAGATGGCGGTAAATAAATTAGCAGTATACATCAACATATACTGTACCATGGTACCTAGGAACCGTTTACGTGTGCGAGATTGGAATTTGTAAATGTGGAACAACATACACCCCAATTTTTTAAAGAATTTTTATCACTTGTTCTTATACTCTTCGTCAAGCGCCATCACCAGTTTTCCCCCGCGTACAGCGGATAAAGTGGGCAATGAAGACGTTTCAAAAATCAATATATGTAAACCATCTCGCGTTTTGGAGTTCACCAGCGCTTTAAATCCGACGTTTTCAATGGTTTGCTGCCAGGTTTTTGCAACTAAATTTTCTTTCGATTTATCGAAGCCGTGCGGTTCGATAATCATCAAGAGTCCATCTCCATCTCCTTTCAAGCATTTTCGAGCGTTAATAATCATCTGAAATCGATTTTCGGGCGTCGGAACGTACGTGAGGACTAGCGAAAGCACCACGATGTTGAATGAGGACAATTTAAGCCCTTCAAGTCGTTTCGAAGAGGAGGAGGAAGATGTTTTGAGCAGCGTCTCAGCCCCGTTCTCGTCCTCGATGCGGTCAAAAAACTGTGCGTTCAGAAAATCACCCTCTAAGACATTCTCTGCTCCATCTTCCGGTGCCAAATCGAACGCGACGACTTTGCAGCTGCCAAAGTGCGTACTTTTGCGCTCGTACTCGCGATAAAAGTCCCAACACGAACCCACATCTAAAAGCCGAAACGTCTCTCCGTTTTTATCATCGTTTCCGTCACCGCTGCTATTACTACTTTTACTTCTATTTACTCTACCGTACCGCCTATTGCGATCTATCGATGCGTTGCGCGCCTCCACGACGCGAGCTGTTTCTTCGTTATTTCCCTCGCTACTTCCGTCTCTTTTGCGTTTACCCCGACGAAAAGCTATTCGAGTTGGCGCTAATTTTCCTACATCTTCACCGAGACTTGTTATCAATTTTCTTCGACTCTTTGCGTATTGCCTCCCATCCTCGTCACCATCGTGTTCGACATTGCTTTCCATCTTTCCGAAATAATGTTCAAAGAATTCGAAAGACCACGTGAGCGCATTTTTCACCCACTTACTCTTTCCGGTTGCCGCTGCCGCCTTGCTGTATTGTTGTAAATCTTCCTCGTTCGCTTCTGCCCCATCTCTCAATTTCTCGTGAACACTTCTTATGACTGTTTTCCGCCAAAAATGATCTTCGTTCGCCTTCTTCGCCATTTCGGCTACTTCACTGAGCGTCATTGCTCCTTCCACCAGTGCTCTTTTGCACACGACAAAGTCTAAAGCTATGAGTTTTGACGCGAGTTTCACGTCCTCGGCTATTGCTTTCAAATACTCTCTTCGTCTTCGGTTGTCGCTCTCGCCGTCGCTTTCGATTCGTTCTCGAACGAATTGCTGTGCGGTTGCTTCGGATATAACGTTTGGCATCTCCTCTTGTCCTTTTTCTTTAGTTTCGTAGTTGTTCGCTTTCGCGCACGTTTCGTACGCCGTTTTGACCATCCGAACAGCGTTCAGCTTTAAACCTTCTGGCACCTCTATTTTTTCTTCGTTCTCGTTCATATCCTTCGTCCAAGCCATCGAGGCGCTGTGCGTTTTCCTTCTCGTTTCACGTCTCCCTATATCCCCCAATGAACGAGAACAATCGAAACCGCAAACGGTAGCAGTTGTGGTATCAGTTGTAGCAGCAGCAGCAGCACTGGTCAGCGTTCTGAACGCGTTTTTCAAAGCCGGGTGCGGCCGTCTCAAATGAACGTAACTGTCTCTCGTTTTTTTCAGAGAACTCCTCCTCTCGAGAAGAAAGAATCGAGAGACGACGACGGAAACGACGAAAGATTTATTACCACCACCAAAACACAGTTCTGCGACGAGTTTTCCTCTGCGCATGCGCGACGTGTGAGTGAGATGATGCGCGTCGGCGTGTTTTTTTCTCCCGAGAAAAGACTGATGATGATGAGAGAGAAAGAAAGAGAGAGAGAGAAAGAAAGAGAGAAAAAGTGCGGCAAAACCAAAAAACCAAAAAACCAAAAAATTCTTCTTCTGCCGCCAGCGTGGCCGCTTTTTCTTCTTCTGCATTTTCTCGTATTTCTTCACAGTTGTTTCGCACAACAACAAGACAAAAGAGAAAATGGGGAAAAAAGGGACCGCATCAAAGAAGAAGCAGTCACCGGGTGCTGCTGCTGCTAAAACTCCTTCCTTACCGAATAAGGTATCGCGCGATTCCTATTTCTTTTCTTTTCTCTTCGACGACTCTTTCGTCGTCAAGTTGCGTTGCGTTCTGGAAATCTCTCATCTTTCGGCCGCCAGAACGCATCATCATCATCATCATCATCGTTTTTCGTAACGCCGTCTCGTATTTTAATATCATCGGATGATGAGACCAAAGCGCTGACCTGGAGG